>JACCEA010395576.1_pt1 | contig 12039 bp, 11 predicted proteins | sample 7449851 | NCBI WGS metagenome assembly JACCEA01 (sample SAMN15323453, study PRJNA562643) | freshwater metagenome | isolation source: river surface water | place: USA:Blue River Watershed | collected 2017-08-18 | reverse complement strand
TGGTTTTTCCAGACGTATGAAAAACGTTCAACTTGGTTGTTGAAGTTATAGTAGTGTTACTTTCGAATGCTGTAGGTGTTGAATTAAGAAGGTAAACAAAATCTGCTTTTTCTTTCAGGATGTTTTCCATTTTTTTCTCATTCTCATCAAATTGTTTTAGGCTTTTTTGTAATTCACAACGACCATTACAAGTATTGGTAACTAATTTTCGTTGTACACAAATGGTTTTGATGATTTGCTCTTGGTTGGCTTTAAATTGTGTGTATATCGCTAGATTCCCAAAAATAGGGAATAGCAATGTAAGAGTTAAAAGATATACGCCAATTTTTTTCACAACAATTATATTGTTTTTTCGAAGTGCAAAAGTAGGACAAGATTTTAGAATACGAAATTATATTTTCATAAAATTCAATTTTCTAGTTTTATGTTGTTATTGTATGCTATTAACAATAAGTTCTTGATAAATGTAATGCTATCTTGTTTTTTTGATACACTTTTTATTTATATTTAAAAACTATTTAGAATAAAAATACCGCCATTTATTCCTAACCATTTTATGAACGTATATTCTGTTGTACTTGTTGATGACGAAATGATCAACATTGAGATTTTAAAGAAAATTATCTCTACACATTGCTTAAAACTTGAGATTGTTGGTATTGCCAGGACTATGGAAACCGCCTATTCAGAGATTGTTGCTAAGAAACCCGATATTGTTTTTATGGATATTAATATGCGTGAAAAACAAATTTTTGACGTTTTGGATAAATTTGAAACTGTTGATTTTCAAATTATTTTTGCTACCGCTTTTCCTGGATATTTCTTCAAAGCTTCGGAATATAATCCTGCTGATTTTGTAATCAAACCATTTAGTGAAACGGCTGTTAAAGATGCTGTTAAAAAAGCAACTAAACGCATCAAAAAGCTCCGAAAAAATAAAGAAGAGTAGTTATTTTTTCTTCAATATTTTATATTCTTCATAGCAACCACTTATCGCATCCATAATTTGCAAATCATTGGCTGTTTGGATAAATGCGTCCGAATAATTGCATCGTTTTAGGATGTCTGGGATCTCATTTTTGTCTATTCCTAATAAGGTAGCAATCATCTCTCTATCGTACTTAGATTCTAATGCTTTGCGTACCGTATCGTCTTTCTTTAAATCCTTTAAACGTCGTAACTCTTTCGGTTTTTTACCAAAAAAGTTGTACAACATATCTGCTGGATTAAAAATCGAGCCCAATACTTTTCCAAAAGCATCAGGAGAGTATTGTCCCCCTTCGTAACCAGCGGTTAATCCTGAAATACTATATCTGAAGTTTTCTTTTACTGGAATCAATTTTGAATCTACTTCTAAATACCCAGTTAGGTGAAAAGGACGAATAATCACTTCTTCTAGGGCTATTGCTTTTTCTGTAAGTTTAATTACGGTAGTTTTATTTTTCAACCAGTCGTTTGTAACTCTAACTTTGATGGATTGAAAACCTAATAATGAGACATGTAAGGTGTCACTTTGTGAAACTTCAATTTCGAAATTTCCTTTAGTATCTGTAGTAGTTCCTTTTACTTTGTTGACGTTGATGATGTTAGCGTAAGATAATGGTTGGTCATTACTGTCGTTAACGATGGTTCCAGAAACTTTTAAAGTAGGGTTGGTTTCTTGTGCGAAACTGCTAACTGAAAGTAGCATAAAAAAGAAAACTACAAAATATCTCATATACGAATTTAAAGCTTTAAAAGTAGTAAATCGCAATTAAATATTTTGTAGTTTCTCAGTATTATTATAAGAAAATTAACAAAGGAATGTTAGTCTCTTCTTGGTCTTCTTGGTCTTGGGCTGTCGCCAAAACTTTCAGAACGTCTTGGGGCTCTTTCTGTTGAACCACCTTCTCTTCTTGGAGCACTACCTCTTTCGCTTCTGAATCCTCCCTCTCTTGGAGCTGAGTTTCTGTCGCTACGGAATCCGCCTTCTCTTCTTGGAGCAAAGTTGCCTTCTCTTCTTGGAGCAGAACTTCTACCGCCAAAACCTCCAGAGCTTCTTCCGTTATGGTCGCGTCTTCCACCACCATCATTTTTAGAAATCTCTACATTGATACGACGTCCTTCTAATTGTACATTGTTTAAGATATCCATTACTTTATCAGTATGTTCAGCATCTGTATTAAAGAAAGAGAATCCTTCTTTTACATCTACTTTGAATACGTCATCACGACCTAAGTCTAAAGTTTCTTTTAAGAAATCTTTCAAAGTCATCCAGTCAAAATTATCTCTAGAACCGATGTTTACGAAGTAACGAGTAGCACCGCTATTGTTTCCTCTAGAAGCACCGTCTCTATCGTCGCGCTCACGACGGTCTGAACCAGATGATTGGCTAGATAAATCTCTGTTTTTCTTGTAGTAGTTGATAAAACGGTTAAATTCTACCGATACCATTTTCTTGATTAATTCTTCTTTGCTTAAACCTTCTAATACATCATTGATTGCTGGAAGGTAGTTGTCAATTTCGTGGTCTACTTCCGTTTCTTTGATTTTGTTGGCTAAGTGCAATAATTGAATTTCGCATATTTCGATTCCAGAAGGAATTGTTTTTTCTTCAAACTTTTGTTTGATAATTCTTTCGATAGAAGAAATTTTACGCAATTCACTTTTGGTAACGATTACAATCGACGTACCTAATTTACCAGCACGACCAGTACGGCCAGAACGGTGGTTGTAAGTTTCGATTTCATCAGGAAGTTGGTAGTTTACAACGTGAGTTACGTTGTCTACGTCAATTCCACGTGCGGCTACATCGGTAGCTACTAGCATTTGGATTTGTCTTCCTCTAAACGATTTCATTACTCCATCACGTTGTGCTTGCGATAAATCTCCGTGTAATGCAGCAGCGCTGTATCCGTCTTCGATTAATTTTTCAGCTACTTGTTGCGTATCTCTTTTGGTACGACAAAATACTACTGAGAAAATGTCTGGATTAGCATCTGCCAAACGTTTTAACGCTTCGTAACGATCTCTTGCATTTACCAAATAAAATTCGTGTGATACCGTTGCAGAACCTGAGTTCTTAGTTCCCACTGTAATTTCAACTGGGCTGCTCATGAATTGTTTTGCAATTCTTGCTACCTCGGCTGGCATGGTTGCAGAGAATAACCATGTGCTTTTTTCGTCTGGAGTATCTGATAAAATAGAGCAAATGTCTTCGTAGAATCCCATGTTCAACATTTCATCTGCTTCATCAAGTACACAGTAATCAATGTTTTTGATGTTTACCAAGCCTCTATTGATCATGTCTTGCATTCTTCCTGGAGTAGCTACAATAATTTGTGCTCCTCTTTTAATTTCTCTAGCTTGCTCTGTAATACTAGCTCCACCATAAATAGCTACTACGTTAATACCTTTTTCGTATTTTGCGTAGTTTTTCAACTCGTTGGTAATCTGTAGGCAAAGTTCGCGTGTTGGCGATAAAACTAATGCTTGTGTATTTCTGTTGTCGGCATCAATTTTTTGGATTAGCGGAAAACCGAAAGCTGCTGTTTTCCCTGTCCCTGTTTGAGCCAACGCAACCATATCTGTGTCTTTTTCCAATAATAGGGGAATCGCCTTTTCCTGTACCTCTGACGGATTTTCAAATCCTAGATCTAAAATCGCCTTCAGTAACGATTCATTCAATCCTAATTGTTCAAATTTGTTCATTATGTATTTTTAAAATAGGGTGCAAAATTACTGTTAATTTCTCAGATTAACTAATGCTATTTTAAGTTTTAATGAATTATTGTGATTTGGTTGTCAGAAAGTTAGCTTTTTGATTTTTGATTTTTATGTTTTAATAGTCTTTTTAGATGTGAAATTATGGCGAGAAATTGTAAAAAATGTTATAAAAAATGATACAATTTTGATTGTTAATGAGTTGTATTCAGAAATGCAAGTAATGATTGTGTGGCGATGCCACGGTGACTGATTTTGTTTTTGGTTTCAAGTGAAAGTTCTGCAAAAGTCTCTTTGTAATTTTCAGGTTGAAAAATAGGGTCGTATCCAAAACCACCCTCGCCTTTTTTTTCTGAAGTAATAGTTCCTTTGGCTATGCCAGTGAATAAGTATTGTTCGCCTTTAAGATTCAAACAAATCACCGTTTTGAATTGAGCGTTTCTGTTATTCTTATCTTTTAAAAGGTGTAATACTTTGCTCATATTGTCTTCTGCTGAACGTTGTTCTCCAGCATAACGGGCAGAATAAACGCCAGGTTCGTTGTTTAAAGCTTCAATTTCAAGTCCAGTGTCGTCGGCAAAGCAATCATATCCATATTTTTCGGTTATGTAATTCGCTTTCATAATGGCATTTCCTTCGATAGTAGGAGCAGTTTCTGGAATTTCCTCAAAACAACCAATGCTTTCAAGACTTACAATGGTAATGTTATTGGGAAGCATACTTTGGATTTCTTTTATTTTGTTTTCGTTATTGGTGGCGAATACTATTTTCATTTCTTTAATTTTTAGTTCCAAAGATATTATTTTCTAGAGGTAATTAATGAACTTCTTCATTACTGAAATCTTATACATTAAATATTTTTATGATTAAAATCAAAAACATTAACTATGTTTATGTTTTTATATCTTCTAGTTTTACATCAAATTTTAAAACCAAAAGAGATGAAACAATTTAATGTTTATTTAGGATTATTTTTTATGCTTTCCTTTTCTTCTATTCGTGCACAAGTTTCTCCCGAAACTGCATTGATTGCCTTGAAGGAAGGGAATGGTAGGTTTGTTGCAGGAAAGAGTATAAAGCCTCACCAAGATGTCAATAGAATTAAAGAATTAGCTACTGGACAAAAACCTTTTGCGGTTATTGTGGGGTGTTCTGATTCTAGAGTGCCTAGCGAAATTATTTTTGACCAAGGATTGGGAGATTTGTTTATTGTAAGAACCGCTGGTCAAGTTTCCTCTTATGCTTCATTTGGTAGTGTTGAATTTGCTAATGCGGTTTTGGGAGCCAAATTAATTGTGGTTTTAGGACATACCCAATGTGGTGCTGTAGCGGCAGCTTGTAAATTACCAGAAGTTCCAGGGCATATAGTAAGCTTAATTAATGCTATAAAACCAGCTGCAAAAATGGCCAAACATCAGCACGGTGACGAGATTGAAAATGCAGTAAAGATTAACGTTGCGATGCAAGTGGAGCAATTGAAAAATTTAGAACCCGTTTTGACCAAGTCTACTAAGGATAATAGTACTATGGTTGTAGGCGCTGTGTATGATTTAAAAACGGGTAAAGTTGAATTTCTTCCTGAAAATTATTTAAGTAGCCTGAAGAGTTAACTTGGTACAACTTCTTTTAAAAAAAAACTGCATCTCTATTGAAATGCAGTTTTTTTATTTTAATAACGAAGCCTTACGTAGACGTGCTTAATTCCTTTTTTATCAGAATCTCTTTCGTCGATTTCGAGAATGTCGGTTAGTGATTTGAGCATTGGGGTAAGTTTGCTAAAGCCGTAACTTCTAGGGTCGAATTCGGGTTTGTTTTTGACGATTAGATTTCCCACATCGCCTAAAAATGCCCAGCCATCATCGTCGCTTATGGCATCTATAGCATCTTCGATAAGGTCAATAGTTGGGTTGTCTATTTTGATTGCCGTTTCTTTTTCTACTACTTTTTTGGTATCCGATGGAGTGGTAGTGGTGGTGGCTTTTGGTTTTTTCTTTTTGGTAGCACCTTCTAAAACTTCTATGAACACGAAACGGTCACAGGCAACAATAAAGGCGTTAGGTGTTTTCTTTTCGCCAATACCAATGACTTTCATACCTGATTCTCGTAACCGAATGGCCAGACGTGTAAAATCGCTGTCGCTAGAAACAATACAAAAACCATCAACTTTATCGGAGTACAACAAATCCATCGCATCGATAATCAAAGCGGAGTCGGAGGAATTTTTCCCCGTAGTATAACTGTATTGTTGAATAGGTGTAATGGCGTGTTCTAATAAAACTGATTTCCAACCATTAGCATTGGGTTTTGTCCAATCGGCATAAATGCGTTTGGTGGTGGGAGTGCCGTATTTGGTGATTTCTTCCATCATACCTTTGATGTTGCTATACGGAACGTTGTCGGCGTCAATAAGGACGGCTAGTTTTAATTCTTTGGTGTTGTTTGACATTTTTGATGCTTTGGTGTTCAAAGATACAAACTTTATGGTTAGCACTTTGCCTAGCCCTGATCGAAATGAAAAGCCTCTTGTGGCTCAACCGAATATTTTACTTGTACTAGCAGAGCGACTAAAAGAAGCTCCTGCTAGTGCTTTAGTAAAATACGGTTGAGTCATAAGAGCTTGTAATGTAGAGCAGGATTTTGCTACTAAAAATAATCCTCTTGAAAAGGCTATTTTTTTAAGTAAAATAAAAGGATTTTGGGAGTAATTATAAATTTTAAATATTTAATTTTGCGCCTTAATAAAAATGTAGTATTAAGTCATTATATTATGGTAAAAGATTTATTCGAAAGAATCCAAAACAATAAAGGTCCTTTAGGAAAATGGGCTTCTCAGGCAGAAGGGTATTTTGTTTTTCCAAAACTAGAAGGAGAATTGGGGCCAAGAATGCAATTTCAAGGAAAAAATATATTGAACTGGAGTTTGAACGACTATTTAGGTTTGGCCAATCATCCAGAAGTGCGTCAGGCAGATACAGATGCGGCAATTCAGTTTGGTGCGGCTTACCCAATGGGTGCACGTATGATGAGCGGACACACAAAATATCACGAGCAGTTGGAGCAAGAATTGGCTGCTTTTGTGATGAAAGAATCAGCTTATTTATTGAATTTTGGTTACCAAGGAATGGTGTCTATTATTGATGCTTTGGTGACTAAAAACGACATTATTGTGTATGACGTAGATTCACACGCTTGCATTATTGATGGGGTGCGTTTGCATATGGGTAAACGTTTTACTTACAAGCACAATGATTTAGAGAGTATGGAGAAAAACCTGCAACGTGCTACTAAAATGGCGACAGAAACAGGTGGAGGAATTTTGTTCATTACCGAAGGTGTTTTTGGAATGCGTGGACAACAAGGTAAATTGAAAGAAATTGTAGCCTTGAAAGAGAAATACAATTTCCGTTTATTGGTTGATGATGCACATGGTTTTGGAACGCTTGGAAAAACAGGTGCTGGAGCAGGTGAGGAGCAAGGTTGTCAAGACGGAATTGATGTGTATTTTTCTACGTTTGCAAAATCTATGGCAAATATTGGAGCTTTCGTAGCTGCTGATAAAGATGTAATAGATTATTTGAAATACAACTTGCGTTCTCAAATGTTTGCCAAAGCATTGCCAATGATTCAGACGATTGGCTCTTTAAAACGTTTACAGTTGTTGCGTGAATCTTCTGCAATTAAAGATAAATTGTGGGAAAACGTAAATGCGTTACAAAACGGATTAAAAGAAAAAGGATTCAATATTGGTGATACCAACACTTGTATTACTCCTGTTTACTTAGAAGGAAGTATTCCAGAAGCTATGGTGATGGTAAACGACTTGAGAGAAAACTACGGTATTTTCTTGTCGATTGTTGTCTATCCAGTAATCCCGAAAGGTATTATTTTGTTGCGTATGATTCCAACTGCTTCTCATACTTTAGAAGATATTGCAGAAACCTTGGCGGCTTTCGAAGCGATTCGTGAGAAACTAGTTAACGGTACGTATAAAGAAATTGCAGCACGTACTACAGTAGATATGGAAGCTTAATTTTTTTAGGTTTTCACTTATATAGAAAATCCATTCGTTTTTGGCGAATGGATTTTTTTTGTTTTGAAGTATGATGAATAAATTTATAAATTATTTTTCTTTTTTAAAATGGATAATTTGTATTGATAATATTCCATTTTTATTACTAAATATTTTTTTACCATTATGTATGTTTTTATTAAAAGAAGGATAAAAACAATAACTACTAAACTTGGTACTATACTTATTACTACATCTAAAAAATCTTCCATATTATTTGTTTTTTATATTCGATACTGAAACACAACAAATTTTCCCCGTACTTTTATTAACTAATAATTCGATTAATTTCCTTTGCTTTATTCCAAATTCTAGTTCTCCCATTTTTATCCCAACATTTATATAGCCTGATATAGCAAGTTTCGCTTCTGTAGATGAATATGAATCATTAACTAAGAATATTGAATTTTGAACCCAAGAATTTCCGACTACTGGGTTTGAAATAAAAGTTTTTGATTCTCCTTTATCAAAAGTAAATGGTGAACCTGTATTTGAAACAATTTCTATTGTTAAATCTATTATTGGGGTTAATTTTATAGTTTTTGTTGCCCATTTTTGGTTTTGAAGTGTTGTAACAACATTACTCTCTGAGACATCTGAATTAATTGTTTTTAATTGTTCCATAAAAGCCTGTAAATCATTGCTATTACTGAATATTTTAAAGTTTGAGCCTTGGAATTTAGGATTAACTTCAAAGCTATCTATTCCCATAAACCAGTTTTCGAATTGACCCCAGGTTACATCGGGATTTTTAATTAAATAATCACTTCCCCAATTTATAAAGTCAGTAGTTGCACTACTTCCTAAATAGTTAGTAATAAATGCAGCATGAATCATTTTTTTTGCAACAATTTTATTTGCAGATGCAAAATTATGTTCTGCTAAATAATCAAATATTTCTTTATTTACATTTGTATAGTATCCTAAGAAATTTAGTTGTTCAGGTTTAAGCGATGTTAAAAAAGTTTTATACATTTTCGCTTCAACAACATCCTCTGTTGGGATATTAGGAACAAATGTTGTTGTTCCTGTCCCAGTGTATCCGCCTCCACCGCCTCCACTGGTAGTAGAAGTGCTTCCGCCTATTCCACCAGTTGAAGTTCCGCCAGATGAAGTTCCACCGCCATTGTCTCCACAATGATTATTTGAACTAAGAATAAAGGCTCCATTCCCATAATCAGCGATTACGTAATCCCAACACCCAAAAGTAAATGCATATTGCTCTAAAGTTTTTGAAGTCTGATTTGATTTTGATGTTTTTTTATCTCCTATTTTTACTGAATGAATGAGTTTATCATTTAAATCAAGGTATTGAAGTTCGCCTTTGAAATTTTTTAAATTATAAAAAGGTTTGCCATCAGAAGGAATCCATTTAGTTATATAAGAGACATATTCATCGTCTTGAAAAAAAATCACTAAATTTTCAACAACATATTCTTCGGGAGAATTATTTTCTATCAGAAAACTATAGCTTTTATCACCACTTATCCTAATGTACTCTGTTATTTTCTGTTCATTGATGACAAATTTATTTATTGATTTATTGCTAATAGTTTTTTCTTTTTTAACTTGATTTAAAATTTTTTCAATTTCAGGAATCATTTTTAATGAAACAAAATTAATCTCTTCTTTATTTAATTTTTTTTCTGAATCTAGTGTGTTTTCATACAAATCTCTTTCGCAACTAGTAAAAAAGCTTACGAATGCTAAAAGTACTAATGTGAGTTTCCTAAAACGTGAATGACTGTTTTTGTTTGTTTGTTTGTTTGTTTGTTTGTTTGTTTTTCATAAAACTATTGGTTAAAGTTAATATGAGTAAAATTAGGAATTTATTTAATAAAAAAAATACCCACTTTTAGTGATATTTCATAAATTAGTTTGCTAATCAAAGGGTTAAATTTAGTGGGACAAAGAATCCATTCGTTTTTGGCGAATGGATTTTTTTGTTTTACTGAGGACTAAAAACTAGTCACTATTCACTTTAATTAAAGTTCTTTTCTAAACGTTTTTCTTCGGCAGTGAATGGTGGGATTGAAGTTTTTCCATAACAATTGAATAGCGAGATTGTCTGCCAATTCAGGAGTGCGGATGCAGTTTTGAATGCCTTTTTCGGTAAAAGTGGTATGGTATTCTTTAAAAATTACCGCAGTAACTCCTTTATTTTGGTAGTTGGGATGTACACCAATTAAGTAAAAAAGAACGTCTTTACTGTTTTTTCTTGCTTTTAATAAATGAAGAAATCCAAATGGAAATAATTTGCCTTTTGCTTTTTGTAGTGCATTTGAAAAACTCGGCATTACGATGGCAAAAGCGACTAGATTTCCGTCTTTGTCTTCTACATATTTAATGTATTCTGGATTGATGAAGTTGATGTATTTGTTTTTGAAATATTCCTTCTGAATATCCGTAATCGCTACAAACGAGGAAAGTTTGGCATACGATTCATTGAATAAATCAAACATTTTGTCCACATACGGAAGGACATCTTTGGTTTTGGTGAAATTGATGGCTTTTAATTGGTATCGCTTTTTAATCAACTCTTGTGCTTTGTCGAACGTTTCTAGTTTTACATTCGAAAAAGGAAATTTGTTTTCTACATATTCTTTTTCGGTAACGTAGCCCAATTGCTCAAAGTGTTGCGCATAATAAGGATGATTGTACCAGGTAATCATAGTGCCAATTTCTTCAAAGCCTTCGGTTAGCACGCCCACTTTGTCAAGATTAGAAAAACCCATCGGGCCTTCTACATAGTCTAAGTTGTTTTTGCGCCCCAGTTCATACACTTTTTCAAGTAGTGCTTGGGTTACTGTTATGTCGTCAATAACATCAAACCAGCCAAAACGAACCTTTTTTTTCTGTTGATTATTAACTTCATCCCAATTGATGATAGTGGCGATTCTTCCAACAATTTCTTCGTTTCTTTTGGCGACAAAAAAATACGCTTCGGCATTTTCAAAAGCAGGATTTTTGTTCTTGTCAAAAGTTTCTAATTCATCTGCAATCAATGGCGGTACCCAATATTTGTTGTCTTTATATAGAGAAAATGGGAATTTGATAAACTCGGTGATTTCTTTTTTGCTTTTGGCTTCTTGAATCGTAATCATGGATTATAAAGTGTAAAGTGTAGGTGCGAATATAGCCAACTTTTATCCATAAAAAAAGCCCATTTAAGGGCTTGTTTGTTAGTCGTATTTGGATTTTCTTCTTCGCTCTTGTTCTTGATTATCGGTAGCTTTTTTCTTTTTGTCTTCTTTTTTCATTTTTGCTATTCCGTTTTTGTAAAAACCATCATAGCGCCAAGAAACGCCAAATCCTCCATAGAGAAGGGTTGGAGTATCTTTGAAGTTAGTACTTATAGAAGCGTCTATTTGAAAGTTATTGTTCAGTAAATAAGCAGCGCCACCTCTTACAATTGCATCACTATAAAAGTCACTTTTGTATCCTTGATTTTCAATGAATCCTGACCATTTTTTACTAAAACCACGAGTTAAAGTAATTACATAGCCATAAGTTGGATAATCGGTTCCAATGTAGTCAGCAATAATATTGGTAACAAAAACCCAACGACCATCACCAAAATGATTTTGTGTAATCAGCATAACTTTTGGAGAAATACTAGATTCTAGTGAAAAGGCATACGGATTTCCTTCGAAAACAAAATTCGCTCCAGCAAATAAAGAAACTGCGGGTAAGAACTGTCTCCAGTTAAAACGCTGATTGGCTTTCCAGCTGTAAAAATTGATTTTCTTCTCATAATTTTTAAATGGGTCATAAATTAAGTATTTTGCTCCTAAATTGGTTTGTCTAAAATTAGCCCTTTTGGTTGAGCTGATATTACTGTCGAGTTGGTCATTTTGATATTGAATATCTGCAATGACTTCTAATCTTTCTAGGAAAGCGCCCCAACGAATCGTGGCGTCAAGTCCAAAACCATTGACATCATAATTCAATAAATTGTGATGGGAAGTTATGCCATAGATGCCGCTTTCAAGCTGAATGACATGTTTGCCTACACCATAAGCCGACATGGTTTCTCCAGGGCGATTGGAGTTAATCTGATCGGTATATTGCCCATAATGAGTAAAAGGTGTTAAAAATAAGGTGATTAAAATAATTTTTTTGAATGGGAGCATAGTTATATTCTTTTGATTTAAAATAGTAACGCAACCAAATGTACTATATTTTATTATTTATTTAAGATTAGGATTTTAAATTTGACCATTTGATTTACTAATTTTGGAAAAATTTTTAGATATGCAACTAGCTTC
>JACCEA010385639.1_pt1 | contig 12044 bp, 12 predicted proteins | sample 7449851 | NCBI WGS metagenome assembly JACCEA01 (sample SAMN15323453, study PRJNA562643) | freshwater metagenome | isolation source: river surface water | place: USA:Blue River Watershed | collected 2017-08-18 | reverse complement strand
TCGCTCGAATTTCTCCCGTTTCTATTTCCATCAAAATTGCTGAACCGTACTTGGCATTTTTCTGAATGACTTGTTTCCGCAAAGCCGTTTCTACAATATCTTGGAAGTTCACATCTATCGTACTAACGACGTCAAGGCCAGAAATAGGCTTTGTATCTTGGGTTGGATCCACGGGCTTCCAAACCCCCCCTGTGATTTTTTGAAAGACTCCTTTCCCTTCTTTTCCTGCTAAATATTGGTTAAAACTATATTCTATACCGTATTCTCCACGTGTATTGGTTTTTCTATCTAGTCGACCAATCGTTCGGGAAGCCATATCTACAAAAGGTAAAATACGCTCTTCTTTCTTCTCGAAAATTCCGCCCGCTTTAAGTCTATCGTCTTTAAAGAAGGCAAAAGTTTGTATAATATCTCTCTCTTCGTGGTCAATGTCGCGGTTTCCAAGCCGTACATAACTATTTTTTTCTTTCCGTTTTTCGCGAATGAGCGTTTCATATTCTTTGGATGTTTTGTCTTTGAAATAGGTGGCTAATTGGATGGAAAGTTCCTTGATATTGTCATCGAAATACTCTTTGCTTGCCACGGTAGGATCGAGAGCGACGCGGTATCTTGGGATAGAAGTTGCCAATAAACTCCGGCCGTCACGCGCAAGAATGTTTCCGCGAGTAGCAGGAATCGCTTTGGTTTCAAAGATACGACCAGCTGTTCGGTTGATGACTTCTTTTTTCTTTACAGTCTGTAAACGAACCATCTGTACAACAGCACAAACGGCGATGATAAGAAAAAGAACAAATGTATTTTTTGATTTTTTTACCAATTCGTCACGAATCGGGCGTTGAGGTTGTGAATTTGGCATAAGAGACAGAAAATCAAATTTTAAGGACGCACTTCTAGTTTAGTCGGTGGAACAAGGTTTTTGTCGATTTTTTCGTCGTTTAATTTCCGTGTTACCTCAGATTGTTTGCTGGCATACATGAACTTCGCCTGATGTGTTACATAAGAGGCACGCATTTCCTCCATATTGGTACGCGCATTTACTATTTTCCGGATTAAACTATCGTAATTGTGTTGAAAATAGATATAGATGATAATCAAAAAAACAGTCCATCCAATTTTGAATAATTGGCTCACAGGAAGCTCTTCGCCTAGATTAATTCGGCTTGAAATAGTCTTTGAAAGCCGCTGTGCAATACGGAATCGTGGAAGTTTTCTTTTCGATTGAGTGGTAACTCGTGTATTTCTTCTTGCATTTGCCATACCAATTGAATCGTTTTTTGGGATATATGATCAATAAGAATAAACCTTCAAAGTTAATCTGCATTGTAGAGAGTAGCGATGCGTAATTTTGCACTTCGCGCGCGCGGATTTTGTTGGATTTCCTCGGGTGTAGCCTCTATCGGTTTTCTATTAACAGCTACCATCGGCTTGATTTCATTGCCAAAAAAGTCCTTTTCTACCTCACCGCTAAACTTACCACTCCGGATAAAGTTTTTGACTGGTCTGTCTTCCAACGAATGATACGACATCACAACAAGTCTGCCTTTGGGTGTCAATAAATCAGGAACTTGTTGTAAAAACTCCTCTAAAACAGCCATTTCTTCGTTTACGACGATGCGAAGTGCCTGAAAAATCTGTGCAAAATATTTGAACTCCTTGCCACGCGGGGCAATACCTTGTAAAACGTTCTTTAAGTCCTGAATGGTCTCAATGGGTTGGCTTGACCGCGCCATGACAATCGCTTGAGCAGCTGATTTCGCATTTTTAATTTCCCCATACATGCCTAATATCCGGTGTAATTCTTCTACGGAAGAAGTAGCAATCAACTCCTTGGCTGTCAGGTTTCCTTGCTGGTTCATGCGCATGTCCAAGGTCGCATCGAAACGAGTCGAGAACCCTCTATCAGCCGTATCGATTTGATGAGAAGATATTCCCAAATCTGCCAAAATACCATCTACTTTTTTTACCCCATACACACGCAAATATTGCTTGATATATCTAAAATTTGCTTGAATGAATGTAAAATTCGGGTCTGAAATCTTCTTACTTTCAGCGCGGGCATCGGCGTCTTGATCAAAAGAATAAAGTTTGCCTGTTGTCAATTTTTCAAGAATCGCGCGCGAATGTCCACCGCCACCAAACGTGACATCCACGTAGATTCCGTCTGGTCGGATGGCCAATCCTTCCAAACATTCTTGTAACATAACCGGATGATGATAGCTGTAATCGTTGGTTTCCAAATGAATCTACGAATTAAATGAGTGAACTTTTTTGTATGTAATTGCTTTACAAAGGTAATCATTTTGCCTAATTTTCGTGGATTATCCAATGGCTACAAACCGTATCTTTCTCAGAAGTCGTGTCTGTTTTACGTTTTGACTGCCTCTCCACCTCACTTATTATTCCTACATTGACTAATGAAAAAGACTATTTCTTCTCTTTTTATGACGTGTATAGGGTTGTTGTTTACTATACACCTGAGTTTTTCGCAAGCTAATAGGACAGATGCTGCGGGCTTTTGGCGCGCGGAACTCCCGACCGTGGCGGGTATGTTGCCGTTTCATCTTTCGCTTGAAATGGAGAACGGAAAGTTACAAGCGTACGCCATCAATGGAAAAGAAAAATTAGGTTTGGATACACCTTTTTTCAAAAACGATTCATTACATATTCCAATGGAAATCTTTGATGCAGAGATTATTGCGCATCTTTCAGGTTCAGCCATGAAAGGGATATTCAATCGCAAAGCATCTAATTTATCCCTCCGAACAGTTCCTTTTTCAGCCCAAAAAAATCAATACCATCGTTTTGAAAATAAGAAAAAAGACGTTTCCAATACAAATATTAGTGGTACTTGGGAGGTAAAATTTACAACAGAAACGGGCAGTTACCCTTCCGTTGGCATTCTCGAACAAACGGGTAGCCAAGTGACAGGAACATTCTTGACAACCACTGGGGATTACCGTTTTCTAGCTGGCGATATCGTTGGTGATAGTTTGAAACTTTCGTGTTTTGACGGCAATCACGTTTTCTTGTTCAAAGCCAAAATAAACGACGCAAAGTTGGAAGGCGGCGTGTTTTGCGCTGCTTTTTCTTATACCGAAAAATGGGAAGCCGTCAAAAATCCGGCTGCCACTTTGCCCGACCCAACAACCTTGACCTACCTAAAACCTGGTTTTGAAACCATTGATTTTGCCTTTAAAAATACCAAAAATGAGTTGGTACGTCTTCAAGATGAACGATACAAAGGGAAAGTCGTTTTGGTGCAAATTATGGGTTCTTGGTGTCCCAATTGCATGGATGAAAGTCGTTTTCTAGCTCCTTATTATCAAAAAAACAAAGACAAAGGAGTGGAAATAATTGGTTTGGCGTATGAAAAAAGTACAGACCCCACCTTTGCGTACCCCAAACTTGACCGGATGAAAGAGCGTTTTGGTATTGAATACGAAATCTTACTTGCCGGAACTAACGACAAAGAAGTAGCCGCTCGTTCGTTGCCGATGCTTTCCAAGATTCTTAGTTTTCCAACCTTACTTATCTTGGATAAAAAAGGAAAAGTTCGGGAAATTCACACGGGTTTTTCAGGGCCAGGAACGGGTAAATATTACGATAAATTTGTAAGTGATTTTTATGGTTTAATGGAAAAACTATTGGCTGAATAACTTTGTATGCAAACTAAAGAGCGTATTTTATTATTGGTTTTGGCATGTGTTAATTTTACTCATATTGTGGATTTTATGATTCTCATGCCGCTGGGACCACAACTGATGCAGATTTTTGGCATCTCACCCAAACAGTTCGGCTATGTCGTCTCCGCATATGGGTTGTCGGCGGCAGTTTCCGGATTTGCTCTTTCCTTTTTTGCAGATAAATTCGACAGAAAGAAGCTATTATTGGCTGCGTACATTGGTTTTGTAGGAGGGACATTGGCCTGCGCTCTCGCCCCAACGTATGAAATTCTCTTTGGTGCTCGGCTTATCGCTGGGCTTTTTGGCGGAATGATTGGTTCACAGGTTTTATCGATTATCGCGGATACATTTGGCTATGAGCGACGTGCCTCCGCCATGGGCGTAATCATGACGGCCTTTTCGCTTGCTTCCGTGGTTGGTGTTCCTGGAGGACTTTATCTAGCTAATCTTTTTGGTTGGCACGCCCCATTTTTTACCGTCGCAGCGCTGGGAGCCCTTGTTTCCTTTTTTATTTATCGGTTCGTTCCAGCTGTGAATGCGCATTTATCAACGTCTGTGAAGGGAGGAAATCCCTTTGCCGTGTTAATCAGCATTGCCAAAACGCCTAATCAAAGACGTGCTTTGGGCTTGACAACAGTCATTATGTTGGGACATTTTAGCATTATCCCTTATATTTCTCCTTCTCTGGTTTCGAACATCGGGTACAAACAAAGCGATATTTATCTCATTTATTTGGTCGGCGGATTACTCACGATTTTTTCCTCGCCACTTGTAGGAAAATGGGCAGATAAAAAAGGAAAGTTGCCCATTTTTACCCTTTTTGCACTGCTTTCTATGCTACCGATATTCCTGATAACAAATCTTGAGCCTGCCCCTTTGTATGTTATTTTAACTATTTCGGGTCTCTTTTTTATTTTTTCGAATGGTCGATTGGTTCCTGTACAGGCCTTGGTTTCGCAAGTGGTTAATCCACAACAAAGAGGTGGATTTATGGCTATCAACTCGTCATTGCAACTATTTGCGCAAGCTATTGCGACTTTGATAGGTGGGAGTATCATCACACAACGCACCGACGGATTCATCGAAAACTACGAATGGGTTGGTTATTTTGCGATGGCTATGTTACTTCTCAGTTTATGGATTGCGCGTAGTATCCATGTGGTGAACCCCAATAAGGAATAATTGAATCTTGCACTTTTCTCTGTAAATAAGTGTAATTTTCGTATGATGGACAAAGAGAAGATGATAGCTGGTTTTGGTTAGATTCTGTTTTGGGCAATGTTTGTTATTTGAGCTTAAAAAAGTCCTACCAAGACGTCAAATTGGTAAGACTTTTTATTTGTCGATGAATTATTTGATTAGAATTTCAGCATCGCCAAGGACTATGTTATACTTTCTACCTAAAAAGTCGTAGCCATCGAAAGCACCGAATCCTTTTTTCGTAATTACGCCTTCCTCATCTGTAATTGTAACATAGTATATACCTTCATTATTTACCAGTACTTGTGGCTTTAATTGAACTACTAATTCGTCCCCATTTTTAAGGTCTGTAAAGGGTGCTAAAAATATTTGTTTTTGATTCAAATAGGTAATAGCTTCAATTTTTCCATTAAATACTTTACTTGAGGAGTTTTTGATGGTAAAATTTATTAGGTAGTCATTGTCTTTCTCGCAAGAGAACAAAAAAGTGAAAAGAAATAGGGAGAATAATGATTTTTTCATGATTAATTAGTTATTACCGGTTCAGAAAATTCTTTTAAAAATACGTAACTCGTTTTAGCTTGTGCGTTAATTGGTGTTGCTAAAATACTTATAATTACACTTGCTACCAAGTAACCGATTGGAAATGCATTGGTCTGAGGTTTTGTAAATGCGTTTTGGGTTTATGTGTTTTGCGCTCCGTTTTTGTTTTCCTTTCACTTATCAATGCTATTTATTCAATTACTTTCCAATATCCTGTTTTATCACTGCCAATTCGTTCTATTTTCCCGTTATCTCTAAGCTCTTTTATTTTTCGTCTTACGGTGCTTAAACTTATTTTCAGACGTTTATTTCTTTCGCTGTCTTGCTTAATCACTGAAAATACAGTTTCATTTACAGTGTCAGCAAGAATATGTATTTCACGGTTTTTGAAAAAAATGGATTAGGAATCTTTCTGTTCTGTAAATGCCTCTTGACAAGTCTTCGTAGTTTGCTCTTACCAACGCATTTCTAGAAAACTAAGAGTGATCGGCAAACAAGTCGTTATTAACATTTTTAAATCCTAATTTTCGCAAACACTTGATTAAGAATACCGCGGTTGTTCGCGTATTGCCTTCGCCAAAAATGTGTATTTGCCACAAGTTTGAAATAAAGTGAGCTATTTGCTCAATAATTACTTGCTCGCTTAGTCCTTTGTAGCTAAATTTTTTCTCTTGCTCAAAGTCATATTCTAAGGTTGCTCTTAAACTGTCCGCATTTGCATAAAGAACAGTTTCGCCATCTAACACCCATTCTTTGTTTGTGACATTGTAATCACGAATTTTTCCTGCGAACTTGTAAATACCTTTGAATAATCTGTAATGAATGGTCAAATATTCTACTGGTGAAAATGTAAAGGCTTGTTCACTCAATATTTCAGCAATTCGGGCAGAAACCTTATCAGCTTCTTCAGTTCTGTCTTCGTCTGTTTTAGTTGGATGTTGTAGGTAGTAACTTTCAATGCGTTTTTTTACTTCGTCAATGGTAATATCCCCTTCAATATTTTGTTTAGCGGTTTCAATGAGATAATTAGAGGGTTTTAGGCCGTCCACTTGTTGCAAGCCGATAGCCGTTTTCCATACTTTTGCTTTCTCTGCTTTGTTGGGCTCCCCTTGTCTTAAATACTCATCAAAAATTTCCATCATTTACTTTATTAGGGTCATTTTTCGTTACTGTTTGTATTATTTTCTTATGTTAATTACATTTCAAACAGGAATGATGCATACGATTCTCTTTTTGCAGCGAATGAACCTCCCAATTTAGGTATTTTTTAGACCTATAATCTTAACCTGATTTTCTTTATCCTAAAAGCAAGCTAGGAATCCTATGGCGTATTTCAAAGAAAACGTAAAATATGGGCTAGGAGAAAGCCCTGAAAATAGACCAAATAAAGAGTTAGAGATTCTAAATGGCTAGAAAAACAAAATCTGCCGCCAAATTTACGTCCCAAATACAAATTATCTGAATTGAAACCATAACCCCTGAAGCTTCGTTCAACACAGGTTTACATCGTTGTTCCGCTTCGCTACACGCGTTTAAGCCTTATATGTTTGGCAATCGTGCTTCCTGTTATTCGTTTCTATCAGTTGTTTTATTGTCGTTACTGCTTTTTCAAATCGCTGTTCCCAATCGCCTGTTATTTCTGTAATGTCAATTTTGTGTTGTTGCAAAATTTGTTTGTGTGAAATGTCTAACAAATTTCTTTCGCTTTCGCTTAAACGTGTTCCGTCCTGCACATATTCTACGTCATTGTTGAGATAAAGATATAAGTCCGCCTTGTTGGAATTATAGATTTTGCTCTCAACGTCAAGTGTTTTGTCAAACGTGAAATTGGCGTATGATTTTGTTATGTGTATGTCCGTGTCAATGATGATAAGCGGACTTTGGTCTAAAACTGCCTTGTCAATTCGTTTAGCGTGTTCGGAAGCAACAAGATATAAGTCGTCAAATTCAAATGAGTTGGAATTGGCAATTAAGTCTCTACCTGCTTCTTTTACAGAACTACAATTAAAATGTTTGGCAAGTCGTTCTGTCAATGTTGTTTTTCCTGTGCTTTCTGTGCCAAGCACCACAACTTTAATTGCAAAGTATGGCTTCACGCTGTTGGGCAAAAATTTCCAATTTGTAAAAATGTCTTTACGGACGGCTGTTGCCGAAACAGGAAATAATTGTCTTGGAATGTCAAAAGGAATATGTTTTATATTCATAAATGAAGCAACATAACTTCCGTATTCTTCCGATGTAATTACTAAGTCATAATTGGGAAAAAACGCTTTGAATTTTGCTGACCAAATTTTTGAAATTTCTTGCGAAGATTCGGAAGAATTAGGCAATTCACTTTCTAAATAATTGTAACTCTTGATTTCAATTTTACTTTCTGTTTCAAAAGTTTTTTCAATCCATTTTTGTCTTGTTGTGGCAGGAATATTTTCTTTGTCGCTACAACAAACCAAAACCGTAAGAAAATCACACTTCGTCAATGCAAAATTTATCATTGCTTCGTGTCCTTTGTGAAAAGGTAAAAATTTCCCGAATACAAATGCTTTAACCATTGTCTAATTGCTTTTTCCAATTCAAAAATCCATAAGTTGCCAGTCCAAGAAAGACAAAATATTCTAACGCTAAAAAGGCAATGCCTTTTTTGTAAAACAAGAATACACAAACTATATCTACAACAATCCATAAATACCACGTTTCAATTTTCTTTTGAGCAAGCAAAATAGTAGCAACAATGCTTAACATCATTACAAATGAATCGGCATAAGGAAATGCGGCTTCTATTTTGAAATATTGAGGTAAATACAAGTGAATATTTGCAAAAAGAAAACCTGCAATAATTGACCCAACGATAATTGCACTTGCGAGCCAAATCTTTATTTTGCTTTCTATTGATGTGATACTATTTTGTTTAGGTTTTTTTTTCCAATTATACCAACCATAAAGCGTAACAACGAAAAAATAAACTTGCAGAAACATATCCGCATAAAGCTGAATTTGGAAAAATAAAATGAACAAAAACAATTCATTGATAATTCCTGTTGCCCAAGTAATAATATTGGCTCTTGACGCAAAAAAAACAGAAAATAACCCGAATAATGTGCCAATCAACTCAACGTAGCTGATTTGATATCCAATTATTTCAAAAGCGATATTGTTTATATCAAAAAATGTCATTAGAAACTATGCTGAATTGAGGCGTAGAAATTTGTAGGTGCTTGCACAAAATACTTTTTGCTTCCGTCAAAGTCCACATATCCGTGATTAAAGTATTTAGAATTTGTAATGTTGTTCAGGAATACGGAAAATTGAAAACCTTTGATGTTGTAACTTGCTCTGCTGTTCAAAAGAAAATAACTATTCACTTTTTCTTCATTAGCAAAGTCAATGAATGAATGATGCTGGTATCTTGCTGATAATGCGATTGTAAAATTGTTTTTAGAATAAACAGCTTCTTGATTTATTATGATTGGTGGTGTAAGTATTGGGCTAAATGTTTCTGTTTGTTCTTTTATTCTACTGTAATTGAAAGATGAATTATTTACAAGCGAAAAATGTTTAGTAACCTTATAAATTACGCTTAATTCAAGTCCTGTTCTAAAACTTTGTTCAACATTGTTGGTAAGTGCCAAACCATTTGGACCAAATTTTCCGTCCAAAACAATTTCGTTTTTAAAATCCATGTAGTAAAGGTTCGCATTGAAATCAAATTTTTTGTTTTGAAACCTAATACCCAATTCGTGATTAAGAACAAATTCAGGTTTTGTATTAGACAAAATTGCATTGCCTAAACTGTCAGCCAACAAATCATCATTTCCACCAAACATATCGTTTCTTGTTGGTTCTCTTCCTGTATATCCTACGCTGTAATAAAGTGTTGATTTTGGTTTTATAGTGACACTTAAACCTGCTTTTGGATTAATAAAATGCCAATCCAATTCGGGTAACGAAACTGAACCTTTGTAGTCAAAATTTACATAACGATATTGCATGTCAGCGAAAAACGTAAACCATTTTAACGCGTAATCTACTTTTGTAAAAACACTTATTTCGTTTTTGTATCCTGTATTTTGATAAAGTTGTCCTAACGATCTTTCGCTCCCTGTGTGTTGTCGGTTGTAAATGTTTCCGTGAAGTCCTGATGTTAAATTAAATTGTTTTTTTGAAAAAGTATAATTACTGAAAAAACCAACAAGATTAGATTCAAAGGCGTAATTGTATAATTCTTCAGTTGAAGGTAAACCTAAGAAATTATTAAAGTCAAATCCGTAGTTCCCTTTTAAAAAAGTATGATATATACTTGTTTCAAGTGATGATGACTTGCCTATTTGCCAAGAGTTTTTTAATTGTGTTAGTGTTTGAAAAAACCTGTCTTTTTCTTGTTGGCTATTGGCGTTTGTTCTTCTGTCAATAGCAATTAAAGAATCTGAAACACCAAGCCAAGCCATATCATTTTGCTGATGCCCTAACAGAAAATTGAGCTTCCAAATTGATTTCTTGTGAAAAAGTCCACCGCTTAAAAAAACGGATTGCGAATTATTGGAAGAATGATATTTATAACCGGCCGAATAAATTTGTGATGCTCTTATATAAAGGGCTTTTTTGTTTTTTATACCGCTGTTGTACTCGCCAAAAACTCGTAAGCTGTTGAATGAACCATAACCTAAACCAAAAGTTGTTTTAGTTGATTCAGTTAGATTTGGCGAAAATAATTGAACGCTACCACCATAACTTGCCACTCCGTTTTTTGATGTTCCTACGCCACGCTGAATTTGAATTTTGCTTACCGAATTTAGAATGTCGGGGTAATTTGAAAAATAAGCCCCTTGGTCTTCAGGTTCGTTTAGTGGAACTCCGTCAAGTGTCATATTTATTCTTGTTTGGTCAACTCCCCTTAACCTAAAATAAGAATAACCTTGCGAATTTCCTGCATCAGAATAGTTCGTTATTGATGGTGTTTCTGCGAGTAAAAATGATGGTTCTTGTCCAGTTGATTTTGCTTTTATGTCCTTTGAGTAAATGTTTTGAAAGGATATTGGTGTTTGTTTGTCTGCCTGATAAGTAACAATTACTTCTTGTAATGTTTGTAAAGTGTCAATTCGTAAAGTGTCTTGAGCTTCTAGTTGTCCGAACGATAGTAGGGGAAAAACAGTTAGTAAAATATATTTTGTCATTCGTTAATTTCATATTTTTTATTGTCGACTCTTTTCTGGGTAGCGGTCGTCATAGCATTGGTGGTAACGCTCCGTGGCTGCCCGAAGCGTGGAATCACACTCCCAAATGTATCAATTGAATCTTAATTTTCCAAGCTTTCGTGATCTTTCTGGTGACCTGTGATGCCCGCGTTTTGGGCAGCCGTTGTTAGCGGTTCGTTGTTCTTTTCAGTTTTAAATTAAGTTCTTCTATGACATTTTTACTTTCAATTAATTTAGTTCCTGATATTATTGCTTTTTTAGCATTCCATACCTTAGGGATTGTTAATTTTCCTTGCGAAAGAGAGTACATCCAAAATAAGTCTATAAAGTTTATAAATAAATTTAATCTATAAAGGAATAATGGATTTACGATATCGAAACCCATTTTGGATATTATTCTGTCTTTGAAAAAGTAAGATGTCCCAACTATACTTACTGTTTTTGGTATGCTTTTATTCTCGATTAATTCGATGAGTCTCAATAGCCCGCCCTCCCAAGTGATACATTAACAACCTGTTTCTCAATCCAATGTCTGACTTATATCTTCTCATTACAAATAACCAGTCAAAACTGCCGCCACTGTGCAAATCTATTTGACGGTCGTTTGCCATGTAACCAAGTAACATTGGCGAGTAATATTTGTAGACACCGATAAGTGTAAAAAGGGGTGTAAAAGCAAATTTTCCCAAAGGAATATACGTGATGAATAGCAAATAAAATATTGGTTGAGAGTAACCTTTCTCAAAAATTAAAAATGCAGGTAGAAAACCAAATAAAAGTAATAAAATGGCTTCAATCCATTGTAATATTTTAGGTTGTTTATAGAATTCATTCATTCAAAATTTCAATTACCTTGATTTAAAATGAGTAGCAAAAATGCTGCCTCACCATGACAATCATCGTATTTCCCTACTACTCCCCAACTGTCTTTTTGTGCATGTTTTTGAAAAATAAGTCCATTCTCATACTTACCAATAACACCCCATTTATCTTTCTTTCCTCGTTTTTGGTAAATAAAACCGTTTTCACATTTTCCCATTAGCCCCCAATTTTCGTTTCCTGAGAGTTTTTGGAAAATATTAATCTGTGCTGTAAGTGTTAAATTGGATAATGCCAGTAAAAGTGACATCAAAAAGATTTTTTTCATTGTTTTTGTATTTATTAAATTTCGGCTACTCTGAAGAGTTCTCGCCTTCCCTCATTGATATTTACAAAATGCCGCATAACGGAAAAATGTTTGCGAAGGGCGGGATTAAATAGCACTTTCCTTGCCCTACGCACAAGGTTTATAGAAAGTACAAAAGCCTACATTACGCACATCAGCCCGCTTTTTCGCAAACATAATGTTGTAGGCTGTGTCCTATTTTTCATATGGGCTTTTTTGTCCACATTTTAGTAGGACGTTAATAATTCGTATTCTGTTGTGTCG
>JACCEA010658672.1_pt1 | contig 12045 bp, 11 predicted proteins | sample 7449851 | NCBI WGS metagenome assembly JACCEA01 (sample SAMN15323453, study PRJNA562643) | freshwater metagenome | isolation source: river surface water | place: USA:Blue River Watershed | collected 2017-08-18 | reverse complement strand
GTTAGTATTCTTATATAATAATATAGTAAGTAATTCAGGGTCAACTTATAATAATCTTCATTCATTCCAATTGAAGAAATCAGCTCTTAAATATATTGATGTTTATGCTAAAACTGATTTAGCTACATCTGTGTTATTTGAAAATATAGAATAAGATATGGAGTCCCTAGGGACTCCACTTATTTATCTTTTTTGTCCAAGTGTATTAGCGCCATCAAATAGTCTATCCCATTCAGCTTTGTTTGGAACTTCACCATCGTATTCTTCTATATTGTAAGTTTGTCCACCAGCTGTAGTTACTGTTCTATTTCCCCAGTTAACCTTTGATGAAGCAAATGTATTTATAGGTAAATCTCTAGCACCAGTTTCTCCATTAGGTCCAACATATTCTACGAATCCATATCCTGTTGAAGGATTACATTTGTATGTTTCTCTGATAGCTTCAGGACCGTATTGTGTAGCTAATATTGAATAATCATCAAATTCAACTTTATCTAGTTCTTCTTGAATATGAGCAGGTTTAACTATAGCATCACTATTAGAACCACCTGTTACCAAAGAAGCTCGGTCTTCATTAGATACCATAGGTGTTTGGTCTGGTCCAGCAGAACCTCTAGATAATGATTGTAATGTATAAGCACTTCTAACTAATGGATTATTATTTTGCGGATTACCATTGTTACTATTTCCAGTACCAGTATCATTATCAGCTTTGAATTGTTTTTGTAGTAAATCATATTTGATTTTCTTACCATTCATTTTACCCATAATAGCATCTAGTTCTTTCTTCTTCATCTCAGAGATATTCTTCATAGTTTCATTATAGTCCTCAGAATTATTAGGATTATTTCTATCTATATCTCTTAGTTTTCTTTCTAAATCTTTAATGTAACCACCAATAGATTTTTGCCATTGGTCTAGTTCACTGATAGATTTAGTTAAGTCTCTATTAATATTATTATACTCTGTACTCTTAGATTTATCTGTATTTCTTTTAACTGTTAATAAATCATGCATAGCCATTGTATCTTTATAACCTAGATTATGTAAATAATAATTATAAGCATAATCATCATCGCCGTATCTATTCATCAGGCTAATATTAGCCATAATTTCAGAACCTGTAAACATGGTTTGTACCTCCTATAATTGTAAGCTTCTTCACTTATACAATTGTTAAAAACTCATAACATTGAAGTAGAAAGGGAGGTTATAAAATGTCGCATTTTCACGTTCATGGTTTCTACGATAGACAGAATGATGTCTACGTTAATATAATGGATGTTAATGGAAAGATGGAAGTCTATCCAATAAAAAATCCAAAAGTTCCAGCTTATATAACAAAAGATAATCCTACTTATATAAGAGAGTTTGTTAAGAAAGATGATGTAGTTAAAATAAATGTACCTTATAAGAACAAAGAATATCATTATGCTGATAAATTAGGTATCAGTAACTTCTTTCATAATGTACAAAGTAAAACATATGTTAAAGAGATGGTATATTTAGACCCTCGTTTATATGGTGCTGATATTAGAATAGATGATTACGTTATACAAGAATACAATAAAAAGAATAAAGATAAACTAGATTACACAGGAATAAGACAAGCATACCTAGATATCGAAACTGATGTTCTGGTTAGTCCAGGCAATGATATTGAAGCTAGAAAGAAACAACCTGTCTATCTGAGCACGTATTATCACGACGGGGATAACTCTGTTGTTATAGATTACTTAATAGATAGTAAATATAAAAACCAAGCTCCACTATTAGAACCACAGAAATTTATAGACAGAGTAAAGAATAACTTACTAATAGAGTTATCTAAGAATGAAAAACTACAACACAAAGATTACAAAGATATATTACCTAAAGTAGATAATATATTCCGTAACTTTAAATTTATATTAAGAGGTCACACTAGTGAGAAAGAATTAATAAAGGTTAACTGGCAATCGGTAATGAGAGGACATAAACCTCATTTCTTACAAGCTTATAATGCAGACTATGATGTTTCACAATCTTATATAAGATATGAAGAACTCGGAGGAGATATTAAAGACCTCTTTACAGTTCCTGAAGTAGTAGCAAAGGCTGGTACTGATTATACTGAAATGCATTGTAAGTCTCTTAGATTATATAAAGGAACATATAGACCACCTAGAGACCCTAAGTTTAAACCGACGAATGAATCTCAATTCTACAGAACAGCTTCTTATACAAAGATATTAGACACTGCAGTACTTCATTACGGTTTAAGAGTTAAAGAACAAGATTCTTATAAACTCGATGATACTTGTAAAAGAGAAATAGGATTCAGTAAATTAGATTATTCTGGAACAACAGACGACATCTTTATGTTACCTTATGTGGATTTTGCATTAGCTGTTGAATATAATATAAGAGACGTTCTTTTACTTCCTGTATTAGATTTAGTACTTAATAACCTACAAGCGAATCTAATCAAAAGAGAAATAACTGGAACAGAGTATGATAACTTATACTCTAGTAAACAATATGTAACTAATGCATTCATGCAAATTTATGATAAGTTCGGATTCGTTCAAAGAAATGATGTTAACTCTTATATTAAAAAGATGCCACGGGAATTCTATGAAAGAACTAATAATCAAATCATACTCAATATGTATGACTTAGTTAGTAATGCTGGAGAAATGTCTGGAGGATTTGTTTCTAATCCGAATAAGTTTATTGCAATGGGAGCTACATTTATAGACGGAATAATTAACTATAAAGCACATGGTTTCTCGTTAGATATAGATGCTGCATCTCAGTATCCATCTGCAATCATATCTAATAGAATAGGATTAGAATCTCTTTGGTATAAAATTGTTTCAGAAGTTATTAATGGACTTAATAAATCTCAAATAGCTATTAAGATAATTAATAGAGATATAGTTGGTTTAGGTGAGATATTCGGTTTACCATCACTTCATGAATTAGTTGAAAAACATTACGGTATTAAAACTAATTATAAAATATTTAAAGAAAAAGAACCAATACCTTATGCATTTAATCCTGAATATGAAAAACTAAAATCATTCTTTAGAAAACTATTTAATGATAAACAGAATGATAGAGATAAAGATGCTGGTAAGTTCCAAATGAACAACACAATAATGCTTTCTAAAGGTACAGAAGTTCAAGTATCATATCTTTATTCATTAGTAGAATATTATATTTTAGATGAAAATGGTATACCATTTAATGCTCAAAAAGAACTGTTAAGATATGTGGATAGTTCTGAACCAGTTCAAGAGAAAGATAATCTATATGGTTATTTTAAAGATAGTTTATTCTTTGCTTACAATGACAAGGATATTTTATCTTATATAAAACCTAAGAAAGTATTCACAACAAATGATAAGATTCTTCTTAGTAAAGACCATTTAACTCAACAAGAAATAGTGAATATAAGAAATGCTAAGAATACATTAACAGAAATTAAAAGAGCTAATAAAAGTATATTTATGATAGCTAGACAATTTGTACATTTCTCCGATAATGTTGAAGTAGAAGTATTTCAAGATTCTAATAAAAATACATTCTTCAGATTTACATCCGATAATAACATTAGTATATCAAAGAATAAAGAATTATCAATGCATCTACAACAAACATTTGAAATAATAGATTAAAGAAAGAAAGGCTTAAACTCCTTTCTTTTTTTTTTTGTAAAGGAGGAAAAATGGCAAAGAAAGTTAAGTCTGCGAGTTTAGACTTAGAGAAAGAATTAAAGAAAGTTCAGGATGTTAATGATAAGAATGCCTTAATTGGAACTAAAGCTAAAGGTATGATTACTATTGACAGCAATTCACAGATAATGGATACGATTAAAATTATAAATATCGAAGACGAGGATTTCGATGATAGAGATAATCTTTTATCTATTAAAGGAACAGACAAAAAGTCAGGTTTAGAATTACTAGATATATTCTTAAATATATATAAGAATGAAAGTGAAAAGATAAACTACGATAACTTTAATAGACATGTCAGAGAACAAATTCGTGAAAATAGATTCATGATGAGTAATATGGACCAACTTGGTACAGCATTAGAGATGCGTAAAACTTCATTACTATCGCCTGATGATGCTAGTAAAGAATCATTTATATTTAATATAGAAAAAACAAATGGTACAGAACAGACATCAGTTAGTGCTATATCTGTTTCTAAAAAATTAAAAGAAGAAGTTAACTTCCCTGACTTAATTGAAAAATTAGTCGATGTTGCTTCTGTTGATGGACAAGCAATACTATATACACTTCCATATTCAGAATTAGCTAAACAATTCTACACGTATATTAAAACAGATAAAAATAAAGTTAAAAGTATTTATGAATCTGTTACAGGAAAAGAACCAGAAGTTAGTTTTAATATAGTTGAATCAGCTGATGGTACTTCATTTGAATCATTAGATATATCTTATGAAGAGCTTGAAAACTGGATGGAAGTAATGGATACGAAACCAATTAATATTAAAGAAGGTTTCGAAGATAAACAAATCTTTACAGATATGTTTGGTGGTGCTATAATTGAGGAAGCTAAAGCTGCATTCTTAAGTAATATTAGAGAATCAAATATATCAGAAGCTGTAAAAAATGAGGTTAATGATTTATTTGGATTCAATTTTGATAAAACAGCTTATGCTAAACAAAAGGTGAATATAAAAATATCAGGAGTTTATACAAAGGTTTTAGATAATGAGAAAACAATACCTATAATTATTGATAAGAAATTAATGGGTGCTTATGTTGTAGAAGAGTATAATTCTTTTGGTATGCGTAATATATATACGACTAAAACATTGCTTGAAAAAGAAAGTGCTTCTACACTTAAATTAAATCCATTAGAACAAAGTCATAATATGATAGATAGTTTAAAGAAGCTTATTGCAAGAAATCTTAATAGTAGATTCTTGAAAACTAATAAACATATATTGGGTACTATTAGAGATATCTTTAATGAATCTATGAATAAAGGTCAAACAGCTAAGGTTCGTTTCATTCCCGCAAAATACCTAGAACTATATATAGATACACCTGACGGAACTGGATTAGGAATATCTCCACTTCAAGCAGCCCGTAACTCTATATACTCAGTAATACTACTTAATAAAAATATGCAATTAACAGAATTACTTTATAAACGTCCTGTTAAGATAGCTAAAGTAAATGTTTCTGGACTTAATACTGATTCTGAAGAATTCATGTGGAAAGCAATGGAAGCTATGCAACAAATGTATGCTTCAGCATCTTTATATAATATTTCAGATGTAAATAATGTAACCAGACATATGAGTTCTATTGGTAGATTATTTATACCTACTACACCAGATGGAAAAGAACTTATAACAGTAGAGCAATTAGATGGACAAACAATTCCAGATAACATGGAATTACTTAGAATGCATGAAAAGATTATAGCTATGATAATGAATACTATGGTTTCTTCAGATGAAGATGCTTACATGAATTTTGCGACTTCATATGCTAATAAAAATATAATCGCACACAGAACAACTATTAAAAGACAAGGTTATGCAGGACCACAATTCTCTAGAATAGCTACAAACATTTATAATATGATTAATCCTTCTTCAGAAGATATTAAAATAAAAATAACTCTTCCACCACCTAAATCATTAACAAATACAACTAATAACTCTATGATTACTGATATAGTTGAAAAAGGTAAAGCTCTTGCTGAAATCTTCTGTCCAGATGCAACAGATGAAAAGAAAAAACAATACTTTGTTCAAAGATACGTAATGAAAAACTTAGAAGGATTAGAAGACGTAGCTATGTTTACAGATGAATTTGAAGAAGCATGGAAACGTAAATCTTCAGGAGATGGTTCACCAGATGCCGACAAACTATAGAAAAAAGAAAGTACCCAAATGGAAGAAGCAATATTTAAAATCTAATTTAAAGAAGGAATTAAGTAGAAAGAATCCTAATCCATTAATAATAAGTTTATATAAAGGTGATATGGATTATGAAGATTATTTATTATCAGACCATTGGAAAGCAATAAAGAAAAGAAAAATAAAACAAGCTAACTATCAATGTGAAGTCTGCGGTGAAGATGAAATTATGTTACAAGTTCACCATAAACATTATGATAACTTAGGATGTGAAAAGGATGAGGACCTTGCGGTCCTTTGTCCTCATTGTCATCAAGATGTGCACAAAATTATAAGTGAGTTAAAAGGGAAAGAATTCAGGCAAAGATTAACTAGAATAGCAATTCAATATTTTACTAAAAATCAGGGGGATATAAATGAGAAAGAAAAGTAAGAATGTGATAATCAAAACAACTGTAATCCTGGCAGCAAGAAAAATAATGAGTAGACAAAAGTATTTTTTACAAGGAGATGATATTCATCAGTCTATGATGCTTTATGCTCTCGTTAAAGCAACACAAGTGTTATTTAAATATGATGTAGCTAATGATGTAGAGCCTAATGAACTTCGTTATACATATAAACACTTCATTATTAATCCTTTACAACATGTTCTATTTCAACATATTATGAATGAATTAAAGAAAAATGAAAATACATTCAGAACTGTTGATAAAAAAGGTATGGGTTGCGAGAAGTTATTTACAGTTGATATAAATAATACAACTATATATTCTTATACTTTGAATAGTTGTGAATTAAATAGAGTTATCACATTTAATTGCGAACATTTGCATAAGTTAGAAGAAAAGAGAAATAAGTACAGAAGATATTCTAGAGATATGTTTTGGAGTGATATTTCTAATATAGTTAATAAAATAACAGATAATAAAAAGTGTTCTATTGATATTGGTGATAGATTAACTTTAGAAACATTAAATAGTTGGTTTAAAAAGAAAAAGATTAAATCTATTTTTCAAAATAATACTAACATAGGATTAGATATGATTGCTCGTCTTATTGAAAAACAGGATGACGTTGTAGGTTTTGCACAATATAATGATGAACACTTAAAGAATCTTTATTCAGCACATATAGATGAAACATTAAAAATTACAATGAATGATATATATGATACGTTCTACATAATAAGAATGAATGGTTTAACAACACTCAATTATGCTTTCACAGCATTACATAATGTAGTGGTATCTAAATCTGCAATTAATATAGTAGAAAACTCTGTGTTAGATGAAGATGAGATTCAAGCTTGTTCAAATTACATCAGACATCAATTCGGTAAATCATATAAGAATAGATGTTGTCAAGACCCATATAAATTAGTTAGTATAGCATTAAGAATGCTACATATGAATAGAAAATAAAAAGGAGAAAACAATGACAGAAAAACAAATACAAATTTTAAACGAGACATTGGATTATTTAAATAATTATCCAGCTGAAGCTAAAGCATTAATAGTAGGAGAAGCAGGAGTATTTCTAGGAACTAAAACTACAGTGATGTGTATTACATTAACTGATGGTTGGGAAATAGTTGGTATGAGTTCACCTTTGGATAAAAATGATTTCAATAATCAATTAGGAATGGAATTAGCTAAGAAATCATGCTATGAACAATTACTTAAATACCTTGAAGAAAAGAAAGCATTAGAACCTGAGAAAATAGAAGAGTAATTTTTTTCACATTTGTTGTAACATTTGAATAGAATAGTAATAATAAGAACAAGTAGCTTAATACATGAAAAGCGACAACAGTATATATGATAAGAATTAATTATGAAAATAATTAAGTGAACAAGTCTCTGCAGAGGGTATATACAATGGTTGATTGTTCCGATATCTGTTTCCAGGGATTCGGTTTGTTCTGAAAAGTTTATATTGCAAGATAAATGATTCTTACTATTCTATTTAATATGGGTTCTTAGTATCGATAGTATACAGAACTCTTCATTTGTATCTGTAGCTCAGTAGGTAGAGCATTTGGCTGTTAACCAAAGTGTCGAAGGTTCGAGTCCTTCCAGATACGCCATTATGTGATATTAGAGCTCAGATTGGTAGAGCGGGTTGGCTTCCACCGACTTGGTTACTGGTTCGAATCCAGTATATCACATTATATCTCCAGGTTATGATAATGGTAGTCGTCTTACGTTAAGTAAGGAGAGGTGAGTTCGATTCTTACTCTGGAGACCAAAGTATTGTATTGTGTAGTTATTAATCGGTGTTTGTCAGCAAACCAAAATAAAAATGAATATAGGAATTCGATTCTACCTTAGTTAGTAGGTACTGTCAGCAAACCTTTTTTATGAATAAAATGTAAAATTCAATCGAATCACACCCTGAACTACACACATAGAAAGAGAACGCCTTCATGGCGTTCCTTATCTTAACAAAAATTAAATTAGGAGGAATAACTTATGGAAATAAAACAAAGTAAACATTGGGATATGAATATATCTGTTTTAGATTTAATTAAACATAATAAATATTGTAAAGTTAATAGAAATTATAAAGCACATAAAAGTGATGATGGTTATGGTGGGTATTGTGTTTATTTGAAACATCCTGATAGTGATAATTATTCTATTATGATTACAATATCAGAAGATGGTTTATGTTATGATGGTGATGGTTCACCTCATTCTGAATTACCATTTGAAAATACAGAATCTGTTATACAAGAACTTTTAGTATATGGTACATGGTTAACTTTAAAAGAGGATAATAAATTGAAAGTATTACAAACTGGTATAGACTATGACGACGTAATTAGGAGGAATAAATTATGAATGCTTTTTTAGCAGCAGCAAATAATATCACAGCTACAACAAATGGAGCAACAGCTCTTAAATCAACTGGTGCTTTCTTACTAGATGCTTTCTTTAAACTACCTACATATAGAAGTGGAAATTCTTCGTATGCTAATGCAGTAGCTATATTCGATAGAGCTCTGAATGAAAATCCAGAATACGCAATTAAACTAGCTTTCTATCTTAGAAACATAAGAGGTGTCGGAAGTGGTGAAAGAGAATTATTTAGACAAATTATGAAACATCTGCTGACTAAAAATCCAAAAATAGTTTTTGCTAATTTGCATAATATAATTCAATACGGTAGATGGGACGATTTTGTTTATCTAGCTACAGTAGATAATTCTAGAACTATATATAACTTTATTAAAAAACAATTTAGAAAAGACTTAGATTTACTTCACGGAAAGGAAACAGATTTAATGGCTGTTTCACTTCTTGCTAAATGGTTACCTTCTGTAGAATATAAACCTGGTAAAAAATTATCATATAAAAAACAAATGCACAAAAAATTCATAGAAGAATTTTGTGAAGTACTAGGTTGTCATGAATCTGTATACAGAAAGGATTTATCCAAGTTAAGGAAAGCTATCAACTTAGTGGAACATAATATAACTAATGGAAAGATTCATGAAATTAATTATGAAACACTTCCATCATGTGCTCATAAACAATATTCTAGAATGTTCTATAAGTATGATTTATCTAGATATAAAGAATACATTGCTAAAGTAAATAAAGGTGAAGTTAAAATAAATTCATCTGTTTTGACACCTGGAGAGATAGTATCAAAATGCAGAAATGGTGAGTCTAATATTGCTAATGCTTTATGGAAGAATCTACCTATGTTCGAAGGTACTGAATCATTATTACCAGTAATAGATACTTCACAATCAATGAACCATTATGGTGTTAAGAATGATGCCTTCGGATTAGGAATATTTATATCTGAAAGAAACCATGGAGATTTCAAACATGTATTTTCTATGTTCTCAGCTACAGTAAATATATCTAACTTTAAACCAGAAGATACACTTTCAAATAAACTTAAAATGCTTTACACACATAACGCACAAAATACTAATCTTAAAGGATTATTCGAACATATACTAAGAATATATAAAGTAAATAATCTTAAACCAGAACAATTACCTACAGGATTAGTAATATTATCAGATATGCAATTCGATGAAGGAGTTTCTTCTAGTCACACATTATACCAAGAAATAAAATCCTTATATCATACTGAAGGAGTTAAACTTCCTAAAATCGTATGGTGGAATCTTGCTGCAGATGAAAATGTTATTCAGAACAATAAAGATGAAAAAGGTGTTATTATGGTTGGAGGTAAATCATTCCAAACTCTTAAAGCTGTAATGACAGGACAAGATATTATTACACCTTATGCTAATATGATAAAGGTTTTAGATTTATTAGAAGATATAGTAACTAAAGTTGATTAATTAAAGAGCTTCCGCGCTTTTTTTTATAAACCTATTATATATTATTCTTATGTGAGATATAATTGTTACCTTTTAAATTGGTCAGAATCTATTATCCCATAACATATTTTTACAATAGGAGGAATATAAAATGAAATATCAATTAACGATTATTAGAAAAGATGTACACAGATTATTTAATTCCAAACTATCTTTATCATCAGCAATACTAGGAGTATTTTCAAACACAGGTTTGAAATCTGTAAACTTCTATAAGAATAATACTGACGGAATTTATAAATGCATTTACATTATTGAAACTAAAGAAGAAGTTACAAAGGAACATTTGATAAAAAGTTTTAAAGAAATATATCCTATGAGTATTATAAATATTTATAAGAAGTTTCTTAAAAATAGTACAGATGTAGGAATACTTAATTTGAAGTTAACTAAAAAGGAATACGATAATACTGTTGATTTGTTATTCTCAGATCTTAAAGAATATACAGGTATTATTGAAAAACCTAAAAAGGTAGAACCAGAACCTGTTCCTACATATAACATTTATGAAATGACAATAGCTACATCTTTAAATACATTTCAAATTGAAGAAGTTAAAGATATGTGTAAAGAATTAGGAATAAGTAGAATAACAAATAAACATAAAATAATGTATATAACCAATCAATTAAAAGCTAAAGGAGCTTTAGATGTTAAGTATTGTAATAAGATGTTTGTGACAGTATTCAGAACTATATTACCTAAAGATCAAAATATCTTTGATATATTACAAAATCTATTTATGAAAACAACAGTCACATTAGATTATGTTTTAGTTATAGAAACAACTAAAAATACATTTACGAGAAAGGTGATTGAAAATGAGTGAATTGGATTATTTCATAAGAATATCTAAAGTTGAAAAAGGAATGATTACACAAAGAATAGATATTTATCAAATAGATGATAAACCATCTATTAATGAATTGTACTTTAGTAAATCTTATATATTTAAAGCTGTTATTAAATTAGATCATATATTATCCTTAATAGGATTTAAAGATGAAAAGTTTTTACCTATAGCTGATAAGATTCATACGAATTTAATGTGGGCTATGGATACAGTTAAAGAAGATACAGATTTATCTAAGTTCGAAGTTGTTCTATTAGATGTACCTAATGCTGGTGAAGTATATTTGTCAATACATAAAAATGAAGAATTCACAGATAGAATAGATAGCCGAACTTTAGAAGAAAATGGTAACAAAGTTGAAGTACCTAAAAATATAATGATATTTAAATCATTTAAAACAATCCTTGAGGAGGTAAGATTATGCAAAGATTAGATGATGCTTTAGTAGCAGTAGAGAATTTAAAAGAAGCTATACTTAAGAAGGAGGATGAAGACACTATAGAAGAAAAAACAGTAGAAGCATTAGACACCATAACGGCTCTACGAGATGAAGCTGAAATATCAGATAGAGAAGAAGAGAAGTTAAAAAATAAAATAAGCAGTATGTCGGATTTAGCAACAGACAGAGGTGTAGAAAATAGAGCAACAGATATAGAAAATATATTACATAACATTTAAGGCAACATTTAAATGATAGATAAACAAAAAATAAAAAACTATGGAGGAATTAAAAAATGAACAGATTATTAAAAGAGTTATTAGACGGAGAATTAAACATGGATTCAGTATTTACAGAGTTACTAGAAGATGAAAGTTTTATGGAACATGTGAAATCTAAAACAGATGAAGACTGTAAAGATTGTGCTAGATTTGAAACTTGTAAAAAATTAAGAGATGGATTAAACAAAAAAGAAGAATCACCTAAAGATC
>JACCEA012300807.1_pt1 | contig 12050 bp, 14 predicted proteins | sample 7449851 | NCBI WGS metagenome assembly JACCEA01 (sample SAMN15323453, study PRJNA562643) | freshwater metagenome | isolation source: river surface water | place: USA:Blue River Watershed | collected 2017-08-18 | reverse complement strand
TCACCATTTCCAGCGCATGCTGCTTGGGGGAAGGGTCTCTAAGCATCAGGCCTGTTCCTGTCGAAACGATGGCCTATTAAACAAAAGACCCCGGCTTTGGGCCAGGGTCTTTGTCAGCAGTCTGAAACGCCCTTCGGGGCGTTTTTTATTGGCCGGTTTCCGGCATGGCAAACTCCAGTTGGCGCCAGGCTTCATAGACCACCACGGCCACCGCGTTGGACAGGTTCAGGCTGCGGCACTGCGGGAGCATGGGCAGGCGCAGGCGCCGCTCGGTGGGCACGCCTTCGCGGACGTCCGCCGGCAGGCCACGGCTTTCCGGTCCGAAGAGAAAAACATCGCCTGGCTGGAAGCTGACCTGGGCATAGCTGTGGCTGCCTTTGGTGGTGAAGGCGAAAAGCCTGTTGCTATTTATTTCTGTGATACAGTCCGGCAAGCTCTTGTGGCGCTTGAGTTTTGCGTATTCGTGGTAGTCCAGCCCGGCGCGGCGCAGGCGTTTGTCGTCCAGTTCGAACCCCAACGGCTCAATCAGGTGCAGTTGACTGCCGGTGTTGGCACACAGGCGGATGATGTTGCCGGTATTGGGGGGGATTTCCGGTTCGAACAGCACGATGTGGAACATGGTTGGGCTCGATAGAGTAGAAAAAGAACAACATTCTATAGCCAACTGCTGGCTGGCCTGTAAGGTCGAGGGGACGTGATTGTTGGATTGGTTCGCCAGAAAGAAATCCACTGCTGAGGGCCTGCTCGGGATTGAGGTCGGTCCCGAAGGCATTGCTCTGAGCCAGGTGTCCAGACCCGCCGGCAAGGCGCCGCAACTTCTGCGCTGTGTGTTTCGTGAGGCCCAACCTTCTGCCCATCCGGCGACCCTCAAAGCCCTGGTGGAAGAGTTCGGGCTGGAGGGCATGTCCGTCAATCTGGTCATGCACCCGGCGGAGTATCAGTTGCTGTTGCTCGATTGCCCGGACGTGCCGCCGGCCGAAATGCGTGATGCCATGCGCTGGCGGATCAAGGACCTGAGCAGCGAGTCGCTGGAAAATCTGATCATCGATACCTTCAGCCTGCCGGATGATGCCTACCGCGGACGTTCGCGCATGGCCTACAGCGCCGTGCTGGGTAAATCGCGCATGCAGGAAATGGCGAATCTGGTCAGCACGGCCGGACTTGCTCTGCAGAGCATCGACATTACCGAAATGGCCTTCCGCAATCTGGGGCTGCTGGCCGGCGCTGAAGGCATCAATCTGGCCATGCTGCGCCTGCGCTCCAGTGAAGGTCTGGTGACGGTGCAAAGTGGTGCAGACATCTATATGGCGCGGCGAATCGAGCGCGGTCTGGCCAATGTGGATGATGATTTTATGGCCATCACCCTGGAGATCCAGCGCTCGCTGGACTATTTCGAAAGCCAGCTGGGCAAGGGCTACCTGCACCGTTTGCTGCTGTTACCGCTCAAGCGCGACAGTGAGCGCGCCATGCAGGCATTCAGCAGCGGGCTGGCGGTCAACCTGCAGCGTCTGGACCTGCGCGAGCTCTTTCCGGGGCAGACGGCGGCAGCCCTGCCTGAACAGACGCAGGCGTATTGCCTGGCCTCTGTCGGTGCGGCATTGCGGCAGGAGACTGACTGATGCAGAACGTCAATCTCTACAGTCAGGAAAAACCGGCGAGCGCGGGTCCTGGGCGGCGGCAGATGCTCGCACTGGCAGCCGCTGCGCTGACCCTGTGTATCCTGCACGCCGGTTATGCGGCGTATCAGTTGTGGCGCGGCGGCGAAAAGTTGCGCCTGGCCGAACAGGCAGCGCTGCTGGCCGAGTAGCAACTGGCCGAACAGCAGGCAGTTTTTGTGGAGCCGGTGCTGGATCCGCAGTTGCCGTTGGATCTGGCCGAACAGCAGGCAGCCAACCAGCAACTGCAGCGCACGCTGGACTATCTGAAGTTGCTTTCCGCTGAGCAAAGTGCCGGCTTCGTTGCGCCGCTGCAGGCATTGTCCGAGCGTCACCCGCCTGACGGCCTCTGGTTGAGCCGCATTGAGTTGCTCAACGGGGGCAAGGCCATGCGATTGCAAGGCTACGTGCAGGATCAGGAGTTGCTGCCGTTGTACCTGCATAGCCTGGGGCAGAGCGAGGTATTTCGCGGTCGTGAATTTGCCCGCTTCGATATGCTGCGCAATCCCGAAGGTCTGCTGACCTTCACGTTGTCGTCGACGGGAGACTCAGCCGATGAATGACCTGTTGCAACGCTGGTTGAAACTGGCCCCCCGCGAGCAATGGCTGGTGTATGGCGGCGGATTGTTATTGCTGGGCATGCTCTACATGTTGCTGCTGGGTGATCCATTGACTTTGCGTGTCAGCAAGCAGGCCTCGGCGCTGAAGGTCGCCCAGGCGCGCCTGCTCGAAGCCAGCAATGCCAGCGCGGAATTGCAGAACCGTCTGGCGGCTGATCCGAATCTGACTTATCGCAGCGCCTTGCTGGCGGAGTCGGCTACCCGCGAGCAGTTGCTCGGTGCAATCAACAGCGATACCGCCACGCTGGTGCGTCCGGCACAGATGAAGCAATTGCTGAGGAATCTGCTGCAGTCACAGCCGCAGCTAAGGCTGCTGGCGCTGGAAAGTTTCAGCAGCCCGCTGGAGCTGCCTCAGCCGGCTCAGGCCGTTGGCGGCAAAGAGGCGTCGGCGGCACCTGCGCGGCTGTTCCGGCATGGGGTGAAACTGACTCTGGAAGGCGGTTTTTTTGATCTGTTGACCTATCTGCAGGCGGTGCAGGCCTCGGGCTGGAAACTCTATTGGGATAGCCTGGAGTACAAGGTGGGTAAGCAGGGGCATGCCCAGGCCGAGATCACCCTGCAGTTGTATACCGTCAGCCAGGAAGCGGGGTGGGTAGGTGTTTAGAGTCGCCCTGCGGTGCCGCTTGATCTGGCTGATCAGTCTGTTGATTGGCAGTCCCGCCATGGCGGCGCTGGACCCGACCGAGCCGCCGCTGAATGCCCCCGTCGGCATGGCGGCAGCCGAGGACGCAGCCCAGCCGCTGGTCCTGCAGGCGATCGTGCGTGGCGCTGGTCATACCCGTGCGGTGATCAATGGTCAGCGTCTGCGGGTGGGCGATAGCCTGAGTGGCGTGCGGGTCAACGCTATCTATCCGCATGCCGTACTGATTGAACGTAATGGCCAGCAGGAATTGCTGCGTCTGGTTGAACCCATCACAAAGCCGAGCCGATGATGCCGAATCTGTCTCCCCTGTTGTCGCGCCTGCCACTACTGGGTCTGTGCGCTGTCCTGACGTCCTGTCAGACCTTTGAAAGTGGTGACAAGCAACTGTATGAGCAGAGCAACCGCATGCTCAGGCAGAGTCTCGAACAGAGCCAGCAGAAGGTTGTGCCTCCGCTTGCCGTGCAGGCAGCGCTGATTCCACCATTGCGCACGCAGCCGGCGCAGAGTGCTGCCGGGCCGCGTTTCGATGTGGCTGCCACCGACATGCCGGCGCAGCAGTTCTTCCTCAGCCTGATGGAGGGTGCCGGACAGAATATTGTGGTCAGTCCGGAGGTCAGTGGAACCATCACCTTCAGCCTGCGGCAGGTGACTCTGGAGCAGGTGCTCTCGGCGGTGCGCGACAGTTACGGCTATGACTTCAACCGAACCAGCTATGGGTATCAGATCCTGCCCAATCAGGCGATTACCCGCACCTACGAGGTGGATTACATCAACTTGCTGCGTGCGGGTTCTACCCAAACCCAGATCAGTTCCGGCCAGGCGGTCACCAGCAACAGCACCGACAACAGCATCGCCGGCTCTACCACCACCTCAACCTCGAACACCACGCCTGCCAGCGAGGTCACCACCACCAGCGATGTCGATTACTGGAAACAGGTCCAGGATGTGGTGCGGATGATCATCGGCGACGAAAAGGACAACAGCGTCTCGGCCAATCCGCAGGCCGGCTTGCTTGTGGTGCGCGCGTCCAGTTCTGACCAGATGGCGGTTGAGTCCTTTCTGAACAAGGCCAAGGAGAATCTGGCGCGCCAGGTCATTCTGGAAACCAAGATTCTGGAAGTGCGCTTGAATGACAAATTCCAGGCCGGTGTCGACTGGGCTGCTCTGGGGAGTGATGGTGGCGTGGGTGTGACCGGTGATGCACTGACCGGCCCGGACACGGTGGGTGGCGTGTTCAGCGCGATTCTCAATATCGGGGATTTCACCGGTGTACTGCAGTTGCTGGAAACCCAGGGCGAACTGCGGATTCTGTCCAGTCCGCGCATCTCGACGCTGAACAACCAGAAAGCGGTGATCAAGGTCGGTGTGGACGAGTACTTCGTGACCGATGTGTCAACCACCACCACTTCACTGGTCGGCGGTACTACCGCGCCTGATCTGGATATCACGCTGACGCCGTTCTTTTCCGGGATTTCCCTGGATGTGACTCCGCAGATCAACAAGAACGACGAAGTCACGCTGCATATCCGGCCTAGCGTCAGTCTGGTCAAAGATCAGAACAAGCAAATCGAACTGGGCGGCGAGGACAACATCTTCAACCTGCCGCTGGCACAGTCCCGCAGCCGTCAGTCCGACTCGATTGTGCGCGCCCGCAGCGGTCAGGTAGTGGTGATCGGCGGTCTGATGCTCAACAACAACGATGATCTGGATGCCAACGTGCCCTGGCTATCGGAGTTGCCCATGATTGGCTGGCTGTTCCAGCAGCAGCGCAAGGATCTGGAGAAAAGCGAGCTGGTGATTCTGGTGCGCCCGCAAGTGGTGGGCGCAGATACCTGGATCAACGAGATCAAGCGCAGTGCGGAAACCTTCCAGGAGCTTCGTTAGGAATGAATCTGCATGTATGAGGCATTCTTCGGCCTGCGCGAAAAACCCTTCGCCCTGACGCCGAACACCGATTTTCTGGTGCAGCTGGCGCCCTATCAGGCCTGTCTTAATCTGTTGCGGGTGGCGCTGGGCGAGGGTGAAGGCTTTATCAAGATTACCGGGGAAGTGGGAACCGGCAAGACCCTGCTGTGCCGGGCGCTGTTGAATCTGCTCGACAGTGAGCAGTACCAGTTGGCCTATCTGCCCAACCCGTCGCTGACCCCGCTGGATCTGCGTCAGGCGGTTGCCCGTGAGTTGCACGTTGAGGGCATCGAACAGCTGGATTCGATGGGCCTGCTCGATGCCCTGAATCGCCGGTTGATCGAGCTGGCGGCGGCCGGTCGCAGCGTGGTGTTGCTGATTGACGAGGCGCAGGCGCTGCCGGAAGAAACCCTTGAGGCCCTGCGTTTGCTGACCAATCTGGAAACCGAGCGCAGCAAGCTGCTGCAAGTGGTGCTGTTCGGCCAGCCCGAGCTGGATGCGATCCTTGAACGCAATGAGTTCCGCCAGTTGCGCCAGCGCATTACTTTCTCCTACCGGCTGCGGCCGCTGGATGAAACCGATGCCAACCGCTATCTGCAGGAGCGGCTGGCAGTTGCCGGCTTTCGCGGCGATCAGCCGTTCGGCAAGGCAGCCGTGCGCATGCTGGTCAGGGGCAGTGGCGGTATTCCGCGGCTGTTGAACATTCTGGCGCACAAGTCGCTGATGGTGGCGTTTGGTGAGGGCCGTCGGCTGGTGGATAAGCGTCATGTGGCGCGGGCGCTGGAGGATACCGAGGGATCGAACGCCCCGGGCATTGCCGGTTGGCAGTGGCGTGTTGGCTTGCTGGTGCTTGTCCTGCTGACGGCCGGAGTGCTCGGCTGGCCCTGGTTGGCGGAGGTCTGGTCATGAGTCTGGTCAACGACATGCTGCGCGACCTGGAGGCCCGGCGTGCCGGCCCCGGTGAGCGCCCGCAGCTGGATGGGCTGTATGCGGTTGATGAAGCCGCAGCGTTCCGGCGAGATCGCAGCGAGCGACTGCGGCGCAATATGATCTGGTTTTCCTCGTTGTGCCTGATCGGTTTGCTGGTGGGCATGATGATCGGTCGCGTGGTCCTGGACTCCAAATCGGATGAGCCGGCGCTGGCACCTGCTCCGGCTCTCCCTGCGCAGGCGCCTGCGGTGGTGGCGGAGCGTCCGCAGTTGCTGGAAATTCTGCCGCAACATGATGCGCAGCGCTTCCAGTTGCAGTTGCTGCTCGACCAGTCGGTGGTTTATGAGCGTACCGAAGAGAACGGCGCCGTCAGCTTGCTGCTGAAGGATGTGCAGATCATCGGCGAGCCGGCCAAAGGCCGCATTCAGCGCGGTGGCAGCAGCCTGTCCTGGCGGGTCGAAGCGCAGGGTGCGGATGTTCAGGTCTTGCTGGTGGGCATGGGCGATCAGCTGACGGTGCTGGATCGCCTGGAAGCCGCCGGCAGCCACTGGCAACTCTGGCTGGAAGTGCCCTTGAGTGTTGCCCAAAGCCAGACCGAACCGCTATTGCCCGAGGCGGTCGAGGAGGTCACGGCGGAGCCGCCGATGCCCGACTGGGCTACCCGTCAGGTCGACAGCAGCCCGGCACCGGAGCCGTCTGCTGCGCCCCAGGCGGCAGCGCCGCGTCCGGCCAAGATGCAAGTGGCCGCCCATACCCCGGATGCGCTGAGCCGTGCACGGCAGGCATTGATGGAGCAGGACTATCCGCGCGCCATAAGCGAGCTCGAGGTCTTGCACCGGCGGCAGGGCAGCAATCAGGAAATCGTCCGCCTGCTGGCCCGCGCCTACCTTGAGGGCGGGCAGCAAGCCCGTCTGCTGGCCTGGTTGCCGGGCCAGTTGCGGTTGTATCCGCATGACAGTGAACTCAGTGTGCTGCTGGCCCGGGCGCAACTGCAGGCTGGCGATAATGCCGGTGCCGTGGCCACGCTCTCCAGTCACCGGCCATCACTGGTCAGTGATCCGAATTACTACGCCCTGCTCGGTGCCAGTCTGCAGCAAACCGGGCAGTGGCAGAAGTCCTGCCAGTGCGCTGGCGAGCTTTGGGGTTTTCCAGGGCAGCCAGCCACTGATCTTCCGCCGCGAGCAATACCGATCGCAATGAGGCGGGGTCAATCCTCGCCGTCATCCTCGTCGCTGCCCGCGACTTTCATGCCGAGCTCCTTGATCTTGCGCGTCAAGGTGTTGCGTCCCCAGCCCAGCAACAGGGCCGCATCGCGGCGGCGCCCGGCGGTGTGCTTGAGGGCGATTTCGATCATGATGCGTTCGAAAGCCGGTACGGCAATATCCAGCAGATTGCCCTGGCCGCGCGTGAGGGCCTGGTCTGCCCAGAGCCGCAGCGACTCTTCCCAGCTGGCATTCACCGGGGCATCCGGTTGCTGCTGGAGCAGTTCCGGTGGCAAGTCGCTGATATGCACTTCCCGGCCGGAGGCCATGACGGTAATCCAGCGGCAGGTGTTTTCCAGCTGACGGACATTACCCGGCCAGGCCAGTTGTTTGAGGTATTCCTCGGTTTCGCTTTTCAGCAGTTTGGCTTCCACTGCCAGCTCTTGAGCGGCTCTGGCGAGGAAGTGCCGCGCCAGTGTCGGTATATCTTCGCGGCGGTCTGACAGGCGTGGAATGTGAATGCGGATGACGTTGAGCCGGTGGAACAGGTCTTCGCGGAATTTGCCTTCATTGACCAGCGTTTCCAGATTCTGGTGGGTGGCGGCAATGATGCGTACATCCACCTTGACCGGGGTATGGCCACCGACCCGGTAGAACTCGCCATCCGCCAGCACGCGCAGCAGGCGGGTCTGGGTGTCCGCCGGCATGTCGCCGATTTCATCGAGGAACAGCGTGCCGCCATCGGCCTGCTCGAAGCGGCCACGGCGCAGGTTGGCAGCGCCGGTAAAGGCGCCCTTCTCGTGACCGAACAGCTCGGACTCCATCAGGTCTTTCGGGATGGCGGCCATGTTCAAGGCAATGAAGGGTGAGCGCGCCCGTGGGCTGTGCCGGTGCAGGGCGTGGGCTACCAGCTCCTTGCCGGTGCCGGACTCGCCGTTGATCAGCACGGTAATGTTCGAGTGCGACAACCGGCCGATGGCACGGAAGACTTCCTGCATGGCCGGCGCTTCGCCGATGATTTCCGGGGTCGCTTCCAGTTTGGCGGGTGCAACCGAACTCTGTTGCTCCAGGGCGTGCTGGCAGGCGCGCTTGACCAGCGCGATGGCTTCGTCCACATCGAAGGGCTTGGGCAAGTACTCGAAGGCGCCGCCCTGATAGGACGCTACAGCACTGTCCAGATCGGAGTGAGCGGTCATGATGATCACCGGCAGGCGCGGGAAGCGTTCACGCAGCTGGGCCAGCAGATCCAGCCCGCTCGGACCGGGCATGCGGATGTCGGAGATGATCACATCCGGCTGCTCGCGCTCCAGACGGCTGAGCAGGCTGGTCGCACTGTCGAATGTCTGTGGGGACATGCCTTCCTGCTGCAATGCCTTTTCCAGCACCCAGCGGATGGAGCGGTCATCGTCGACAACCCAGACGGATTCGCTGCGGCTCATGGCTGTGAAACTCCTTGTTCAAGCGGTAGAAACAGGCTGAACACCGTGTGTCCAGGATGGCTTTCGCATTCGATCAGCCCCTGATGCTGGCTGATGATGTTCTGCGTAATGGCCAGTCCGAGGCCGGTACCGTCGGCTCGGCCACTGACCATCGGATAGAAAATGGTCTGTTGCAGCTCTGGGCTGATGCCGGGCCCGTTGTCGATAATCTCGACCTTGCACACCAGCCGGTGGCGCGTATGGCCGATGGTGAACTGGCGCAGCGCACGGCTGCGCAAGGTGATTCTGCCGTTGTGCGGCGGGCTGCTGCTCAGTGCCTGCATGGCATTGCGCACGATGTTGAGCACTGCCTGAATCATCTGTTCGCGATCAATCAGCAGGTCCGGAATACTCGGGTCGTAATCGCGTACCAGTGTGATGCGGCCCTGGGTTTCCATGTCGACCAGCTGGCAGACGCGCTCCAGCACTTCGTGGATATTGGTTTCCGCCAGCGAGGGCAGCTTGTTTGAGCCGAGCATGCGGTCGACCAGATTGCGCAGGCGGTCAGACTCTTCGATGATCACATCGGTGTAGTCCTTGAGTCCGGCGTCCTGGAGTTCACGCGCCAGTAACTGGGCCGCCCCGCGAATGCCGCCCAGTGGATTCTTGATTTCGTGGGCCAAGCCGCGCACCAGCATCTTGGTGGTTTCCTGCTTGGATAACTGGGCTTCTTCCTTGGTGATGCGCAACAAGCGGTCGCGCGGCAGGATTTCCAGCAGCAGATAGGTCGTGTGGCGGCTGAGAATGGGCGTTACGGCGTAGTCGACGGTCAGGTTTTGTCCGGACTGGGTGATCAGCACGGCTTCGCGCTTGTTGAACGGGTGGGCCGACTCCACCGATTGATGCAGCGAAGCGAGGGCTTCGGGCGATTCGCTGAACAGCTCCGTGACGAATTGGCCGCAGGAGCGTTGCCCGCTGACGGCCAATAACATTTCTGCCGCTGGATTCATGTATTCCAGGTGCAGTTGCTCGTTCAGCAACAAGGTTGCCGTGGTCAGGTTGTCGAGCAGCAAACGGTGCAGTGCGTCGTTAATGGTCATGGTGCCGTGTGCTGGCCTAAAGGGTTGGAGGTTCAGCGATGCGCTATTGCGGTGCTGTCAGGCGCATATCTGCAAGAAGTAAACCAACGGTGTGCAGTGCCCACAGAATTAGCCTGTGCCTGACTGGAGAGGGTAAAAGTCAGGCCCCGCCGGATGTGTTCAGGTCTCTAAACAGGGCAAAGTCTGGGCGCTGAAGCATCTGTCTGCACCAAAATAGTGCTTTCTGGTTCAGGCGGTCAAATGAAGGGGATCAGCGGGATGTCGGGTTTGGGTTTGGGTTTGTCCTTGAGCGGACATTCCGGACGCTTGCCGTAATCGGCGAGCTTGCACGGCTGGGCCCGGCGCTTGGCATCCAGCGACATCCGCTTGACATGCACCGGCTGGCTTGGGGTTCGTTCCAGCGTTTGTCCCTGACTATCGACGATCTCTACGGCCAGCTGGTGTGTGCCGCGATCCAGATTGGTCAGCGCGAATACCGCGCTGCGGCTGGGGGCGCCGGCTTCCGTACCGTCGAGCAGCAGGCGATAGCTGTGCTCGGGTAGCAGTGCCGGTTCGCTGTTGACCGTGACGATCAGATCACCCGCAGGGTCTTCAACCATGCTGTCGGGGGTTGGAAACAGGATGCGCAGGACTTGATAGATGGGGGCCGGCGCTGGCTGAGCGGGCCCCTTGGGCGGTGACAGGCGCTTTTGGGCGGGCATCGCATTCATGGGCGCCATTTCGACGGGCTTGGCATTGCCCGGCTTGGGTTGGTCGGTATACACCCGGTTACCGTCAGCATCGATGTAGGTATACACCTGAGCGAAAGCCGGACAGCTAAGCAGTAACAGGGCAAGCAGCAGTTTGGGCATGGATCAGTTTGCCGGCTTCGGGGTTGGCTTGGGCGGCGGACGCAGCGCCGGACTGCTGGTGTTGACCCGCTGCACGGTAAAGGTCACGGGTGAGCTCTGCTGAATCACGGTGTCTCCAGCCAGAACCTGCAGTGCCAGGGTGTGGTCGCCGCGGTCCATTTCAGTCAGTTGCAGCAGCGGTACATTGGTTGGCGTGCCGTAGGGTTGGCCGTCCAGCAGCAATTGCAGGCTATGGCCGGGGCGCAGTGGCGGTTGCATCACGGCGCGCACGGTAAAGGTGCCGTTGTTGGCGCGCAGGGCTTCTGCGCTGGGCAGGTCGGCCAGTTGCACCTGGCTGTATGGCAGAGCCTGACCATCGACCGGCGGGCTGTCAGTGGTTGTGACAGGTGCAGCGGTTTGCGGCGGGTCCATGGTGTTCATCGGCGGCAGTTGCACCGGAGCTGCGGTGACGCCATCGGGTGGCTGATTGGTGAATACCTTGTTGCCGCTGGCATCGGTGTAGGTGTAGATCTCTGCTGCGGCTGGCAATGCCAGGGCCATCAGCAGGCAGGCTAAGGGTGTGCGCATGGTGAATTCCCTCTGGACTTTGCCTAAGACTTACACTCGCGGGGCAGCCTTGCAAGTCCTGAGCGGCGCCAGTTTTTTCCGGCCAAAAAAGAGGCCTCCCGAAGGAGGCCTCTGATCTGTCGCCGTGGACTTAGACGCTGTAGTACAGGTCGTATTCCAGTGGGTGTACGAAAGTGCGAACCTTGATCTCTTCTTCGCTCTTCAGTTCGATGTAGGCATCGATGAAGTCATCGGAGAACACGCCGCCCTTGGTCAGGAACGCGCGTTCCTTGTCCAGGGTTTCCAGGGCTTCTTTCAGGCTGCCGCAGACTTGCGGGATGTTGGCTGCTTCTTCTGGTGGCAGGTCATAGAGGTTCTTGTCGGCCGCATCGCCGGGGTGAATCTTGTTCTGGATACCGTCCAGACCAGCCATCAGCAGAGCGGCGAAGGCCAGGTACGGGTTGGCAGCCGGATCCGGGAAGCGGGCTTCGATACGGCGGGCGCGCGGGCTGGAAACGTAAGGAATACGGATCGAGGCGGAACGGTTGCGAGCCGAGTAGGCCAGCATGACCGGAGCTTCGAAGCCCGGAACCAGACGCTTGTAGGAGTTGGTCGACGGGTTGGTGAAGCCGTTCAGGGCCTTACCGTGCTTGATGATGCCGCCGACGAAGTACAGGGCGGTGTCGGACAGACCGGCATAGCCTTCGCCAGCGAAGGTGTTCTTGCCGTCTTTGGCGATCGACAGGTGCACGTGCATGCCCGAACCGTTGTCGCCGTAAAGCGGCTTCGGCATGAAGGTAGCGGTTTTGCCGTAGGCGTCAGCCACGTTGTGCACGCAGTACTTCAGGGTCTGAACTTCGTCAGCCTTGTTGACCAGGGTGTTGAACTTCACGCCGATTTCGTTCTGACCGGCAGTCGCCACTTCGTGGTGGTGAACTTCGATAACCAGGCCCATCTCTTCCATGGCATTACACATGGCAGTACGGATTTCGTGGTCGTGGTCGCACGGCGGAACCGGGAAGTAGCCACCCTTGACGGCCGGACGATGGCCCTTGTTGCCGCCTTCGATGTCGGCGTCGGTGTTCCAGGAACCCTGCTCGGAGAAGATCTTGAACATGGAGCCGGAGATGTCGGACTTGAACTTCACTTCGTCGAAGATGAAGAACTCAGGCTCCGGGCC
>JACCEA011366095.1_pt1 | contig 12052 bp, 9 predicted proteins | sample 7449851 | NCBI WGS metagenome assembly JACCEA01 (sample SAMN15323453, study PRJNA562643) | freshwater metagenome | isolation source: river surface water | place: USA:Blue River Watershed | collected 2017-08-18 | reverse complement strand
TGGCAACAAAGCAGCTTATCTGGCCAAGCACTGGAACGCGGCCGCAATTCCAGACGGTTTTGTCCTGGCCTCTGCCATTGCCGATCGTTTGAATGATCCGATGGAACCTGATTTTCCTGAGAGATTGGACGCCGCGTTCGAACTCTGGTTTCAACGTCATCACGAAGGCGCGACCTGGGCTGTTCGCAGCAGCGGTATTGGCGAAGATGGGGAGGCTCATTCCTTCGCGGGACAGCTGGAAACCGTTCTCCACGTGAAAACGTCCCACGACCTTAAGGCCGCTGTGCGTAAAGTTCTGGCCTCGCGCCGGCTGGTCAGTCGCTACGAGGCCCGGACCGGACAGACCCTTAAAGGCTGCGCCGTGATTTTACAAAAGCAGGTCGATGCCGCATCATCGGGAGTGGCTTTCACAAGCTTTTTGCAGGGTTCTGAGTATGTTTTCATGGTGGAGCATGGGGCAGGCCTGGGTGATGACCTGGTTCAAGGTCGTGTGATTCCGTCCCGCCTCACGCTTTGCCGAAGAAGCGGCGAAATTCAATCGGAGCAGGGGACTTCCCTTCCACCTGCCCCTATTCAGCAGCTTTTTGAATTAGGGATGCGACTCGAAAAGCGCGAAAATCGAACCATCGATTTCGAATGGGCCATCGATGCCAAGGGAAAACTTTTTCTCCTGCAGGCGCGACCTGTGACTCAGGATGGAGGTTTCGAGAAGTTTCTTTCCAACGCGAATATGAATGAAAACTATCCGAAGCCTGTGACTCCATTTCTCTACTCCTTTGCCGCTCGGGGCTATCAGCAGTATTTCCTGCAATTGGGGATCTGGACCGGAATACCGAAGCGAATACTGAAAGCTGCTGAACCTGATCTCAAGCGGATACTCGGTATTCACGAAGGCCGCCTTTACTATGATCTATCGGCTGTTCGTTCCTGTTTTAGTCATCTGCCTTGCAGCGCTTTGCTGACCCGCTATTGGGATGATTTTCTCGGCATAGGGTCCGTGCCCTTGGAAGCCCAGAAGACTTCGACCCGGTCTTTTCTATTTCCTCTGCGCTTTGTCCTGCGCCTCTGTCTTTGGATGAGCGTTTTCCCTTGGCTCGCCAAACGCTTCCAAAGACGAGTTGATAAAGCCCTGTCTCAAGACCATTCCAGCGATCCTTTGCAGATCTGCCGGGATCGACTCCAAACGATCAGCGATATCCGTTTCCATGGATGGGGTGAGGCTGCCCTCTGCGATGCTGCTGTCATGATTCACACAGGAATCATGAAAACATTCCTGAAACGCGCTCTTCCCTCAGACATGCTTCCTCAATGGCACGCGCAGCTCCTCGCAGGTTCTGCGGCCTCCAGTCTGCATCAATGGGATGACCTGATAAACCTGCAAAAAATATCGGCGGAGTTTCCGCAGATCATTCTACTGCTTGCGGAAGAAAAATGGCAGACAGCCTGGGAGCATATCCAGCAGTCGGCTCGCTATGAGCGACTAAGAAAAGCTTTACAAAGCTGGTTGGATCATTGGGGTTCCCGAGTATCAGGAGAATTGATGCTCACAGAAACCAATTATTTCGATGATCCCACCATGCTCCTCAAACTCCTGACCCAACCCATCCAGGATAGGCAGCGCAACGTCCCCACTCCATCCATATCCCTGCTGCTGCGGACGAGTTATGATCATCGCGGGATAAGAGCGTGCATCGCCGCATGGCTCGCGTTCATGACGTCCAAACCCGCTCATGCTGCTATTGCAGCTCGGGAAACCTGTCGGCTGGCACAGTCCCGGCTCTACGGTGCCTTGCGAGCCAATCTTTTGGCAACGGGCCGACTGTTCAAGGCCCGTGGTCTGCTCCAGGAAGCTGATGACCCCTTCTTTTTAAGCTTCGATGAACTTCAGGATCTCCTGCACGAATCCTCCTATTCCCACGATCTCACAAAAAAAACCATAGCTCTGCGTCGGTCGACTTATGCAAGTTACCAACAGACGAAGGTTTCAGAACGCATCGGCCGACGCAAGGGTAGACCCTGGTTTTCACGCGAATCCATGACGCGGAAAAACATCCCGAACGAGGAATGGGGAGGGTCCATAAACCGCCGATTTGGTTTTCCCGCATCATGCGGCAGCGTGAAAGGTCGTGTGCGCATTCTGCATTCCACCGAGGAATGCGATCGGCTGCTCGCCGGGGAAATCCTCGTGACTCGGGAAACCGATTCAGCCTGGATCGTGGCCATGGGTCGGGCTGCGGCTCTGGTCGTAGAGCGCGGCGGTATGCTTTCCCACGGCGCGATCGTCGCGCGTGAACTCGGCATTCCCGCTGTTATTGGTTTAATGGGTATTACGGACGATCTTCATGATGGAATGGAAATCGAAGTCGATGGGCAACGAGGTATGATCGCATGGAACAACTCCGCCTCCTATGGCGATGGCGCGGTGAGCGTTTTCGGCTCCGACGCTACGGGCCATTTGCATTGATTTTGGGTGGGCCGGTGCTGGCCTTTCAGCCGGGTCTCGGCTTGCTATGGACTTTAAGTTTACTCCTCCAACTGCGTCTGGCCGATGATCTGGCTTCCTTAAGTCACGATCGGCGCGTTCATCCCACGCGAGTGTTATCGCAGTGGGAAGGCCGTGGTCCTTATGCTTTTTTACTCGGCCTGGGTTTGCTCAACGCGCTTCCACTTGGGAATCGTCCGCTCCTCCCTACCCTTCTTTACCTTGTTTTCCTGCTCACGCTGCTCTTCGGTTTTCCTTCCTTCATCAGGTATGCTGTCCTCGTTGCAATCGTGGATACCGCCGTGGGAAGCTGGAGCCACGAGACATTGTTTCATGCAGGTCTGGTTGCTATCGCTGCATCCGCCTTTGAACTGGGGCACGATCCTTTTTCCGGCTCAAAATCCCGCTGGATATATGGTGCTTTGGTCCTTCTGCCCTGCGTAAGTCTAGGCTGGATTCCCTTGGGCCTCGCCTGCCTCGTCACAGCATGCAGCGCTTTAGCTCTGCTCCGTCTTTTATCGAGTTATGAAAAGTCTCCGACGCGACGATTTCTTTGCGCGGCTTCACCTTACCTCAGTGTGGCCCTGATATCCGCAACCTTATTTCCCTGGAAAGGATAATCATGTACTCCTTTGAAAGCGTTTCCTGTTATCTGTGTGGCTCCAACAAAAGCCATGAGTTCATCAAAGCCCAGGATGATTTGAGCGGCAAACCCGGCACCTTCACCTTCGTTACCTGTGATTCCTGTGGTCTGGCCTATCAACAGCCCCGCATTCCATTCAAGGACATCTCCGTCTTTTACGACGAGGAGTACATCGCTCATCGCAAGAAAAAAAATTGGGGCGTGCTGACGAAATTCTACAATTCCCGGATGGGCAAACACGATCGTGACAAATGGGCCATCGTGAACAGCCATATCAAGCTCAACGACAAGAGTCGCGTCCTGGATATCGGCTGTGGCGCGGGAACTTTTCTGGAAAAAATCCACGAGGAAACGGGTGCCGAATGTTTCGGTATCGACTTCAAGGATCTGTCCCAGAGTCCCGCCTTCGCGAAAGCCCGCTTTCTGCACGGGACGCTCTTCGATCAAAAACTCGAACCCGAAAGTTTTGACCTGATCACCATGTGGCATTTTTTGGAGCATGACTATCACCCCATCGAGACCCTGACTCAAATCAAACGGCTACTAAAACCATCGGGTAAACTCATCCTTGAAGTTCCGCGACTCGATAGCCTTTCGTTCCGCCTGTTCAAGGAGCGCTGGCCCGGTCTGCAGGCTCCGCAGCATACATTGCTCCTTGATCGCAAGTGTTTTCTGAACATGATCCAGAAGAGTTCGCTGCAGGTTGAGAAGTATCTGCCGTTCGGGGCTTTTCCTGCTTATTTCTATTTCTTTGCCGGGACCATCTTCAAACAAAAACGAGGTACGGGCGTGAACTTTGGCAAGGCGATCTATCCTTACTTCGTTGGCGAAGTGCTGACCAAACCACTTTTCATGTTTGAAAAAAAGCTCAATATGGCCATGCAGACAGCAGTCTGCACGCGACATTGAAAGGGTTCTGCAATGCATTTTCTACGCGTTCTGGCCGCGACTCATTGGAGGCATGTTGTGGCGTTCGTCGCTCTTGCGATTTACGGGGGTACTTTCGGTTCAGGCGTGGAATGGATTCGGAGGAGTCTTCTGCCACCCTGTGCTAAAATTTTCCTGGCTATTTTCGGAGTCAAGGTCCGCGTTTCGGAAGCTCTGCCAACTCTCGAACGTCCCGCTATTTGGATTTGTAATCATCGCTCGACGCTTGATATATTTGTCATCCTTGCCTTGGGCCTGCCCAGAACTCGATATTTCCTGAGCGATTTTCTGCAAAAAATACCGGCCTTTTTTGTTCTGGGTCGCATCCTCGGCGTCTTTTGGACCCCGGATCAAAAATTTCCGGAGCGCCGCATCCAGCTTTTTCAGAAGGCTTCAGAAGTCCTTCGCACGACGGGCGACAGCGTGTTCCTGACACCCGAGGGGCAACGCATTGATTCCCGCTTCGTGGGAAAATTCAACAAGGGTGCGTTTCACCTCGCGATGGATCTGCGGCGACCTATTGTGCCAATTTTTATTGAAACCCCGGATGATGTGAGCCCTGGATTGTCCTGGAACCTGCGCCCCGGAGTGGTCGCGGTGAGCTTTCTGGATATCATAGAAAGCCCGCATTATCAGGAGGAGGTGCTGCCTGAATTTGTGAGTCAGGTGCGGCAGGTATTTTTGCAAAGAGCGACGACTGTGAGCGGTTAGCTCTTTATTCTGGGGCCATCCGGGGTCAGGTCCATTTTGAGATCCACACCGGAAAGCCCCAGGCGCAGGCTCGTCCTCAAGAGGTAGAGGAGCTGCTGGGTTGCCAACTCATAGCCAAGTCCATCCGGGACTCTCACATTACTGATGCAATTCCGTTGACTGTCCAGTGTTCCCACACTGGGATTATAGGTCAGATAAATGCCCATGCTGTCGTGCGCGCTGAGGCCAGGCCGTTCCCCCACGAAAATAACCGAAACGCGACTGCCAAGAGCAGCAGCCACGGCATCGGCTGTGGCCACTCGGGCGAATGGAAGGAGCACAAAGGGGTAAGGTTTAGCCCTATAAAACGGCTCCAAATGCAGAGCAGGTAAAAATACTTCCAAAAAGGGCACCATGTGCTTTTGAATAGCATCTGTAGCCAGACCATCCGTCACGCAAAACACCAGTTCAGGATCACCTGAAAAACGCCAGCCTTTGAGCGCCGCAACCGACTCGGCCTGAAGGCGACGGCCCAGATCGGGGCGCATCAGATACTGCTGCCTGCCCTGGATCTCTGTCCTTGCGATCCTGTGCGGAATGTTCGAGGCAGTTAGATATTCTTCCAGGCTTCTGCTATCCCAGCTCCTCCAAAGATTATCGCGGGCCAGGGCCTGGGCTTCAAGTATATTCAGATGTTGAACCGTGGGTATGCTGCTGCCTTGTCTTCCAAGGCCCACTCGGGCCTGAGTCCACGTGCGCCAGGACTTTTGTATCACGGTATCTTCCCTTCATGAAAAGTCAAAAGCTTATGCTGAGGATTGGAGAACAGACGATTGTTCCGAGGATCGAGGAGTCCCTGCCTGAATAGCCAGTCCTCAAACTCTGGAGCGGGCCTCAAGCCCAGGGCCTCACGCAGATAGAGGGCATCATGGAACGAGGTGCTTTGATAGTTCAACATGATATCATCGGCCCCGGGAACGCCCATGATATAATTGCAGCCCGCCGCGCCCAGCATGGTGAGGAGCGCGTCCATATCATCCTGATCCGCGAGAGCATGCATAGTGTAGCAAACATCGCAGCCCATCGGCAGACCCAGGAGCTTGCCACAGAAGTGATCCTCAAGCCCGGCACGTATGATTTGTTTTCCGTCGGCAAGGTATTCAGGACCAATAAAACCCACCACGGTATTCACCAGGAAAGGATCAAAGGCTCGCGCCACAGCGTAGGCTCTGGCTTCCATCGTCTGAGCATCCACACCAAAGGCAGCATCGGCCGAGAGAGCCGATCCCTGACCTGTTTCAAAATACATGACCTGCTGCGAGTTGGGATTACGTTTCAGAGAGAGAGCTGCGGATTGCGCCTCTTTCAGAAGTTCAAGAGTGATCCCAAAACCGTTGTTGGCTTTTTCGCTCCCTGCGACCGATTGAAAAAGCAGATCGAGGGGGGCTCCACGCTCGATGGCCTGCATTTGAGTGGTCGCATGAGCCAAAACACAGTTCTGAGTTGGAATCTGATTGGTTTCCTGCAAATCAGCCAAAAGCTGAAGGAGGGTAACGACACGCTCGGGGATATCTGTCGCCGGATTGATACCGATCACCGCATCCCCGCTGCCCAGCAGCAAACCATCCATGATGCTGATCGCAATTCCGCGCGGATCATCGGTCGGATGATTGGGCTGCAGACGAGTCGCAAGGTGTCCCGGCAGACCCACCGTGCTGCGGAACTTTGTGATCACCCGGCATTTGCGGGCAGCCAGAACCAAATCCTGGTTCCGCATCAGTTTACTCACAGCAGCCGCCATCTCGGGCGTGATAGCCGCTCGCAGTTTTTGAATAGTCTCGGAATCCGTCTGGTCATCCAGGAGCCAGTCTCGAAACGCACCCACTGTCATCGACGCCAGATGTTGAAAAGCCTGACCATCATGGGAGTCCACGATCAGACGCGATACAGCATCCGTTTCATAGGGAATCACGAGTTCCTGCAAAAAGTGGGAAAGCGGTAAATCAGCAAGGCAGCGTTGAGCCGCGATGCGCTCCACTTCACTTGTGGCCGCAATACCGGCCAGCTGATCAGCGGAGCGCAGGGGACTGGCCTTCGCCAGCAAGGTTTTCAGATTCGCAAATGTGAATTCCGTTGAACCAATGCGACCTCGAAAGCTCATGGGGTCTCCTGCGGCTGGGGTTCACCAGGGCCTATTCTAACAAAAATAAAAGGATCTCAGCCACTCCCTGCTCGCAGCTCATCCGTAACTGAAACTTTTTCTGCATGTCAGTCAGAACGGGAAAAGGGCACGCCGAGGCTGTCATGAAGCGCAAGATTCGGCGTTTGAACCTTGAAAACTTTTGCGTCGGATCAAGGAAATCAGAGGCGGTTTGCCTCTTCCTAAGGCACAGAATAGCGCACAATCCCAACCCTGGAGCAGATTCAAAGGCACGCCCCACAATTTATCTGAGCACAAGTTGCTTGATTCCAAAGCAATAACCCGAACGTTTTGTTTTCGGCAGTCTCGCGCCGAAGTGGATGGCTCATGTTGGGCTGGAGGAGACATGAATCGCCATTCGATCCGAGCCGTGAAGAAAACTTACCTTCTGGTAAGCAGGTTAACATAACGTCCCATCGTTACGAAGATTCGCAGCGAAGGCAATAGGCACATTCCATATTGAAATCTTAAGCAAGGATACTCAGAGCATGCAGGCCAGGTTGAAGCGAATCCTACTTCTTGATGACAATCCCTTGATGCTTTCGAGCCTGGAGCAGCTGCTGGAACGTCACGGCTACGATGTCCTGCCCGCTGGTAATGCAAGCTTTGCTGGTGAGGTCATCAGGGGAGTGAAGTTTGACCTTATGCTGGGCCATGCGATGGTTTTCTGTCGCGATCAACTCCTCATCGGTCTTGATGCCCAACCGAATTTGCCCTTCCTCCTATACGGGCCAGGTTTTTTTGCGAGTCATCGACTTGGGCCTCGCACCATTGCCGTTATGGACTCTGCTGCTTCGCCTGAGCAGATCCTGGCAACCATTCAACAGGTGATTGAGAGCGGCGCGAGCAGAAGTCTCGCATCCCATCCTGCAGTTCAGGTTCGTTGGATTCAACGCTGATAAAGGGCAAGATCCTGACGTGAACGAATGGGCCTATTCAGAAAAATAAAATTGACGGCAAGTCGGCCAGGGAGTTCACTTCGGGCAACTTCTTTCATGGGGGCCCTATGTCCAAACACTGCCGTTCGATACTGGCTTTATCGTTCCTCTGCCTTGGCAGCAGTCCACTTGCTGCCACCGATGCGCCTCGAATTAACCTCTTTCAGAATGCTGTCTACTACGATGGGTATGCGGGACGAATCGATAGCCCCCTTCCCCAAGGATGGCTGCGTCACAGAAATGATCTGATCGCCCGCCGCCTTTCCACTTCAGAATTAATGACCCTCGGCAGCAGTCTTACGTTAAACATCAGCATCAAAGCCGCCTGCGATAATTATGATCGTATTGGCAGCTTTAATCTTGCTTTGGTTCCCAAAGGGATGACAGACTACAACCCCGATAGCGTAGCGAGACTGGAACTGGGCCGTTTCATCACGCCCTTCATGAACAAAAATAAAGAACCCAGCGAGATCAAGTATACATTCAGGCTCAACAATGTCCTCGATATTCTGAACGACACGAAATTGAACACGCAGTTCGATTTTTGGGCAGAACTGGAAGTCTTTGGAGTGCCGTATGCCGCGAATATGCAGGTTGCTGGCTGCAAAGATCGCAATGATGTCTTTGTTGGAGGAGCCGAGTTTGTCAGCGAAGCTGGCGCTCCGTCAGCGCCCAATACCGTGCTCATACCCCTGAATTTTCGCAGGAATTTGAACAATTACGAAGCAGGCGCGAGCGATGCACTTGGCAAGACGGTGCGCACCATTTCTTTCCAATTGGACGAAGACGTACAAAACGCCCAGTTTCACCTGATCACCTCCAATCACGGCGCGAACGCTGGTGGTGAGGAATACAATAGACGCAATCACTTCATTTATCTGAACGATCGTCTGCTCGACACTTACAAACCGGGCGGCATTTCGTGCGAGCCTTATCGTGTCTATAACACCCAGGCCAACGGGATCTATGGTTTGAGTCCGCGCACACCCGAGCAATGGGCATCATTCAGCAACTGGTGTCCAGGCCAGGCGATTCCCATCCGTGTCTATGAGCTGGGAACATTAAAGGCAGGATCTCACACCTTCTCTATCGCTGTGCCGGATGCCGTATTCCAAGGTAAAGACGGGAATATCCCTGTTTCTCTTTATCTACAGGGTCAAAGAGTGCCCCGCTAGGACCGTGGCTGCCAACGCGCTACGATGCGAATGCGTTGGTGGCCTTCCCCAAAAAACTTTACCTGAAAAGCAGAATCCCAAACAGAATCACGGATTTTACCCATAAAGTATGGGGAGGCGTAGGGATCTTTTGTCACAAAAACACGAAGAATGGCCGAAGACAGAGCCTATGAAACGCATCATTCTGATATCCATCATGCTCCTATTTTTGGCGCCCCCGGGTCGATCGATCCAGGCCCAATCACGTGACATTGCTCCCCAAAATCTTGAAGACATTGAGCGACTGGACTTTGACAATCCGCGGGCAACGCGGGAATGGGCCCGGAAAACCTTCCTTTCCACCGATCCCCAGCGCGATCCGAAACTTTGGGTTCTCTCCTTCCTCGCCTGGTCACGAACCAAGCGCGGCATACACGAGATGCCCGAGTTCCAGGATCAAGCCAGGAAGGCCGCAGAAATCGCGGAAACCCTTCAAATGAAAGCTGAAGCGATCATCATTCGCCATATAGCACGTCTTGAATTGTCCGATGATATCAAAGACCATCAAAAATCTCTCAACGAAGCGATCCGGGAAGCGGAGAACCTGGGCCTTGTCAGGCTTCGACTGCGTTTGATCTCGGATCATGCGGACACGCTGATGGGTGATGCCGATGTCGAGAAACGCGGCCGGCTTTTGAACGAAGTGAGTGAAGCCCTGAAGAACGAGCCCAGTCTCACGGATTTCGATAAACTCGTGATGAAGAATTCGTTGGCCCTTTACCTGGATGTGCAGGGGCAGATCGAGCAGGCAGAATCGCTCTATTTGGATATCATTCCCGCGATGCGTCGCATACCCTTGCGAGGGGCCTTGAGCGGCGTTCTCTATAATCTCGGGCGCCTCTATTTCGATCAGAAGGATCTGCCCAAGGTTCAGCAATCCGGGCCTTATTTTGATGAAGCCTATGCCATGGCGAAATCTGTGGAGGATTTTGAAGCCATGGGCGCCGCACTCATGGGATCAAGTGATGTACACAGACTTCTAGGACGGCCTAAGGAAGCGATCGAACGGGCGGAACAGTCGGTCAAAGCCTTTGAAGAGCAGCATGACGCCTATTGGTTGTCCCGAGGTTATACCTGTCTCGCCAGAGCCCTGGTCGCCGGTAAACGTTACCAGGATGCTCTCGATGCCGTTCAAGCGGCGGAAAAAACGCTACTTGCGCCCAGGACCCAACAGAAGTGGGAATGGTCGAGTCTCCGCACGGCCGCCTACAAAGCCCAGGAAAAATGGAAAGAAGGCTTTGAAGCGTTGGAACAGGCCAATCATTGGTCCAGTGAATTGAGTCGGGAAGCGGCCAATGAAGAGCTGGCGAAGCAGGCTGTAAAATTAGGCCTGGATGTGGAAACGCAGCGGGTGAAGGTGCTCCAAAAGAACAACGAACTGCAAAGCGAACGTCTGCAGCGCGCCGACGAAATGCGCAAACTTCTGATCGTGCTTCTTACGCTGGCCGTCATATCGCTGTTCGTCGTTTTATTTGCGGTGAAAAAGGAACGAGAAGTCCAGCAGCAAAAACGCAAGACCGAAAGCATCCTCGACAATTTGGAAGAAGGCGTTCTTTTGATCGATAGCAAGGGCCTGATCGAACCGGGATACTCGCGCTATCTTATGAGCCTTTTGGATCTCACGGCGGACCCGGCAGGGCAGCCTGTTCTGGATAGTATCTTCAGCAAGCTGGCCATGAGTCAGGAAGAGCGATCCCTCCTCGATTCGACACTGACGGCCATTCTAGGTGAAAACGAGATCGCATGGGAAATGAATGCTCTGACTCTTCCCACCAAGGTCACGACCTTGACGGAGCCCAAGCGCATACTGGAACTGCACTGGCAGCCCATCCGTTTTCCAAAATCGACCGACATTCAAAGAATCCTTCTGGGAATCCGTGACATCACGGAACGTCAGCACCTTCAGGACCAGGTTCACGCCGAGAAAGAACATAGCGATCGGATCTACGAAAAATTCGCCGTGTGGCTGCGTTCCAATAAGAACCTTTCTCAGCGTTTTCTGGAACAGATCCTGGATTTTGTCCGACGGCAGGAGCAGGATCGGGCCACCAATCTTCGCGACCTTCATACGATAAAGGGCATCAGTCGTTCTCTTGGCTATCAATCCTTGAGCGTTCTCATCCACCGTCTTGAAGACGATCTTAAAAGTAACCCGCAAGGCTCCCTGACCTCTCTGGAAGCCTGGCCGCAGTTCCTTCTGGAAGTGGACGATCTCCAAAAACTCATGACCTTGACCCACAAGGGATCAACTCCAAACCAATGGCTCTCTCAATTGGAAGCCAGCTGGAGCGAAATCACAAAAAGGTTGACCACTGCTGGTTTACAACCAGCAAGCTTGGAAATTACCCAGGAAGGCCCCGCCTGGCCTGATCCCATGCTGGCTTTTCTTTCCACCTTCGTCATTCACGGCTTGAATAATGCGGCGGATCATGGCTACATACGGCCCAAACAGGAAGGCAGAGCCTTGAACCGGCCATTCTTCAAACTCCAAATCCAAGCCTCAGAAACATCCTGGCAAGTTTCCATTCTGGATAGTGGCGCCGGGATCAACTGGTCCCGACTTCAGGAACTGGCCCTTCAGAAGAACTTCGTTCCCGAGGAGGGACGTCCCCTCACAGATCTTCTGCTCCAGGATCAAGTCTCCACGGCGGAATCTGTGTCAGAATCCAGTGGTCGGGGATTGGGTCTGGCGGCCATTGATAAGGCCTGTCGTGACCTGGGAGGCACCCTCACGCTCCGGGATCGGGACGAAGGCACGGGAACTATTCTGCAGGTCACTTTTCCTCGCCAAAGCATTTCATCAGGAATAGCTGGCCCCACCGTTTCGTTGACCTCATGATTTGACGCTGATTGACAATTTTACGCCGACGTTCGAAACAGGGAACAGGCTTCGGCACCTGTCATGGCGGAACGCCAGTCGCAAACATTGAATTTGCGGTGGCCTTTCAATCAGCAAGG
>JACCEA010136308.1_pt1 | contig 12057 bp, 10 predicted proteins | sample 7449851 | NCBI WGS metagenome assembly JACCEA01 (sample SAMN15323453, study PRJNA562643) | freshwater metagenome | isolation source: river surface water | place: USA:Blue River Watershed | collected 2017-08-18 | reverse complement strand
CTCACCGAAGTGCAATTGCAACAACGCGCTGCAGGCGCACTACAAGGCATTTTGCACCACTACGAAGATTTCAATATTTCTACCATTGACAAATTCAATTTACGCCTCATTCGCTCTTTTAGCCGAGACCTCGACTTACCCGCTGACTTTGAGGTGGTGCTCAATGAAAAGCTGATCCTCGACGAAGTCTTGGACCTTCTCATTGCGCGTCTTGGGCAGCCCGATGCACAAGAACTCACCCGCTGGATGCTCTCTTATGCCCGAACAAAAGTAGCGGAGGGCGAATCCTGGGACTTCAAAAAATCTTTGCTGCACTTTTCGGAGGTGCTTAGCAAGGAACGCAATGCCAAAGAAGTTGCCCAGCTGCTCACCAACACCTACACACCTGATAACTACAAAGAATTTCAAGACAAAGCAGAGCGGGTTAAAGCTGACTTTCTAGCCGAGTGTGCTGCTGTTCATGCGCTTGCAGCGCCTTTCAAGGGGCCAAATTTCAAGACTGCACCAGATCAAAAACGCATTGATGCATTTGTAGAAGACCCCAATTGGGGGCTAGGTAAAAAAGAAGGATCTTTTTACGCACCAAAGTTCAAAGAAAAGCTCGAAGAGAACTTTTACGACCTGCCAACTGCGGTCAACAACGCACTTTTGGAACTCGAGGCAAGTTACGACCAAGCCTTGGGTGCATTCAAACTCCTCGAGACACAGCGCAAGAATTTCTACGATATGGCTTTGTTGCAATACGTGGCGCAGCAAACCAAGGCCCTCATGACGGCGCAGCAACAAATCCGCATTTCAGAGTTCAATCAGCTGATCAGTCAGTTGGTGCAAGGTGAACAAGCGCCATACATCTACGAGCGTTTAGGGATTCGCTACGAACACTTCTTGCTCGACGAATTCCAAGATACTTCTCGCTTACAGTGGGTCAACATGATTCCATTGGTACTCGAAGCCATTTCATACGAGCGTCCAAACCTTATTGTCGGAGATGCCAAACAAAGTATTTACCGCTTCAACAACGGTTTGGCCGAGCAATTCGTCGCTTTGCCAAGTCTGTACAATCCAGAGAACGACCCGCAAATGGCGCAAAATAGTGCGCGTTTTGAGGCCAGTGCTGCAAAAAACAGCCTTGTAGACAACTACCGTTCAGCTGCTCAAATTGTCGAGTTCAATAATGCGCTATTTAAGCAATTAGCGCTTGCCTTGCCGCCGCAGCACCAAGATTTCTACGCCTCACTTCACCAAAATCCTAAATCGAACAAGACAGGTTTTGTACAAATAGAAAGCCTCGTCAATGACCTCCCCGAAGCACTTCTTCACGAAAAATTGCGCAACACCATCCAGCAAGTGCTCCTCGATGGTTTTAGGCCTTGCGATATTTGTGTGCTCACCGAAACCAATAAAAAAGGCAACGCTATTGCCCTCGCCCTCACGCAAGCAGGCATGCAAGTTGTGTCTCAAGATTCGCTCTTGTTGGTGTCTAATCCATTGGTGCAATTGTTTTTATTGTACCTCAAAAAGCGCGCAAAGCCTTCCAACCCGACACTCGGTAAGCGCTTGGCAGAGGCTTACTTGCGCGCAAAAGGCAAGTTTGAGGTGGCGAGCTATATGTCTTACTTCAAGACTTACGAAAAAGAAGGCAAGCAATTGCGCTACTTTGATGAAAATGCTTTTTATAAAGCTGAATTTGGATCTGAGGAGGCGCTGTTTATGCCCTATGAGCATCTTTTTGACTTGCTTCAGAAAGTGGCCGCATGTTTTCAAATCAACGATACCACAGAACCTTATGTGCATCATTTTTTCGATGTCGCTTTCCAATACCAACTCAATCGCAATGCGGAGTTGCTGCCGTTCATCGAATTTATAGAGCAAAACAAAGACAAATTAGCCCTGCAAATGCCCGAGTCTACTGAGGCCATTCGCATCATGACGATTCACAAAGCAAAAGGCTTGGAATTTCCTGTGGTGCTCATGCCAAGTCTAGATTTCAGCATTATCATTTATGGCATGTCTAAGTTTTTAATGCAGGCAGGTGAGGGCTTGGCCTATTCCTTTCCGTCCGACGCCATTCCCGAATTCAGATCTTTCAAAGAACAAGAACTCGCGGCCATCTACCTCGATAAACTCAACTTGTTATATGTGGCCCTAACTCGTCCAGAGAACAGACTTTATGTTTGGAATCACCACAAAGCCAAAGGATTTGGTGCTCAAATTCACGAACAACTGCTTCTGCACCCCGACCTCAAGCTGCAAGATGAGCATGTCTATGTCTCGGGCTTAGCTCTTCCAGAAGTGCGCAGCGAGGCGCAAAAAGCAACTTTAGAGGCGCAAAACACTAAATTTTATCATCCATTGGCACTGCCAGATCAGTTGTGGTATCCTTCTTTGGTATTCAGAACACCAGATTTAGAGCAAGTTCCAGATCAACTTTTTGGCTTGGCCTTTCATCGCCTCATGGCGCTCTGTTCGGCTTCAAGTCAAGTGCCTGCTGCGCTGCAAGTAGCCTTGCAAGAGGGCTCAGTTGCCCAAGATCAAGTAGCGGATCTAAGTGCAGCTGCGCTTCGTTTTTGGACTCACGTAAGTGCTCAGCAACTAGATGAAGGTGTTTTGGAAGAATTCAATGAGCAGCGCATCATTGCCGATATCAATCAAATGAAGCAGCCCGATAAAGTTTGGCTCAAGCACCATGAAGTAGTTGTCATAGACTTCAAGACGGGCCTCAGGCAAGATGCCCACATGAAACAAATTATTTCTTATGCCAAGCTTTTGGAGGCCATTTTTAAATTGCCCGTGCGTCCGTTTTTATACTACACACAACTAGATTTATTCTTGGAGTTGTGAGTCGAGACCAGCTAGCTCAGCCGATATTTTTAAGAAGGTATAGACCAACGGATGTGGGAGATCTCGGGTAGAGGATATCTGCGGACAAAAACTAGAAGACAAAAAGTACGGATGCGCTTTGAGGGTAATGATTTCAGGATCGTCAAACTGATTGACAGCTTCGATATCGATGAACTCACCTATCAATTGCTCGAGTAGTTGCGGATACATGCTGTAGCGGGTTGCACTTAATTCTACCGAACTGCAGTTTTCGTACAAGCGTTCCATGGAGCTCGTTTTTGGAATCACGTCAATGCGTTCAAAATGATTGCTATTGACGAGGTTCTCAGAAATGAGCTTTTCGCCATAAGGATTCATGTTATTGGCAGTGATGAGGTAGTCAATGAAGATTTTAAAGCAATCGCCTGTGGCAAAGACAGGTATGTCGAGCTCTACCAAATGACGGAAAACACCATTTAGAAAAAATGGATTGAGGTAGGGGCCAGGTGCAACCCAAATGCCATCGTATTGTTCGAAGACGGTTTTCTTGAACTGCAGTGCCTCATTGATTTTGATCCAGTAATAATTGATTTCGAGTTCAAGGAATTCGGCAGCGTGGTCCAAGGAAAGGTTTGTCGCGTGGTGCGAATTGTAGGTGAAGTTGTAGTCGCCTATGATTGCTATTTTGAGTGCTTCACTCATTCAGGCGTATTAGTTCAACTTAAGTTTAGCGCTTGAACCAACTGCGAAGCTTGGCGTTGTTGATTTGGATCGATTCTTCCACAGCGGTTTGTGGATCTACGTACCAAACTTTACAACTGAAAGTCACTTCAAACAAAGAGTAATCTCCGGTGCCATCTGAAGCTTGTTTCAAAATAGTGAAGTTCGCTGTTTGGCCTGGGTCAGTTTCGCGAGAAATCCAGAATTTACCTGTGTTGTCTGTGTAAGAGACCTGCACACCATTGATGCTGTTAGTTGCAAGTGTGCTGACGTCTTTGAAAGGAACTGGATTGCCAGAGTTGGTCATGTGAAAGTCATTGAACATTGGAAGCGTTGGGGTGGAGCTGCCAGTTGCGTCCCACTCGAGTGAACCAAAAGACAAAGAAATGCTTTGTGGGTTGGCCATTGAAGCAATACCTGAAGTATAAATGACTTTAGAAAGGATGGGTGCAACATTGACAATTTGGGTGTCGAGTGCAAAGCCAAGGTAGTTGTTAACGTTTTGAGTGAGCTCCACTTGCGTGCCGTTGATATAGCCAACAAAGCTTGCGTTGAGGTCTACTTTATTGCTTGGTGGTGGAATGATTTCGTGTTCGATGCAAGCTGAAGAAATCAGTAAAAGTAAGGTGGCTAAGAAGGCAAAGCGCGTCAGTTTCATGCGTTTGTGTTTAGGTTACAATAACTCAAATTTAGTTCTATAAACGGAATTGTCCAAAAAAAGATGCCTTAGGCTTGAAAAAAGGTTGTTTATGGGGTCGAAAGGAGCTGCAGAAAGTCCTGAAGTGTTTGGTGGTGCAGTGGTGTCGCACCCTTGCAAATCAGCGCAAAGACCTCTTGCGCTTTTTGTTCAGAACTTTTTTTGGAGCCTTTTTTTAAAGTCAGCGCTGGCCAAGCATCTTGGATGTATTGAAGCCAATTTTCAGGGTTGATTTCTGCTCGGTATTCTTCTTCAGGCCATTGAAAATGAAAAAAGTTCCAAACGTCGTGTTGAAAATCAAAAACAGTGATGTAGTCATTTCCAATCTGAAGTAAGCCAGGCATTTGGGAATATGCTTTTTCAAGGACAATATTGGCAAATAAGTCGATGAATTCTTGGGCTTTTGCAGGGTTCTCGGTGGCGAGTTTGCGCCATTCGTCGTCGTAGAGTTGATTAACAACTAAAAACTGCTTGAATTCTGTTTCGAGTTCACTTAACTCTTGTGGCGTAAGAGGTCTGAATTTGAGCATTATTCTGCCTCGCTGATCTTGACCTCTAAACTGATGTCGAGCACTTCATCTACGCTTTTTTCGGTGATGGCTTGTTCGAGCTTGAATTTGTATTTACCCTTAAACGGGACTTTGCGGCGCTTGAAAATGAGTTGGTGCTCAACTACAGTGCCTGATTTTTTGCCTATCCAGTTGCCGTTGGCGTCTGCCATTTTGATTTCGTATGGTTCGCGTACGCTTTTGCCAAATGGTGGGGTGGTGCGCAAGAAAACCCAAAGGTTATTGTAGGCGTAATCCGTGGTGCTGCGGAGTGTGAAAATGAAATCGTAGAGTTGGGTGGTGTCTTGGATATTGACTTCAAATGAAGGCTTTACACTTTGGGACCATTGCTCGTTTTTGAAGCGATAGGCTTTGGTATAAATAGCCTCTTGGGTGCAACTTGCAGTGAGCAAGCTCAATATGAATAAAACACTAACTAGCTTTTTCATTTTTTGGCCCTCCGGGGTTCGGTTTGCGGGGTTTGCGATTCGGTCTTCTTTTTTTGTTGCTATTGTTACTGAAAGATTTTTCAAAGCGCGTAAGGCTGTCTTGGCCTACAACATTTTGATAACCAATCTCTTCTACTTTTTCTTTGACTTGTGCAAAATCGGCGAGGTCTTTGGGCTTCACGCCGTCTTTGTTCAGTTTTTTGATCTCGGCAACGCGCTCAGGTGTAAGCGCGACCATTCCGTTTTCGCCTTTGTAAGCGTACCAAATGATGCGCTTGAAAACATCTGTTTTCATGTGAACGGCATCGCCTTTTTCGGTCTGTAGTTTGCTGTCAGGTTTGGGCATAGACTTGATGGCGTCTAGATACATGTCGAGCTCGTAGTTGAGGCAACATTTGAGTTTACCGCACTGGCCAGCCAATTTTTGTGGGTTCAGGGAGAGCTGCTGATAACGCGCCGCTGAAGTGGATACAGATCTAAAGTCGGTAAGCCAGGTGCTGCAGCAGAGTTCTCTACCGCAAGAGCCGATTCCGCCGAGGCGCGAAGCTTCTTGACGCGAGCCAATTTGTCGCATTTCGACACGCACTTTAAAGCGCTCAGCCATGTCTTTGATGAGTTGCCTAAAATCGATGCGACTTTCGGCAGTGTAGTAAAACGTGGCTTTGCTGAGGTCAGCTTGGTACTCGACATCTGATATTTTCATGTCGAGTTTGAGGTTTTGGGCTAAGGTGCGCGATTGGGTAAGGAGGTCGCGTTCTAAGGTGCGGCCTTTGATCCATTTATCGATTTCTTCTTGATTGGAGATGTGCAAGATTTTTTTGCACTCCATGGTTTTGAGGTTGGGGGCTTTTTTCTTCACTTGAATACGCGCGAGCTCACCAAGTGCGGAAACCACACCGATATCCCATCCTGGGGAAGTATCTACAGTAACGACATCGCCCGTTTGGAGCGAAATGTGGTCAGCGTTTCTGTAGAAAGCTTTGCGGGCATTTTTGAAGCGAACCTCAACAAGTTCGAAAGTGCTTTGACCCGCCGGCAAGCTGATGTTGGCAAGCCAGTCAAAAACTTCAAGTTTGTTGCATCCGCCGCTGCTGCATGTGCCGTTGTTTTTACAACCTTTTGGTGTTCCTCCACCGCTACTACATGACGCACAACCCATTTGATTTTTTTTGTTGTAAAGTTAATAAATAATGTCGTTTGAACTACGCCTGATGGATGTAGCGCATCGTTTGAAAACAAAGTTGCGTAAATAGGATGCGTGCATTGGCGTTGCGGTCTATCTGAAAATAAGCGGCGTCAAAGGTGCTCATGAATTCTCTGATGTTGTTACCGGATATAAATGGCGCAAATTTTTCTAAAAACGCAGCTTCTTCGCTCGAGACTTTTGTCAGTACATCGCCCATATAGTTGGTGAGCATGCTTTGACGCATCATGTGGAGCGCGTATTGAATAAATAGTTTTTGTCTTTCCTTGCCAATTGAAGCGATGTCATCGGCCCAATTCATCATGGCCAACACTTCTTTTTTGTAGCATACACGCATGAGTTGGATGAATTGATTGCGTTGTTGGTCTTGGTCATCGGAGGTGGCCAAGTAAGACATCGCGGCGAGTACAGATCCATCGGCAAAAGCTGCCAGCGCATCGGCATTTGTGCGCGTCTGATTTTTGGTTTGCTGCAAATAAGTACTGAGGTCGTCGGTACTGATTTTAGGCACCCGAATAAGTTGCGTTCGAGATTGAATCGTGATCATGAGTTTGCTGGCATCCTCACTCACCAATAGGAATAAGGTTTGGGCAGGTGGTTCTTCGAGTATTTTGAGCAACTTATTGGCGCAGTCTGCATTCATTTCTTCTGGTTGCCAAATGACCATGACCTTGTAGCCACCTTCGTAACCTTTCAGACTCAGTTTGCGGATAATTTCTTTGCTTTCTTCGGTGCCGATGATGGGCTTGCGCAATTTGGTATCGATGCGTTCGGTCCAGTCGAAGAGGTCGAAGTAGGCCGATTCTTGGAGTTGAGCGCGCCAATCTGCCAAAAACACATCAGAAGTTTTGCCAATGCTCAGCACAACAGGAAACACAAAATGAAGGTCTGGATGCTGGAGTTGCTGTACTTTTTGACAAGAGGCGCAGCGTCCGCAGCTGTCGTTTGCGCCGCGGTCTGTGCAAAATAGATATTGACTAAAAGCGAGCGCCAATGGAAGGCCGCCATAGCCAGCTGGACCTTGAAGCAATTGGGCATGTGCAATTTTGCCCGAATTGATCTCTTGGATGAGTTCTTGCTTGAGGGTTGTTTGGCCTATGATTTGCTGAAATTGCACCTTCAAAAATAGCGAAAAACCCGCAATTATTCGGTGTTGCCTTTCAAGAGCAGCACGATTTCACCTTTTGCCTCGTGTTGAGCGAAATAGCTTTGCAATTCGGAAAGTGTACCGCGGTGATACGTTTCAAATTTTTTGCTGATTTCTCTGACCACACAGGCCTCTCGTTGTGGGTCTAGCCATTCACACATTTGATTGAGTGTTTTGGCAATGCGGTGCGGTGATTCGTATAAAACGACGGTTCGGTTCTCTTGGGCAAGTGCTTGAATGCGTGTCTGTCGGCCTTTTTTGTGGGGCAGAAAGCCTTCGAAAACAAATTTGTCGCAAGGAAATCCGGAGGCAACTAAAGCGGGCACAAATGCCGTTGGGCCAGGCAGACATTCAACCTCAATCCCTGCCTGAACGCAAGCGCGCACCAATAAAAACCCTGGGTCTGAAATGCCTGGGGTGCCGGCGTCAGATACCAACACACAAAATTCATGTTGTTGAATCAGTTCGACAGTTTTCTCTAAAAAGCGGTGTTCGTTGTGGGCATGAAAGGCCAAGACCTTCTTTTTGATTTCAAAATGATTCAAAAGTTTGTTGGTCACGCGGGTGTCTTCGGCAAAAATGAGCGGGGTTTCTTGCAAGATGCGCAAGGACCGAAGTGTGATATCTTCTAAGTTGCCAATTGGGGTCGGGACGAGGATCAGTTTGGGCATATTGTTAAGCAAAAACCGCACGCACCACTTCTTCAATTTTGGTGCAAGGGATGATTTCTATTTGGTGTTTGTGTCCTTTGATGCCTTTGGAATATTTGGACACGATGATTTTTTTGTAACCAAGCTTTTCGAGTTCCCCCAAACGTTGCTCTAGGCGGTTCACGGGTCTGAGCTCTCCGCTGAGGCCAATTTCGGCTGCAAATGAGATGGTTTTGTCTATGGATAAATCGGCATTGGAGGATAAAATAGCCATGGCAACTGCTAAGTCAATGGCGGGGTCGTCTACTTTGATGCCGCCGGCAATATTCAAGAAGACGTCTTTGGCTGCCAAGCGAAAACCACAGCGTTTTTCTAAGACGGCCAGAAGCATATTGAGTCGCTTGACATCAAAACCGGTAGAAGATCGTTGAGGGGTGCCGTAGGCTGCAGACGATACCAAAGCCTGCACTTCGATGAGCAACGGCCGAATGCCGTCTACCATTGAGGCAACGGCCACGCCGCTTAGGGCTTCCGAACCAATAGAAACCAAAACTTCAGACGGATTGGCGACGGGTAACAGTCCGTTGCCTTGCATGCTGTAAATTCCGAGTTCGTTGGTAGAACCAAAACGGTTTTTAATGCTGCGCAACAAGCGGTAGATGTGGTGGCGGTCTCCTTCGAATTGCAAAACGGAGTCTACCATGTGCTCCAAAACTTTAGGTCCTGCGATGGTGCCATCTTTGGTGATGTGCCCGATTAAAAAGATTGGGATATCGGTTTGCTTGGCAAAGCGCAGCAAATTAGCGGTACATTCTCTGACTTGGACTACGGAGCCTGGCGAGCTCTCTACGCTGTCGGTGTAGAGCGTTTGGATGGAATCTATAATGAGTAGTTCGGGCTGAATTTGTTCGGCTTGCACCAAAACTTGCTGAAGGTTGGTTTCGGTGAGCAAATAGCAATTGGGGTTGTCTAGGCCGAGGCGTTCGGCGCGCATGCGAATTTGCTGCTCGCTTTCTTCGCCAGATACATAGAGAACTTTGAGCTGCTCTTTGATGGCCAATTGGAGCAAAAGGGTAGATTTGCCGATCCCAGGGTCGCCGCCGAGTAGGTTGATAGAACCCGGGACAATTCCTCCCCCAAGTACCCTGTTGAGTTCAAAATCTTGGAGCGAGATGCGACTTTCTTCGCTTTTTTGAACTTCTTGAATCAGGACAGCTTGCTGGGCTTGCGAGGACTTTGAAAAGCTCACCACGTGCTTGGGCATTTTTTCGGTGCGCTCTTCAATGAAGGTATTCCACTCTTTACAACCAGGGCATTTGCCGAGCCATTTCGGCGTTTCGTGACCGCAATTTTGACAGAAAAAGGCGCTTTTTGCTTTAGACATGGAAACTTTTGCTTTTATACAAAGGTATTCAAAAAAGCTTGTCGGCTACTGGCTTTTAAGGACTTAATCAGTAAGATTACGGAAAAGAAATTTATTTTTTTAAAGATTTTTTATTCTGTTGTTTGCCACAATATCAAAAAATATAATTTTGCCTAGTAAATAGTTGTCAATCCTATGTCAAAAAGAAGAGCAATCATCAGTTACGACAAGCTCACCATCGAGCAGAAAAAACAAATCCTCCGCGATTTTCCGGATGGGTATATCAATCACCTGACCTCCATCAAAACACCAACCGGAGAGGTGCTGGATGCCCTTGTTTGGGAGACCGACGAAGTCATCTATTTAGTCAAAATCAATAAAATCAAGCCCAAAGCCAAACCGGCTGCAGAAGAAGACGACTTCGAAGATGATTTCGATAAACCAGACGACCTCAAAGACGATGAGCTCGACGACGACGATGACGATGACGACGATTTCGCCGATGACGAACCTTCCGACGAAGACGACGAAGATTAAGTTTTAGGTACCCAAGTTTTTTTAACTTTGGGTCATGCTTGGTCATCTTTCAACACCAGAACTTTCTTCCTTACTCGCGCTATCTCCTTCCATAGATCAGATTGGAACACAAGAACGCATTGCGCGCATTCAAGCTCGCAGCATAAAAGGAGCTGCAAAAATACAAGGGCTACGCATGGCATTGTCTATGATAGACCTCACTACGCTAGAGGGCAAGGATACGCCAGCTAAGGTGCGGCAACTTTGTTTCAAAGCCCAACATTTACACGACCAAGCGGCCGATCTCCCCACTGTAGCAGCAGTATGTGTGTACCCGACAATGGTTGGCGTTGCCAAAAAAGCACTTGGCAATTCCGGCATCAAGGTAGCCAGTGTTTCTACTGCATTTCCTTCGGGTCAGGCACCATTTGAAGTCAAGAAATTAGATACATTATACGCCCTTGATAACGGTGCCGACGAAATCGATATGGTCGTCTCAAGAGGCCGTTTCTTATCGGGCGATTACCAATTCGTTTACGACGAAATTGCTGCAATCAAGGAATTATGCAGCACAGCACGTCTTAAAGTTATATTTGAAACTGGCGAGCTCGATTCACTCGATCAGGTTAGGAAAATTTCTGACCTCTCCATTGCCGCCGGTGCCGATTTTATCAAAACATCCACAGGAAAAATTCAACCTGCGGCCACCTTTCCTGTTGTGCTCACTATGCTTGGTGCCATCAAAGATCATTTCGACAAAACAGGTCAAATGATTGGCATGAAGCCCGCAGGGGGTATTTCTTCCTCCAAACTTGCATTGCAGCATTTGCTGATGGTGAAGGAAGTTTTAGGCGAGGCTTGGCTGAGCAATGAATGGTATCGTTTTGGGGCCAGTAGCTTGGCCAATGACCTGCTCATGCAATACCAAAAACAGCTCACTGGTAAGTACCAGTCTGCTGCTTACTTTTCAATCGATTAATGATGAGTCAAACAAACTGGAATCTCGAACCTTCTATGGAATCTGCAGCACAGATCCAATTGCAAGCACAATACGAACTTTTCATCGACGGAAAGTGGCAGGCGCCACTCTCAAACACTTATTACGACAACGTGAATCCGGCAGATGAAAGCCACTTGGCCAGAATTGCTTGGTCCAACGCTGCCGACGTAGACCTCGCTGTTCGCGCTGCACGCTCTGCCTATGAAAACGTTTGGTCAAAGCTGAGTGGTGCCGAGCGCGGTAAATACCTCTTTCGCATTGCGCGCCTCATGCAAGAAAAGGCCAAGGAACTGGCCATACTCGAAACCTTAGACGGTGGCAAGCCTATTCGCGAGTCCAGAGACATCGATATTCCTTTGGCTTGCAATCATTTCTTTTACTATGCTGGTTGGGCAGACAAACTACAAGAGGCCTTCCCGGGACAGCAAGTTGCGGCATTGGGTGTAGCAGGGCAAATTACGCCATGGAATTTCCCACTCCTCATGCTCGCCTGGAAAGTTGCTCCTGCTTTAGCTTGTGGCAATACGGTGGTGCTGAAACCTGCAGAAACCACTTCGCTCACCGCCCTGAAGTTTGCTGAAATTTGCCAAGAAGCAGGTTTACCTGCAGGTGTGGTCAATATTGTCACGGGCTACGGAGACAGTGGCGCGGCGCTAGTTGCGCATCCAGACGTCAATAAAATTGCCTTTACAGGTAGTACTGCCGTTGGCAAGCAAATTCAGAAAGCGTGTATTGCCACCAACAAAAAACTCACTTTAGAGCTCGGGGGTAAGTCTGCCAATATCATTTTAGAAGACGCCCCAATTGATCAGGCAGTTGAAGGTGTGATCAATTCAATTTTCTTCAATCAGGGGCATGTTTGCTGCGCGGGTTCTCGTCTTTTTGTGCAGGAATCTATAGCTGAGCGCGTACTTGAAAAGTTGAAATTCCGCCTGCAAAGCAT
>JACCEA011616677.1_pt1 | contig 12058 bp, 8 predicted proteins | sample 7449851 | NCBI WGS metagenome assembly JACCEA01 (sample SAMN15323453, study PRJNA562643) | freshwater metagenome | isolation source: river surface water | place: USA:Blue River Watershed | collected 2017-08-18 | reverse complement strand
TCGCCCACTTTGAGGCTGCCCGCCAGCAAGACACCATGGTGACCAAACACATCCGCCTTGATTTTCAAGGTGTCTGCCACTTCAAATTTGGCGCCTGATGTTTGCAGCAAGCCCTGGTCGCCCACTTGACCACCGGACTCTGCGTAGAAAGGGGTTGTATCAAGAACCACTACACCGTTTTGTCCCGCTTTGAGTTCAGTGGCGGGCGTACCGTCAACATACAGTGCGAGTACTTTGGCAGTGGCTTGCAATTCGTCATAGCCTACAAAAGTATTGCCTGCGCCGGTGTACTCCAAGGCTCGGTCCATTTTGAACTTACCAGCGGCACGTGCTTGGGCTTTTTGGCGCTCCATGGCGGCCGCAAAGCCTGCTTCATCGACACTCAAATCGCGTTCACGGCAAACGTCAGCCGACAAGTCCAAGGGGAATCCGTAGGTGTCATGCAACTTAAACGCCACTTCACCTGGCAACACTTTGACGCCACCTTCAAGGGCTGCATCCAAAATTTGCATGCCCACTTCAAGCGTTTCAAAGAAGCGCTCTTCTTCCGCTTTCAAAATGTCGGTGATGCGTTTTTCTTGTGCGGCCAAGCTGGGATAGGCTGCGCCCATCAGCTTCACAAGGTCGGGCACCAGTTTGTGGAAGAACGGGGTTTTTTGACCCAATTTATAACCATGGCGAATGGCACGACGAACAATTCGGCGTTGCACATAACCCCGGCCTTCGTTGCTGGGCACCACACCATCGCTCACCAAGAATGCGGTAGCACGGATGTGGTCGGCAATGACGCGCAATGATTTGTTTTGCAAATCGGTGCAGCCTGTTTCGCGCGCTGCCGCTTTGATCAATGAATCAAAGATATCAATTTCGTAATTGCTGTGGACGTGCTGAAGGATGGCCGCCAAACGCTCCAAGCCCATGCCCGTATCAACGCAAGGTGCAGGCAAGTTGTTCAAGCTGCCATCCGGCTGCATGTCAAACTGCATGAACACGTTGTTCCAAATTTCAATGTATCGGTCGCCGTCTTGTTCTGGGCTACCGGGCGGGCCGCCTGCTACTTCAGGGCCATGGTCGTAGAAGATTTCGGAACAAGGGCCGCATGGCCCTGTATCGGCCATCATCCAGAAATTGTCGGACATGTAGCGTCCGCCTTTGTTGTCCCCAATGCGCACCACGCGCTCGGGTGGCAAGCCAATTTCTTGGGTCCAAATGTTGTAGGCTTCATCGTCTTCAATGTAGACCGTGGCCCAGAGTTTTTCTGCGGGCAGTTTGTAAACTTGCGTGAGCAATTCGAAGGCCCACTTCAAACTGTCGCGCTTGAAATAATCGCCAAAGCTCCAATTGCCCAACATTTCAAAAAAGGTGTGGTGGCGCGCGGTGTAGCCCACGTTCTCCAAATCGTTGTGCTTGCCGCCAGCACGCAAACAAGCTTGCACTGAAGCAGCCCGCACATAACTGCGCTTGTCGGTCCCCAAGAACACATCCTTGAATTGCACCATGCCGGAGTTGGTGAACATCAAAGTGGGGTCGTTGCCCGGAACGAGCGGGCTGGACGCTACCACGGTATGACCTTTGGACGCAAAAAAGTCGAGAAATGTTTTGCGGATATCGGCAACAGAAATAACAGGTGTGCTCATGGCAGGGGTATCTTTATGAAAGCCTAACTTGGCTCAACTTTCCATTATAAGATTGCAAAAATAGCCTTGTGGCTTTTAAAAACACCTGTTGGAGACCCCCATGGACATGAAAACTTCCCCCCTAGCCCTACTTAAGGACCCCACCCTCCTTAAAACTGACGCCTTGGTCAATGGTCAGTGGGTCAAAGGCAACAGCCGTTTTGATGTGAACGACCCCGCGACGGGCGCTAAATTGGCCGATGTGGCCAATTTGGGCGCCCAGGATACGGAAGCAGCCATTGCCGCTGCCAACGCCGCCCTCCCCGCCTGGCGCGGCAAAACCAGCAAAGAGCGCAGCATTTTGCTGCGCAAGTGGTACGACTTGTTGATGGCCAACGTAGAAGACTTGGGCCGCATCATGACCGCCGAACAAGGCAAGCCCTATGCAGAAGCCAAAGGCGAAGTGATGTACGGCGCCAGCTTTGTTGAGTGGTATGCCGAAGAAGCCAAACGCGTGAATGGCGAAACTCTGCCTCAGTTTGACAACACACGCCGACTGATGGTCATCAAACAACCCATCGGTGTGTGCGCGGCCATCACGCCATGGAATTTCCCATTGGCCATGATCACGCGCAAAGTAGCGCCTGCCTTGGCAGCCGGTTGCACCGTGGTCATCAAGCCTGCTGAACTGACCCCACTGACTGCTCTGGCTGCTGGCGAATTGGCCCAGCGTGCAGGCATTCCAGCCGGCGTCATCAATTTGCTCACAGCCGATTCAGACAACAGCATTGCCGCTGGCAAAGTGTTTTGCGCCAGCGACACGGTTCGCCATATCAGCTTTACAGGCAGCACCGAAGTGGGCCGCATTTTGATGGCCCAATCTGCGCCTACCGTCAAAAAACTGTCCCTTGAATTGGGCGGCAATGCACCCTTCATTGTGTTTGACGATGCCGACATCGACAGTGCCGTTGAAGGCGCCATGGCCAGCAAATATCGCAATGCCGGTCAAACATGCGTTTGCGCCAATCGCATCTATGTTCAAGAGTCTGTGTACGACGCCTTTGTGCAAAAGTTTGCAGCCAAAGTGAAGGCACTTAAAGTTGGCAATGGTTTTGAAGATGGCGTAGCGCAGGGCCCGCTGATTGAACCCGCCGCTTTGGAAAAAGTAACACGTCATGTGGAAGACGCCAAAGCCAAGGGCGGTGTGGTGTTGGCCGGTGGCAAGGCTTTGAACGGTCAATTCTTTGAACCGACCGTGATTGGCAACGCGACGTCAGACATGCTCTGCGCCAAAGAAGAAACTTTTGGCCCCTTTGCCCCCATCTTCAAGTTCAAAACAGAACAAGAAGCCATCGATGCCGCCAACAACACTGAATTTGGCTTGGCCAGCTATTTCTACAGCCGCGATGTGGGACGAATTTTCCGCGTGAGCGAAGGTTTGGAATACGGCATGGTGGGCATCAATGTGGGCATCATTGCCACAGAGCATGTGCCTTTCGGTGGCGTGAAGCAATCGGGCTTGGGCCGCGAAGGTTCACACCACGGCATGGACGAGTACCTCGAGATGAAGTACTTGTGCATGGGTGATATTTTGAAGTGATTTAAAAAATCAACTTTACGCCAGTTTTGCTTTGAAGCACTTCTGGCGTTACGCCTGGCGCCATTTCGACAACTTTCAGACCTTCGGGCACCACATCCATCACCGCCAAATCGGTGATGATGCGATCGACCACACCCACACCCGTCAAAGGCAAGGTGCACTGAGGCAAGATTTTCAAATCTTCGGTGCCATCTTTTTTCTTGGCCACGTGTTCCATCAAAATGATGACGCGCTTCACGCCGGCCACCAGGTCCATGGCACCGCCCATGCCTTTGACCATCTTGCCTGGAATCATCCAGTTGGCCAGATCGCCCTTTTCGCTCACTTGCATGGCACCCAAGATCGACAAGTTGATCTTGCCACCTCGAATCATGGCGAAACTGTCGTGGCTGCCAAAAATTGATGAGCCCTTGATGGTGGTCACCGTTTGTTTGCCAGCATTGATGAGGTCGGCATCGACTTCGTCTTCTGTGGGAAACGGGCCAATGCCCAGCATGCCGTTTTCAGATTGCAACCACACTTCAATGTTGCTCGGCACATGGTTGGCCACCAAAGTCGGAATACCAATGCCCAAGTTCACATAAAAGCCATCTTGCAACTCGTGTGCGGCACGTGCCGCCATTTGATCTTGACTCCAGCTCATGCTCAGACTCCTGCTTTCTCTGTGACGGTACGTTTCTCAATGCGTTTTTCGGGGTGCTTGTTGAGCACCAAACGGTGAACGTAAATACCGGGCAAATGAATTTGATCGGGAACCATGTCGCCCGTTTCGACAATTTCTTCCACTTCGACAATGCACAACTTGCCAGCCATCGCAACAGCAGGATTGAAGTTGCGCGCTGTTAAACGAAATTGCAAATTGCCAGATTTGTCAGCGCGCCAAGCTTTCACCAAAGAAACATCGGGCACCAAAGCGCGTTCCATGACATAAGTTTCACCATCGAATTCGCGCAGTTCTTTGCCATCAGCCACCACCGTGCCCACGCCTGTTTTGGTGAAGAATGCAGGAATGCCAGCACCACCTGCGCGAAGCTTCTCGGCCAATGTGCCTTGGGGTGTGAATTCCAACTCTAGTTCACCGGCCAAAAATTGGCGCTCAAACTCTTTGTTCTCACCCACGTAAGAGGAAATCATTTTTTTGATTTGGCGAGTTTCAAGCAACTTACCCAAGCCAAAACCATCCACACCTGCGTTGTTGGAAATGGCTGTGAGATTTTTAACGCCCGAATCGCGCAATGCGTCGATCAAAGCTTCAGGAATACCGCAGAGGCCGAAACCACCGACAGCCAGCAATTGACCATCTGCCACAACGCCTTTCAGCGCTTCGGCTGCAGAGGGGAAAATCTTGTTCACAGGGCGCTCCTAAGAGGGAAAGACTTAAAACCAATAGTGTAATAGGTGAATAGAATCAGAAAACTGACAAGGACAGCCATGACCAACCCTGCAACATCAAAAACAACGCGATACCCGGCCCCTGAAATCAAAGATTTGCCCGAGGACATCCGGGCCAAAATTTTGGAGGTTCAAGAAAAAGCCGGGTTTGTGCCCCAGGTTTTCTTGTCTTTTGCCCGCCGACCTGCAGAGTGGCGTGCTTTTTTTGCCTATCACGATGCGCTCATGTTGCCCGAGTCGGTGGGACGCACCAGCAACTTGAGCAAGGGCGATCGCGAAATGATCGTCACAGCCACCAGCGCCGCCAACAATTGCTTGTATTGCGTGGTTGCCCATGGCGCTATTTTGAGAATCTACGAAAAGAAACCCTTGGTGGCAGATCAGGTGGCGGTGAACTATCGCAAGGCGGATATTTCGCCAAAGCAGCGCGCGATGCTCGATTTCGCCATGAAAGTGTGCCTGCACAGCGATCAAATAGAAGATGCAGACTTTGCCCCATTGCATGCACATGGCTTCGATGACGAAGACATTTGGGACATCGCCGCCATCACGGCGTTCTTCGGTTTGTCCAACCGGATGGCCAGCTTCAGCAGCATGATGCCCAACCCGGAGTTCTACCTGATGGGCAGAGTGCCCAAACAGAAATAAGCAGCCTAAAGCGTGACGCGTGCCCTGATGTCATCTGGCAAATTCACGGCTTTCTGATTGGGAAAATCAACCCAGATGGTGGTAGCGCCGCCTGCCGCATAAATGACACCTGGCTTGTCCACCAACTCCAAGGTACACCAGGATTCAAAAGTGGTGCGACCAGGGTCGCTGACATACATTTTGACCAAGACATTGCCGGGGTATTCCAACTGCTTGTAGAAATTACAAAAGGCATTCACGATGACGGGGCCCTGACCTTGCGGGCTTGGCTCGCAGCCGATGGAATGGAAGTAGTCAATCCGAATTGTTTCCATGTACCGAAAATAAACCGTGTTGTTGACGTGCCCCATGGCGTCCATGTCTCCCCAACGCATGGGGATCACCATCTCATAAACCTTTTTCTTGATCTCAGGAATTTCAATTTTCATCGTTCATCTCGACTAGTTGCAATGGCATAGGTCTGCACTTATCCGACCTTTTCTTCGTTGATTCTGCCTCTTCCAAGCTTAAAATGAAATTTACGCCCCAATTGGGTCACCCGAATTTCAACTTGAAGTGAGTCCCCCATGACACCCGAAGAGATTTTGAGCACACACGGTCCCCGCGAATCCATGGAATACGACGTGGTCGTTGTCGGTGGTGGACCCGCCGGTTTGTCCGCTGCCATCCGTTTGAAACAATTGGCGCAAGAAAAAGGCAACGATGTCTCTGTGGTTGTTCTTGAAAAAGGTTCTGAGCCAGGCGCACACATTTTGTCTGGCGCCATCATGGACCCCATTGCACTGACTGAACTCTTTCCCAAGTGGAAAGAAATGGGTGCACCGCTCAACCAGCCTGTAACGGAAGACATCTTTTTGATGACCACCGAAACGGGCGCCACTCGCGTTCCCAATTTCGCACTCCCCCCCTGCTTTCACAACGACGGCAACTACATCATCAGTTTGGGCAACCTCACGCGCTGGTTGGGTGAACAAGCCGAAGCCCTCGGCGTTGAAATTTTTCCAGGCTTTACGGCTGCTGAAGTTTTGTACAACGACGACGGCTCTGTCAAAGGCGTTGCCACTGGCAACATGGGCATTGGCAAAGACGGCGAACCCACCGACAGCTTCCAGCTGGGCATGGAACTCCACGCCAAATACACCGTGTTTGCGGAAGGTGCGCGCGGCCACCTGGGCAAGCAAGTCATTGCCAAATTCAAATTGGACGAAGGCAAAGATCCCCAAAGCTACGGCATTGGCATCAAAGAACTTTGGGAAATAGACCCTGCCCGTCATAAAGCAGGATTGGCATTGCACAGCGCGGGCTGGCCCTTGGATGAAAAAACTTACGGCGGCTCTTTCCTGTACCACATGGAAGACAACAAAGTGGTGGTGGGTTTTGTGGTGGGCTTGGACTACACCAACCCTTGGCTCAGCCCCTTTGAAGAATTTCAACGCTTTAAAACTCACCCCAACATTCGCTACTACTTTGAGGGCGATGAAGCCAAAGGCATTGCACCCGCAAAACGCATTTCGTATGGCGCTCGCGTCATTACAGCAGGCGGTCTGTTGTCTTTGCCTAAAACCGTCTTCCCAGGCGGCGCTTTGGTCGGTTGCGATGCAGGCTACCTCAATGCCAGCCGCATCAAGGGCAGTCACGCCGCCATCAAAACCGGCATGTTGGCTGCTGAAGCAGCCTATGAGGCACTGCAAGCAGGTCGTGCGCATGACGAACTCAGCGCCTATCCTGAAGCGTTCGAAAACAGCTGGTTGCATACCGAGTTGAACAAAGCGCGAAACTTCAAGCAGTGGTTCAAAAAAGGTCGCACAGTGGGCACCCTCATGACGGGTGTCGAACAATTCTTGTTGCGTGGACACATTCCATGGACCATCCGTCGCACTGCCGCAGACCACACCTATTTGAAGCCAGCGGCCGAATGCCAGCCCATTCAGTATCCCAAGCCCGATGGCAAGCTCACCTTCGATCGTTTATCTAGCGTGTTCATCAGCAACACCAACCACGAAGAGAACCAGCCTGCGCACCTCACCCTCAAAGATGCCAGCGTGCCAGTCGGTATCAACTTGGCTAAATTTGCAGGTCCTGAGGCGCGTTATTGCCCTGCTGGGGTCTATGAATATGTCAAAAACGAAGATCAATCTGATCGCCTGCAAATCAATGCGCAAAATTGCGTGCATTGCAAAACTTGTGACGTGAAAGACCCCACACAAAACATCGTTTGGGTCACGCCAGAAGGCGGCGGCGGTCCTAATTACTCAGGCATGTAAAAAATGTCACGGGTCTTGAAGACCTGTTTATAATTTAAATCGTCAGGAGAGCGCAGCCTTTTTGGGGCTGCCACCGAAGGCGCAGGAAATGTCAAAATTTCTGAACGCTCAGGTACCCAGGACTGACAAACGTTAAAACATTGGTTTTAACGCTTCCTCACTGGAGAGAGAGGGCGGACCATCCGGTCGAACCCTCCACCGAAGGCGCAACCCGCACTGGGTCTTTCAACTGAAAGTCTCAACCGGCGAATCGCTCAGGTAAAGCGGACAGCGAGGGCAACCCATGATTTCGGTCATGGCATTTCATTGCCCTTGGAGATTTCAATTGTCTGCTGACACCGCTTTGCTCAATACACCGCTCAATGCTTTGCACATCGAACTTGGCGCCCGCATGGTGCCCTTTGCAGGCTACAGCATGCCTGTTCAATACCCCATGGGTTTGATGGCTGAGCACCACCATACCCGCGCAGAAGCGGGCTTGTTTGATGTTTCGCACATGGGCCAATTGCGTTTGGTGGGAGCCGATGCTGCCGCAGCATTTGAGTCCTTGATGCCCGTTGACGTCATTGGTTTGCCTGTTGGCAAACAGCGCTATGGTCTGTTGCTAACGGAGGAAGGCACCATCATTGACGACTTGATGTTTGTCAACCGAGGAACAGACATTTTTGTCATTGTGAATGGCGCCTGCAAAGTCAATGACATTGCGCACATTCAAATGCGCATCGGTTCTCGGTGCCAAGTTATTCCCATGCCAGAGCGTGCACTCTTGGCATTGCAAGGCCCTAAAGCGGTAACAGCTCTTTCCCGCTTGGTACCCGGTGTAGAAAAATTGGTCTTCATGACAGGTGCTTCATTTGACTGGCAAGGCGCTGATCTTTTTATCACCCGATCAGGCTACACAGGCGAAGATGGTTTTGAAATTTCGGTCAGCAATGATCAGGTTGATTCTTTTGCACGCGCCTTATTGGCTCAAGCAGAAGTCAAACCAATTGGCCTGGGTGCACGCAATTCGTTGCGGCTTGAGGCGGGTCTGTGTTTGTACGGCAATGACATTGACACCACCACCACACCCGTGGAGGCGGGTCTGAACTGGGCCATCCAAAAGGTTCGTCGGACGGGTGGTGCTCGCGCGGGTGGTTTTCCTGGCGCGCACATTGTGTTGAGTCAGTTGGATGGAACGCAGGCCCTTCAGCGCAAACGCGTTGGCCTCATTGCGCAAGAGCGCGTTCCTGTTCGCGAGCATGTTGAAATACAAAATACACAAGGCCACAAAATTGGCGAAGTGTCTAGCGGCTTGTTAGGGCCAACAGCCAACGTCCCCGTGGCCATGGGCTATGTCGATGCCGCCAACGCTGCGCTGGGTACTGTGGTCAACGCCATGGTGCGCGGAAAAGCTGTTCCAATGACCGTCAGTGCCATGCCGTTTGTGCCCAATCGCTATTACCGCGGCTGAACGAGTCAAAACAATTGTGATCTGACCCCCATTAAATATTTTTAGGAGAAAAAAATGAGTTTGAAATACACCGAAGAACATGAGTGGATTTTGGTTGAAGGCGACATCGCCACGGTTGGCATTACGCACCATGCGCAAGACGCATTGGGTGATGTGGTATTCGTTGAATTGCCAGAAGTGGGCAGCAGCTTTGAACAAAAAGCAGTGGCAGGTGTGGTGGAGTCTGTGAAGGCTGCTGCAGATGTGTACATGCCCGTGAGCGGCCAAATTACCGAAGTCAATGAGGCCTTGCGCGGCGATCCTTCCTTGGCCAATACCGATCCTTTAGGGAGCGGCTGGTTCTTCAAAGTGAAGCTGTCTGATGCATCACAAGTGGATGCCTTGTTGGACGAGACTGCTTACACCGCCTTTGCTGCGGCCAACTGATTTTTTGTATTTCATTCTTTGACCGAATTTTGAGTTTGAAGGCCCTACCATGTTGATGTCATCTAACGCCCCCTTAAGTCAACTCGAAAATGAGAGCGAATTCATTGCACGCCACATTGGCATCAGTGAAGCTGATGAACATCACATGCTGTCTGTCATTGGCGAGGCTTCTCGGCGTGCACTGATCGACAGCATCGTGCCTGCTTCCATTGCACGAAGCCAAGCCATGAAACTGCCCGCACCGGTCACAGAGGCCAGCGCACTGGCAGAACTCAAGGCCATGGCGCAGCAAAACAAAATACTCAAAAGCTTCATCGGTCAGGGCTACTACGGCAATCACACTCCAGGCGTGATTCTTCGGAACATCTTGGAAAACCCCGCTTGGTACACAGCCTACACGCCCTATCAAGCTGAAATTAGCCAAGGCCGAATGGAAGCTTTGGTGAACTTTCAAACCATGGTCTGTGATTTAACGGCCATGCCCATTGCCAACGCCTCCATGTTGGATGAGGCCACAGCGGCAGCCGAAGCCATGACCTTGGCCAAGCGCTCTGTGAAGTCCAAAAGTAACAACATCATCGTTGCGGGCGATTGCCACCCCCAAACCATTGAAGTCATTCAAACTCGCGCAGCCCCCTTGGGCTTGAAGGTTTTGGTGGGCTTTGCACCCGAATTGATGAAGCAGCACGACTACTTTGCTGTGGTGGCTCAGTACCCCTCTACCGCTGGCATGATTCACGACTTGAAAGATGTGATTGCGCAGGCACATACCGCGCAAGCTGCTTTCATTGTGGCCGCTGATTTATTGGCCCTCACCTTGCTCACACCGCCCGGTGAATTGGGGGCCGACATTGTGGTAGGTACCACCCAACGCCTTGGCATGCCCATGGGCGCCGGCGGTCCTCACGCAGCCTACTTGGCTTGCCGCGATGACTTCAAACGCTCAATGCCCGGCCGCTTGGTGGGCGTCAGTGTCGATGTCCATGGCAATCCAGCTTATCGATTGGCTTTGCAAACACGCGAGCAACACATACGCCGCGAAAAAGCCACTTCCAATATCTGTACAGCGCAGGTCTTACCTGCTGTGGTGGCCAGCATGTATGTGGTCTACCACGGCCCCGTCGGATTGAAGCGCATTGCGCAACGTGTGGCCAGTTACACGACTATCTTGGCAGAAGGTTTAGAGCAACTGGGTTGCAAGCTAGCCCACAAATCAGCCTTTGATACTTTGCAAGTAGTCACGGGCGCCCGCACAGATGCCATCCTCCAACAAGCCGTTCACAAAGGCTTCAACCTTCGCAAATTAAGCGCCGAGAGTATTGCCATTTCTTTGGACGAAACCACCTCACGCGACGACATTCAAGCCATTTGGTCTTGCTTTGCAGAAGGTGGCCAAGCCCTGCCCGATTGGGCACCCTTTGAGAAAGGTCGCGACAGTCTGATTCCCACTCAGTTGCGCCGAACCAGTGCTTACCTGACACACCCAGTGTTCAATCGCTACCATTCCGAAACTGGCATGTTGCGTTATATCCGTCAATTGAGCGACAAAGATTTGGCCCTCGACCGCAGCATGATTCCGCTGGGCTCTTGCACCATGAAGCTCAACGCAACCAGCGAGATGATTCCCATCACGTGGCCTGAATTTGCCAACATCCACCCCTTTGCACCTGCTGATCAACTCAAAGGCTATGCCTTGCTCGATGAGCAGCTGCGCGAATGGCTTTGCCAAGCCACCGGCTATGCAGGCATCAGTTTGCAGCCTAATGCAGGCTCACAAGGCGAATATGCAGGCTTGTTGGTGATCAAAGCTTTTCACGAATCCCAAGGTCAAGGGCATCGCAATATTTGTCTCATTCCCGCCAGTGCACACGGCACCAACCCCGCCAGTGCGCAAATGGTGGGAATGCAAGTTGTGGTTACAGCATGTGATGCGCAAGGCAACGTCGACATGGCCGACTTGCAAGCCAAGTGTGAGCAACACAGCGCCAACTTGGCAGCTGTCATGATCACTTATCCCAGCACACACGGTGTCTTTGAAACACAAGTCAAAGCCTTGTGCGAATTGGTGCATTTACATGGCGGTCGCGTCTATGTCGATGGCGCCAACATGAACGCTTTGGTCGGTGTGGCCGCCCCTGGCGAGTTTGGCGGCGATGTGAGCCACCTCAATTTGCACAAAACATTTTGTATTCCGCACGGCGGCGGTGGCCCAGGCGTGGGACCTGTTTGCGTCGTAGAAGATTTGGTTCCTTTCCTACCGGGACATGCAACGGGTGGTTTGAAAGTCAATGGTGTGGGCGCTGTGTCTGCTGCCCCCTTGGGCAATGCCGCTGTGTTGCCCATCAGCTGGATGTATTGCCGCATGATGGGCGCAGAGGGCTTAAAACACGCCACAGAGGCTGCCATTTTGGCGGCCAATTACATCAGCCGCCGCTTGGCCGATCACTACCCAACGCTTTACGCCAGTGCCGGCGCCAATGGCAAATCAGGTCATGTTGCGCACGAATGCATTTTGGATTTGCGCGGCCTGAAAGAAACCAGTGGCGTGATGGCCGAAGACGTGGCTAAACGTTTGATGGACTATGGCTTCCATGCGCCCACTCTCTCATTTCCTGTGGCCAACACGCTGATGGTAGAACCCACAGAAAGTGAGACCCTT
>JACCEA010362122.1_pt1 | contig 12061 bp, 10 predicted proteins | sample 7449851 | NCBI WGS metagenome assembly JACCEA01 (sample SAMN15323453, study PRJNA562643) | freshwater metagenome | isolation source: river surface water | place: USA:Blue River Watershed | collected 2017-08-18 | reverse complement strand
TCTTATTGAATGAGGGAATTGAAAATAAAGTAATTAAGGCCTAAGTAATTACTATCAACAATATATGCCGGACCATATCACAATAGACGGTAATAGAAGTATTTGATAGGAAACAACAATCAGATCGCATGTCAGCTTTCAACGATAATTCAGGCGGCGCCCTTTCTGATGGTGAGGTTTTTGCCAATACCATCATTTACTCCAATCAACCGCGTCATATTGGATCTTTTTTCCTACCGACTTACACGGCAACACGAAGTATAGAATCAGATGATGAAGTGGAACGGGATGACATGGTTTTACAAGGTCCATCGCTCTATCATCATTGCCAAATTATAAACTATTCAGAAATATTTGAAAGTTTTGTGATCAATAATGAAGAAACATCTGAGAAGGTGATCTACGAGCAGATGTTCCTTCCACCTGACGAACTATGCACTGGTGATATAGTTCAAACTTCTGATTACCGAGGAGTTGGAAGTTATTATGTAGTTTGGCTGCACAAAGATGCTCATCACAATCACCCAACGATCAACTCCCCAAAACAGACAATTCCTGCATGCGATGAAGATGCGGCTAAGGCCCTCTTGGATGGCAGTGGGAATATCACAAAGAAACGTAGTGGCGAAGGTGTTATTGATGGGAAACGGTTTATTTCTGTTTATGATTATGGTCTTGATGACGATCTGATTCGAAAAATTCAAGAAATTTTTGCCAAATATCCTCATCTTTGTCGATACAATCAATCACGTGCTTCTCTTCGAGATGACCTGTACCCTATCTTAGGCACCACACATTCTGATCTATTGGATGAAATATGCACCATAAATAATATTAAGATAATTAACGCAATCACTGCTGTGAAGTTAGCTTCCCCTGCTAGTGGAATTAACAGCACGGATAGAGACCTATTCTCTCACTTCAACCCTTTTGAAGAATGTGATGAAGAAGGTAACGTATTTAATGCAGGAGAAGTAATCGACAATCTGAAAAAACAATCGTCATCGTTTAAATATCCTCTACAGCGTCGACGTGATCAATTGGCTCAATCAGTTTGTACACATGAAAGATTGAGTTGTTACTTATTTTCTCATCTTGATGAGATGGGATACAGTGCCCCAACGGCTGTATCTATGGCCCGAGTTGACCAGTTGCCACAACAAGAACATTATAATCGTGATATTGATCTTTCCTTGCTTCCACCTCCATTAGATAAGGAAACAGCTTTTGGCAGGGCGCTTAATGAATTAAGGAACAAAATACATAACTCAGGACGTGAATTTGAACCGGATGAGGAAGCTGGTAATGACACTGATATTGTTGATACGAATGATAACAAATCAGGGTTTCTGATTCGCGACTTTGCGTTTGTTGATGAAGTATGCGAGGACACCATTGCCTTTCGGTCAAAGGCTGCCGCTGTTGAGTACTGTGAAGGTTCGCCTTCATTGTTGAAGACAAGGGAGATCTTTCAGCGCCATTCTCAAAATATATCTGCGGATGTATCCGCGATAACCGGTAATAGTACAGAAGAGCGCTTATTGAAATACTTGAAACTACTTTAGTATGGGTAATATATGATTTGTAAAAGAAGCGACAAACATAGTTAAATTACTCTTATTCAATAGTTTTCACCACCTCCAGCATTTATCCACCATGGGACATGCCTCTATTTTGTTATCATCATATCTTAGGTATAGTCACAACACTTATATAATTTATAACAGTTAACTGAAAGGATATATCAAATACCTACTTCAACAAATCATATGCCTCTTTCCATAACAGCGTGAGATAAAACACATAGCAACGAATAAAACACAAACATATTCATTTTATGTACAATATAAACGATAAAACTGTCTACTAAACTAATAGCGCATAAACAAACTCATCTAATTTTTTTGCAGAATTTACATATCAAAACATTATTTTAGTGGCCACGTGGAGGAATGTTCCGTTGGTCGGATTTTCCATTCATTGATGTTTTCGTCAAATGATAAGACAACTTGTTGTGATTGTTGCAACGCTAGTAGAATCTATCGGAATGGTAAAACAAAGGACATAAGAACTACACTCATCGCACAAATTCAAACATTACCTCCTCAAGCGAAGCCCTCATATTGGCGATGCGACGAAACTTTAAAACTTCCTTAAGAACTACAAATCCCTCATCGTCCATCAATTTCCGCAAGTAATGATCTCTTTGAAGATTTTCAATGCTGAAATAATATTCACTTCATAAAAAAAGCAAAATCGGTCAAAGTAGGTCTAGTTCAAAATTACTTATAATCTCACATTTGATTTACAATTGCACAGTCTTTCGCTATTTGCTCATCCACATCAAATGTGCCGAAGGATATCTACAAAAATGATGAAACTTTATTCTTTGGTACATGATACTGCAACTTGGTGCTTACCGGATTTGGTGTAGAATTGGCTCCAGTTGGAGCACCAAAGGGTGGTATTAAAGTAGAGGGATGGCCACTCAACGGCACAATGAGGACTGGCATCATCGCAGGAACAGGATCAACATCACCGCTCTCACTACCATAGCTTTGATGTGTCGTAGGTGGATATGACATAATTGGATGACCCATTGGTACTATCATATGGGAAGGGTAGGATCCAGGATAGCCATTGGATTGAGATACGTATGCTGGCAATGTAGGAGGTGGTGGAGGAATAGACACGAGAGTTGGTGATGAATAAAATGGAATATGCTGTTGCGCATAAGGGTACTGCTGATTTTCAGTGTGATAATAGTATTGGAGCTGGGAGTTAAGCACTTGAATTTTTGATGTCCCATCTTCCACAGCGTCGTTAGTAGATGATAAACGATTCCCTTCCGTTTGTGGTATACCCGACATAACCGCACAATCGCTGATACAATTCACTGCTTCAAGTGGTTTTGTGGAAGTACTGGATCCTGAGATCGTCACTAACTGGTCTGATAGTACTTCATCAGTGTTGAGTATTGCTGGTTCAGTTAAGTTGTCCTCGGAGATACCTTCACATTTCTCTGATATCTTTGGTGCATCGAAAGGTTCTATAATAGAAGTTATTTCAATTAGTTTCATTTCTAATCCCTTCTTTACCACGACATCATCAATAATCGATTGATCGATTTTATGCTTAATCCGTCTCTTGTCAACTACATTATGTTGTGGGGAAGAAGGAGTCAGAACAGGCGGCGCTATATCGGTAAAATCTTCAGTACACGATGTTGTGAGTGATGACATTTCAGAATCATGATCATCTCTTTCGCCAACATCCTCCTTGTTAGATGCAGATTCTAATGGATAGTTTGATATTTGACAATTAGAAGAATCAACTGGCTTAAGGAAATCATCTGGAGCAACAATTATAGCAGATACCGGAACAATAGTCTCCGTATTAGTAATCGGAACTTTAACACGCTGTGCAATCGAAGGGGTCACAGTGGATTTAATTGGTACATCAATTGTATCAACACTTATGCCACTTTTCAATGGATGTTGATGAACAATAGGCGTCGGTGGGTGTGCTTTGGTGCCTTTTGCTAGTTCGCGGGCCTTCTCTCTTTTATTTTTCTTCAGATGATTCGAAAGCTTTGTCTTTTCTTTTTCTTTCTCTAATTTCTCTTCCAACAGAAGCTCCTCCACTATTTGTTTTCGGGATTTCGCACTTTGATTTCCACTTGTCATCACAGGTGTCGAATGTTGTTGAAGGCGCTGTCTTGGACGAGAAGTTTGATGCTGTCCAGAGAAGTATGATGATTTCAAAGAAGTCGCTCCAGCTCTGGAAGATCTGGTACTGGTGCGTGTTACTAGATATCGGCTTCCAAAATAGCAAAATATGAATGTTAGTACACCAAGGAGCAAATTCTGCCATTGCTGAAGGTGATGCATCAAAATTGACTCATTCTTTAGCACAGTGGGAGCTTCTGGTTGAACCTTGCTAGATTGAGTTGTTTGTCGACCTTGTTTCGAAGACTGACTATCACGTTGATACAAAACTGTCGGAATATATGTTGGACTTCGTTTTTCTGTACGTATGATTGAATCTACAATCATTTTCACTTCACTGATACTGTGAAAACCAATGGGCGTTCCAAGGTGAGATTGTGGGGGAACTGGGGATCTTGCTGGAATTGCATGTTGCCTTTTAACTTGATTCATTTTCTGCTTATTTTGGGGTGTATCTTTACTAGATGCAGTCAATTGTTCCACTGCTTGCTGTAGTAATATGGCTTTATATTCATCTTCCTCGTAGTGATATTCCACAGTGGGTGTCAGAAAAGATGTTGAGGTAGGAGATAGAACTGCAGTTGGAGTAGGAGATAGAGACGGTTTCTTCTTACTATCGCTGTCAATAACCATACCAGAAACAGTACTGTCAACTGAATTTTCGGCCACATATTTCATTTGATCCAAGAATGAATTAATTTCATCACAGATAAGTCGTTTAAGGGCCTCGTGTACAAAATGGGAATCATAACTGATTCTATCACTGCTATCACTAGCGGTTAGCAAACGAGTTCTCCCTTGCAGTGTGTATACCTTAGCGTCGAAGCGGTCCACTATTTCTGCAAAAGATTTCTCTGCCCTAATAGATGTATGGTAAGTTTTGGATTACAACATGTCATCCAGCTTACTTGGCAATAGCTGTTGCCCTAATTTGGTTTGTTTTACCATGCAATATCTCGATTATAGCTGACTTGCTCCTAGAGCGAACTGACTCAGCTGCCATCCAGGCACCTTTCATTTCTTGTGTCAATATTCGCAATTCATCATTGGATAACTGGATAAAGTGCTGAACCACAGATATTGTTGCCGAAGGAGGGAAAAGTCGTTCAATTCCAGAAACTGTTTCAATGAGTTGTTTTTCAAGTCGATGCAAATCTTCTATCTTTTGTTGATTTGAGTAAAGTTCACCTATGATAGCAAAACAATTTATCCAACCCTATCACCAATAGCAATAACAGCCTTGAAGATTGATATTGTCACAAGATCAAGTCACTTACATCATAGAGACTCTCTTTCCAGCTTCGTTTTTGCCTCCAAAGAACAGGACATGACTTTTCAAGTTTGGCCAATGCTGCCGTGTTATGATTGATATGGTACAGCAGGTAACCAAGTAAGACTTCAATCGAAGCGATATTGTACACCACATCTTCAAAAATTTTTATCTGCAAGAGGAAGAATAAAGGAGATGCTACAATCCACAATATTATAATATACCTGGTTTGGAGATGAAATGGAACTTTGAAAACTTTCTTGAAGAAAATTCCAGCGTTTTACTAAGGAAAGTGCAGTTGCAACATCTGGGTGTTCCATCACATCCATTTCAGCCATACTTTCGTACGGGAGGTCACCCATTTCAATTTTCGATAGGACATTCGACAGAGCAATATTAGTGGCAATCAGTTCACTTTCAAGATCAGGTTGTTGAGAAGGTGGCTGAACAGAACCAAGTTTTACCCCTTGGATATGTGTCGGGTGCTGAGAAAGGAACAAAAGAAGGAATAGCCATGACATGAACAATGATAAACAACCTTTGGTGGGTAATACTCGACATACTCTCATCATGATTATAGTCTTCCTTCCCCTCAGTCTCAAGGAATTGGGAAATGATGAAGTACCAGGTAAATTACCTTCAACCCTCTCTCACACCTACGCTACACAGCGAAAGTGTTGTGATACAAGGATTTGCAATATCTTCCCCTTCAATGGTGGCAATTCGTATGAACTTTCACAGCAGACCGTACTGTCGCATGTGGGATCTGGTGGACATACTGTATGGCGATATCAAATCAAACATGAATGAACTCCTCACAAGAAGCACAAGCAGAAGCAGAGGTGAGTATATGCACACCGGTGTACCGCAGAACCTTCGCCATGAAGCGTTTCGTTGAAAAAAAATACTGGATTTGCTAACCATTTAGGCATTATATACAGTATTTGACTTCCAAAGGAGCAGCTACAGTGAGATTGCTAGTTGTATGAATTGATAGACTAACTATAGACAGAGTGCGATCATGAATACGCGGCAGCTCAATCAGGGGTTACTCCCCACTATTGAGTTTGAGAAGTCTCACACATATAAGACCTTTCGGCATTTCCCCGATTTGAGGATGTCTGCATATGAGATTGAGCACATGAAAACTAAAAGATCAAGCAACTTGGAGCGATCTAAGCCCACCATTAACATAACTCGAAAACTTCAGAGAAGGTCGACTCATCATTTAGATGAGCTTAGTAGATCTTCATTGGATGAAATTGGTTCGAGCTTGAGTGATTTCCGGAAAATTCTCTTGGAAAATCGTAAAAAGAATCAAGTTCTTCTTCCTGGTGAAAGGGCTCGTGCTCTACCAATGCCAACATCACCAAATGGTGGATTGGACGGTGGAGACTCTATGGTATCGTCTTTGCAAGGCGGAGGAGCAAGTGGTTTACTGTCACAAAGTAGTCAACCATATGAAGAGTTTACTGGTGAGCCTGTAGATATTGCAAATCAGAAGCTCACAAAGTTGAGTATATCTTTCGATGCAATGAGCTACAATTCACATTTGGCTGGATTTGCTGGAGCGAGGCTGACTAAACAAGAATTCGAAACCCAACTTCGACGATGTATCAATGTTAATTTGAAAAAAGCCGAATTAGATGCGTTGTTCCTTCAGATGGATGAAGATGGGTCTGGTTTAATTGATGGTGTTGAATTTGTGCGTTATTTTTTCCGCTTAGGAAATGAAGCGCGATGGAAAATGTTAATGGATACCAAAGAGATTCAAGCAAAGCGGGAAGCTGAAAAAAAGAAGCGAAAAATCGAAGAGTTCGAGAAATTGAAAAAATGGGAATCTGAGCAAGTCACTGAATTCACAACTGAAGATTATGACTCGGCCATGCATAAGTTAGCAGACGCTGCATTTCGTTGGGATCCCCACAATTATATTCAATGTGCAGCAATTTCTGGCTTTGAAGCATTTCTGAGCCCCTATGAGTTTAAGATGCAGGTAGAAAGATCATTTAATTTAAGGCTCACTGGCGCAGAGGTTAGTGCATCCGATGAAGTTCATTTTAATTCTTCTAACTTTTCGGTTGTTCAGACTGGTTCTCTGATTTCATCGTTCAGTACTAGAGAAGGAGAATATTGTGTAGATGGCTATCTTTTTCTCAAAAAGTTCCGTAGTCTACAAAGTTTGGGATGGGAAAATCATGAAAAAATTCAGGTGATAAATCGTATGGCAAAGAACCGAACCCTAGAACTAGGACAGAACACAGATATTTTGCCTAAGTTGCTTGGTCGTTGATCATTTGGAGAACTTGTGCAAATATATATAGTGTGAAAGTTTTGTATATATCAAGTTGTAAGTATTTCGTAAATATATTCATCTGTATTCTTTCTTCATTTATAAATTTACGAATGTTTATTAAAGAAATTTAAAATTTAGTCATTTTGATTCATTCATTTGAATGGTTGTTTGGTTTATGTGGTGCCCATGTGTGTTCACTCATCATTTCAAAATTCTGTTTGGCATACTTGTGTAATAAACTCACATTAAATTATCCATTACCATAATGAGCAGTAGGGGGATATTGAATATGACCAAAGCTGATCTGAAGAACTCCCTCGGCGATGAGCATTGATCAAAATCATTTTTTATCTCAAGATATTGATATTGTGTCACATACACAATCATGCCGTTTTTTCGCACTCCCCTGATTAATCGAGATTTAGCATGCTTTATCTTGGCAGTTTCTGGATCATTCTTTTTCCCATTGATCCTTACATCACTTCTCAGCAAACAGGTAAGTGACAGTTCCAATGGGAATATTGAACAATTCCTTCAAGATTCAAGCAAGACATATAGCTTCCTTGGTCGCTTATTGGCTGAGATCACTTACTTCGTTGAAGTTCACGGATCTGCATTGTTAGATAAGGTAATGGAAATCATATCTTTTGTTCATACTCTCTTGGTAGATATTCGCACACTTTTCGCTTTATGTGTCATGGGAGTTCTCTACGGCTTTTATAACCATTATCGTGAAACAAAAGAGACTTTCTCAGATGCCTTAAGACCGATTCCAAGCGCTATTGCAAATATTTGGGATGATTTTAAAGATTCTAGTAAAGTTTTGTACAACTCTTTGATTTCAAAGGAGTTTGTTCAATTCTTGGTTACATTGGTGATTATATTTACTTTGCGTGATGTTATCACTGAAGTCGTGTCGGTTAGAAACAAGCCTATCTAACTAAATTGAGTTCAACTTAGGAATAAGCCACGGTGTCGCTTTTCTGAACAGTTATATCATGGGTGTCCCTATCTCTAGTAGATAAAGCAATTTTCGGAAACCTAACCAAATAAAATGCATTTCATCAATCATTGGTATTCAATCTGATGTATAACAAACTTCACTAAATTACACAAAAAAGTTATGTACAAGAAGTTGGAGAAATAAGCATTTACATTTATGCTATCCGCAATGAACCTTGCATGTTTCTTTGACCTTCCAATGTATTTTGAGAAGGATGCCTCATATCACGCTCAATTTGTCGTTCAAAATTCCTTGCTGGCCAATGTTCGATAATAGTGTGCTGTGTAATATTATAATCCTTTCCTGACAACTCTATATCTCGCAGCATCTGAGTCCGTTTCGTTGCCGATGGACCTTGAATTTGACAGAATAATCGATTATGTGTTTCTTCAAGTGACAGTGCATGATAATTTCCTCCTTTGCTTTGATATAATTTCTCAATCTTCACTCGAGGCCCGATTGTATCAGGAACCAAAACATTACCATATACATCCAACGCCGCGGTTTTGTATGCTAATTTGCTGCGCCTTTCAAGATGAATTTGACGTTTATATTCACTTTCTGCTGCTGCTTCCCGTGCCTTGTCACCGTAGATTTCAGAATTGATATTGTCACTCGAGTCTACCATCAAAACACCGCGGTGAAACTGGGGACCAGCCATTTGTTTTTTCGTTTTCATTCGTTCCGACTGTGCGTCTTTTACTATATTATCAGCTGATTTAATCCTGCTATTTGTTTCATAAATTTCACGACGTTGATGAGGATTTAAAAGCTTTTGATCTACTTGATCTCCAGCTTGTTTCATGTACTCTGGAATGTCGATTTCGCGAAAGATTGGAGGCTGCACTTGCATATTCTCAAAACGAGTTTTTCTCTCCATAATCAATACTTTACCTTCTTGCTTCACTTTCTCTACCATTGGTATTGAAGCAGAAAGATCGTTTCTCATTCCTACATCTTGTTGATTTACAGTAAGAGGTATGCCTGCACGTTCGTGTTCAGGATGCTTCACATTGATCGAGTTGAATCCAGCATTATCCTCCAGTTGGACCACAGCAGCGCCGGACAAAACAATTGGACACGTTTTCTGGTATGGAACTAGCGTTTGCTCTAATCTAGAAAAAGACTTTGGGTTGTCTGATCGGGCATCCCACGAATTGGTGATGTCGTAAGTACGAACATTTTCCGCACGATCACGAAGTCGACTTTTCGTCTGACCCCAGTCTTGATCAAAAAGTGCAGAGAATTTGTCAGCGGTACTCTTCTTCTGTTTGGTCGCCATGGATTTCTGATCCGCACTTCTCAGTTGTTGGCTGGACAGTTGTGACTTCAATGGACCGAATTACAATACCAAATTGTTATAATACAATAGTGTTTTGGCGAGCTGGCGAAGAACCGTTTCATTCGTATTGTATTGTGGTGTATTCCTTTAGCAGAAACGCGTTTTTATGCAAATTATTACTGGTTGAAAAAATAATGTTAAAATATTTTATTCTGTGTTATAAAATACGTCAACAATTCAACTAAACAAAAAATATGCTATACTTAATATTGATATTTTTTCACAAGGGAGTTATTGTTTTTAAGTATCTCGATGATTCTTCTTCCTTCCAAAAAAAGAAAACTTATCAGCAAACGACTATTTTCACTGCTTCCTACTCAATTTTTGGTTGACTCAATTTTGAATGTATCATGTGTTTTCATTTCACAAGACACAACATATTTTGACCAATCTTGATGAAGAACGAGATCCAGAATACCACAATGAAAAAAAACTACTTAAATACAAACAACAACAAAAATGGGTGAAGGTGCCCTTCTCTCAAAGTTGCGGTAGCGAAAAAATATGATCGGTTAGTCTTTGTGAAAGGCGGATGCTGAGAATAGTTGACACTTCACTTGCACCGACAAATATTATCACAAAAATCACAGCAAAATTACCAATCAAGAAAATTGAGTGAACAAAATTTGGACTCAACCATTAACAACTACGAAAGGCAGAGGGGGAGGGGAATTGTAATGGCGATGGGAAGAATAGGAGAGAGTTTGCACTAGTCCGCATGGATAGATTACGACTGCGCAAGGCACTGAGAAATGAATACAACACTAAAGCATTGGCAACCACGAAAAATTGCATATACATTAGAGGTCAACATCGATATCCAAAGTGGACTTGTTAGCTCTTGCTCTACCTGCGCCACTACCAACCACGAAATACCAGATAATACCAGCCAAGAGACCAACACCAATGATCACACCAATGACAATACCAGCAATCGCACCACCAGACAAATTGTCGTCATCATTACTACTTGGGGTTTCATATGTGTAAGATTTGCTTGTAATAGTTGCTGCAGTTGCTGAAGACAAACTTGTAGCTCCGTATGTTTGGACGGTACTTGGAAGATTGGCGTTGAATGTAGTCGGAGTGAGCCTACTCGAGTATATTTGATACAAAGAACTCGCTTGAGAACTATTGGCAACAATCACAGAAGTCTGGGTCTGCACATTAAAAGTGTTGGTAGCAGCTACTTCCACTTCAAGATCACGCAAACGTCTACTGGTCGATAAGGTGATCTTAATAATGATAACCTGGTTGTTTGCGACTTGCATAGAGAGAGCTGCAGCAGCGATAATGGCTTCTTGATCTGAATCAGACAACGAAGAACTACTGACTTGATCCAACGTTATAGTGGAAGTAAAACTCATGATTGGGGATACTTGTTGAGTCGGAGCGAAAGTGGGGAAACTTGCAGTTGGTGAAGCAGTTGCTGTTGGGGAGAGGGTTGTTGGTGCGAAAGATGGAACAGCTGTTGGGAGTGAAGTGGAGGCAACGGTTGGAGCAGCGGATGGTGAAGCGGTTGGTGCGACAGTAGGAGAACCTGGAGCATTAGTTGGAGCAGCGCTTGGAGCAATAGTTGGAGCTTGCGTTGGAGCAACTGAAGGAACTGCTGTTGGAGAAGCTGTTGGAGATGCAGATGGAGCAATGGTAGGAACAATTGTAGGAGTCGCTGAAGGAGCTGCTGTTGGAGGGTTAGTAGGACTTCCAGGAGTAGCAGTTGGGCCAGCAGTTGGGAGTTGGGTTGGAACGGCAGTAGGGATTAGAGTAGGAGTGGCTGTTGGGGCGGCTGTTGGACCAGCCGTTGGTGAAACGGTTGGTGCAATTGTTGGAGTCGCAGATGGAGCGGCAGTTGTGGGAGCAGCGGTTGGAGCCGTGGTAGGAGGTGTTGAAGGAGATGCTGTTGTGGGTTGAGCAGTTGGAGCAGCAGTTGGAGGAAAAGATGGAGCGCCCGTTGTAGGAGCAAAAGTGGGCATGGCAGTTGGTGCTATAGTTGGAGAAGCGGATGGAGCCGCAGTTGGACTGACAGTTGGAGCACCAGTTGTAGGAGTTGCTGTTGGAACAGCAGTAGCGGTAAAAGTTGGTGCAGCAGTTGGTGCCGTTGTAGGGACTTGCGAAGGAGCGGCGGTGGGTGGAAACGTTGGGGATGCAGTGGTTGGGGAGACAGTGGGTGTGGCAGTTGGTGAATTGGTTGGAACTGCAGTGGGAGCGTTGGTTGGAATTGTCGATGGAGCTGAAGTGGTTGGAGCAGCAGTTGGTAGGGCAGTGGGGGCGATACTAGGAGCTGCGGTAGTCGGTGCTAGGGAAGGAATAATGGTGGGACAAGAACTTGGTGCAGCAGTAGGGGCCAATGTTGGTGCAGTCGTTGGAACAGATGTCACGGGATATGTTGGAGTGGCAGTTGGTGCGGCTGTTGGAGCAGTTG
>JACCEA010427938.1_pt1 | contig 12064 bp, 13 predicted proteins | sample 7449851 | NCBI WGS metagenome assembly JACCEA01 (sample SAMN15323453, study PRJNA562643) | freshwater metagenome | isolation source: river surface water | place: USA:Blue River Watershed | collected 2017-08-18 | reverse complement strand
CGCGAGTGGTGCCCGCGATGTCACTGACTATGGCGCGTTCTTCGTTGAGGAGGGCATTCAGTAGAGTGCTTTTGCCTGCGTTGGGTTTTCCGGCAATGGCAACGCTGACGCCGTTCTTGATGGCATTGCCTAGGCTGAATGAGTTAAGGAGCGTTTGGGTAGCGGTGGTGATGTTGTTGATGAGCGCATAGAATTGAGTGCGATCGGCGAATTCGACGTCCTCCTGAGAGAAGTCCAGCTCCAGTTCTATGAGTGCGCTGAATTTGATGAGTTGCTCGCGCATGGCTGCAAGGTCGTGGCTGAAGCCGCCGCGCAGGTTGTGCATCGCTGCACGGTGCGCACCTGCACTGTCGCTGGCAATGAGGTCGGCCACGGCTTCGGCCTGAGCAAGGTCGAGTTTGCCATTGAGGAACGCACGCATGGTGAATTCGCCGGGGCGGGCCATGACAGCGCCACTAGCGGCACAAAGACCCATGATTTGCTGCATGATGTACATGGAGCCATGGCAGCTGATCTCTACGATGTCGTCGCCGGTGTAGCTGCGCGGACCTTTGTATAGAGCCACCACCACTTCGTCTATCACCGTAGTGCCGTCCATTATTCTGCCAAAATGCAAGGTGTGGGTGGCCTGTTTTGTGAGGTCCTTTCCTTTGAAAATGCTATTGACAATTGAGATGGCATTGGCTCCTGCCAGGCGGATAATGCCGATGGCTCCCTGGCCCGGTGCAGTGGCAATTGCTACGATAGTGTCTGAAACATGAAGCATGGTGCAAAAGTACGCCATTTGATGCCTGTTGTACCGGCGAGGGTGTAGCCGGTTGTGTGTTTTGGTTTTATATTTGGCCTATGCGTGCAGTTATTCAAAGAGTATCGGAAGCGAGTGTTACAATAGACGGGTTAGTAAGGGCCCGGATAGAAAAGGGGTATCTGATCTTGCTGGGGGTGGAAACGGACGACAATAGGGAAGATGCTGAGTGGCTGGCCGGTAAAGTAGCCCAGTTGAGGGTGATGGCCGATGAAAATGGTATGATGAACAAAGACGTGCCAGAGGTTGGTGGCGAGATGCTGGTCGTGAGCCAGTTTACGTTGCATGCTTCGTACAAGAAGGGTAACAGGCCTTCTTTCTTGAAGGCGGCACGGCCGGAGCAGGCGATACCATTATATGAATATTTTATTGCCTTGCTTAGTGAGAAGGCGGGACAGCCAGTGCAGACAGGGGAGTTTGGTGCAGATATGAAGGTTGCCCTTGTGAATGATGGCCCTGTGACGATAGTAATGGATACTAAGGTGAAAGAGTGATTTTTCGGGAGGATGGAATTGGGAATTCGGAGTACGGGGAACGTACCAGACGGCAGGGAAGTTGAGGTCGGGAATCGGACAGGTTTATTTGATCAGTTTATCAATTGAAGCTGCGAGTTTGTGGTCGCGGTCGGTGACGGTGTTGCCGGCATCGTGGCTGCAAAGCCAAATTTCGACGGTGTTCCAGGTGTTTGTCCAGGTGGGGTGGTGGTTTTGTTTTTCGGCGAGAATGGCCACACGGGTCATGAATGCATATGCCTCGCTGAAGTCGGCAAACTGAAATTTACGGTATAATTGATTGTTTGTTTCCTGCCACATGTTGCGAAAATAGGGGATATTCAGGATTGAAACGCCGGAATCGGTCATAATATCCCATCCCTTCGATATTCACCTATATAATAAATACCTGTACCTTTGCACGCCGAAAAGCGATTGTTATCACAAACACATAAAAGAACATGGAATTCAGAATTGAGAAAGACACGATGGGCGAAGTGAAGGTGCCCGTTAATGCTTATTACGGTGCGCAGACACAGAGGTCAATTGAGAACTTCAAGATAGCGCAGGACATCAATAAGATGCCTAAGGAGATCATCAAGGCATTTGCTTATCTGAAAAAAGCGGCTGCTATGACCAACAATCAGCTGGGTGTATTGCCTGCTGAAAAGAGTGAACTGATAGGAAAGGTTTGTGATGAGATACTGGAAGGAAAGCTGGATAATGAATTTCCGCTGGTAGTGTGGCAAACAGGTTCGGGTACGCAGAGCAATATGAACGTGAACGAAGTTGTTGCTTACCGAGCGCATGTGATGAATGGTGGTAACCTGACAGACAAAGACAAGTTCATTCACCCTAACGATGACGTGAACAAGTCGCAGTCTTCAAACGATACTTTCCCTACGGCAATGCACATTGCTGCTTACAAGATGCTGATCGATGTGACCATCCCTGGCATCACCAAGTTGCGTAACACGCTGGCTGCAAAGTCGAAAGAGTTCATGCACATAGTGAAAATAGGTCGTACCCACTTTATGGATGCAACGCCGCTGACAGTGGGTCAGGAGTTGAGCGGTTATGTGTCTCAGCTGGATCATGGTCTTCGCGCGATCAACAACAGTCTGGCTCACCTGAGCGAACTCGCATTGGGTGGTACCGCTGTTGGTACCGGCATTAACACCCCAAAGGGTTATGCAGTAAAGGTGGCAGAGAATATTGCTAATCTTACGGGCCTTCCATTTGCAACATCAGAAAATAAGTTTGAAAGTCTGGCTGCGCATGACGCCATTGTAGAAGCACATGGTGCGTTGAAGATGGTTGCTGTGAGCCTGATGAAAATAGCCAACGACATCCGTATGCTTAGCTCGGGTCCACGCTCGGGTATCGGCGAACTGTTTATACCCGATAATGAGCCGGGTTCTTCTATCATGCCGGGTAAAGTGAATCCGACGCAGTGTGAAGCACTTACTATGATCGCTGCACAGGTTATGGGTAATGATGTTGCAATCAGCATTGGTGGCAGCAATGGTCATTTTGAGCTGAACGTGTTCAAGCCGGTGATGATCTACAACTTCCTGCATAGCGCAAGGCTGATAGGTGAAGGTTGCGTGTCATTTAACGATAAGTGTGCTGAAGGACTTGCTCCGCTTGAAGATAATATCCGCAAGCACGTGAATAATTCACTGATGCTGGTGACCGCGCTTAATACCAAAATAGGTTACTACAAGGCGGCCGAAATAGCACAGACTGCGCATAAACAAGGTAAGACGCTGAAACAAACAGCCATAGACCTGGGATATGTTTCTGCAGAGGACTTTGATAACTGGGTGAAGCCGGAAGATATGGTTGGCGAGATCAACTAAGAACAGGTCGACCCTGAATACAATTGGAAAGCACCTTTCGGGGTGCTTTCTTTATTCTATAACCATGAAGGCCGGAGTGAGGGGGGCGATGCCCGCGTAGACTGTATCTATGAACGCAGGGCCCTGATCGAGGTATAACTCGAGGAAGTTATCGGTGCGCTCCTGCAGGCTGTTGCCGGGGAATATGGCAGCTTTCATGCGGGAGATCCTGTCGATATGGACCTGGTGATTCTTTTTCTCAGCACGTAGCATTTTCTTCTCCAGCGCGGCGAGTTTTTTGAGAATGGCGGTCGAGGCTGCTTTTACTGAGGCGCGTAGGGTGGCATCGATAGTTGCCGCCCTTTCCTCGAGTTGCTCCATCAATTGTGTGATGTCTGCAGACTCTTTTGATGTATGCCAATCCTTGTCGCTATGAGTGGCGATATAGTCGTTGATGAGGTCGTGTTCCGAGCGGAACATTTCAGCAATGGACAGCCCCGTTTTTTTTCTGAGGTCTGACTGCTGCGTGGAAAGCCAGAGAACGGACTGGCGCAAGAGGATGGCAGGGTAGAAGACCTTATGATGGCTGAAGACTGTCTTTAGTTGAAGCCAATAAGCGACCTCAGCACCGCCGCCTATAAATACGACATCTGGTATGATGGTACACTGAAAGGCAGGACGCAAGACGACATTTGGGCTAAATCGTTCAGGGTGTTCATACAGCTCGGTGAGCAGAGATTCCCGAGAGAATGTATATTCGGTATTCAACACTACCCAAGTGTTTTCATGCCGTTCTATACGCTCGCGAAGTCCATCACGCAGGTAGAACAGATTAATGGGGCGCGGGAATAATTGTGACTTGTAATCTTTTTCCAGTAAGGCTGTCTGTGTCTGCGCCAGGGCAATGCTGGGGCTGTTGAGGAGCTCGTCTTCCACAACAGGAATATACGTACGCTTCAAAGCAGCATCATCGGGGTCGACAATAACCAGTCCATATTTACCAAATAGCTCATTGACCAGATATCGGGTAGCGCTACCCATAGTAGGATGCTTTTGGTAGGCGGTTGTGATAAGCATTTGCAACGCCTCTGCATCGGCTCCGGGAGGACCCCAATAACGGGAGAGTTGCTGCAGTAGAGGCTTTAAGGAAGCAGTGCTCATACGGCCTACTGCACCTTTTTGCCCGCCGCCGTCCCAGGTGTAGCGATCGCCACGAAATTTGAAGGTGCCCAGCTCTTCCAGATCGTTGTCCTCGCTGCCCATGTAGTAAACAGGTACGAATTTCTTGTCGGGATAAGTACGATCCAGTTGTTCGGCCAGTTTGATGGCGTGAAGGATCTTATAAATAAAATACAGGTAGCCGGTCATCAGATTGGGTTGATGCGCGGTGGTAACTGTAAATGTATTTTCGTTGAGCAGGTGCTTTATGTTCGTTTTGACCGTATCTGTTGTTTCAAGATCACCGTATTGGCGGGTAAGCGTATCGACCAAAACGGACCGGTTAGTGGGGAAGTTTCTACGCTCTGCGATCGCTTTTTCAATTCCTTCAGCTGTTGGTGAAAATTGATAGAACTCACTGAGCAGGGTATGGTCTGAAGTGTAGTCGGACGCCAGTTTTGAGAAGCAACCGGTCTCTTTATATGGGATGTATGTGTAGTTGTGTTCCAAAATTGAGAACGGAATTTGGCCTAGGTGTATCTAAAAATACAAAATTATGAACGTATGAGGTTGAGGAATAGTTCCATTCCTTTCTTTTTGTTATCATCGAGCAGGTACTGGATATTCTCGCGATAGTAAGTGTCCAGATCGTACCATGGGAAGTGATTCTGTTCAATAACAGTATCGATGTGCTGTAAACCTTCCGCGTTTGCCTTGTCGAATGCCGTTTTGAAAGTATCGGGCAGTTGCTTGTTAGCGACCCAAGCCGCAAAAACGAAATCGAGTCCGGTATGTGCTTTCCAGGCAGCCGACAGATCGTACACATAGTCGAAATTGTGCAGTTGCTGCAATGCCCTGTCTCCGATAATGACCCCCGCACTTGTACCGTTGATGTAGTCGATATAGTGCTCGGTAGCAGGTTTGAACGTTACTGTCTTTTTCCAGTGTCTCTCCAGTAGTAACTGCGCCAATCGCACTGATGTTCGTGACTGATAGTCGAGGTAAACAGTGGTTATTTCTTCCATCGGTACCTGGCTGAAGATAGCCACGGACACCACATTGCCGTGCGATGCGATGCCATAGTTGCTAACGATGTTGGCACCCGGGATGCCGGGTATCGCTGCAACCGGAATGAGTGCCATGTCGAGGTCTCCCGACTTGAGTTGTTCAGCTACCTTCGACGGGTATTCACTCGTGAGATCGATCTGGTTGATAATGTCGCTATGTTCGATGCCGTAAAGTAGTGGCTTTGTGTTGAGGTAACTTACTGCACCAACCCGGATCCTTGAATTCAATTGCTGGAAATTTGCGGGCAAAGATAGCCAGTCGGGGGCATGAAAAGGCAATGGAAAAAACAATGTAGTTATCTACATTGCTGATAAATGGCGGATCAGAAAGTCATGGCGAGGCCAATGCCAGCCCCATAGGGAGTGGGTACAGGTTTCACCTGCATGGAAATGTCGCGAGAGATGTCGAAGTTGCGCAAGTGTGCCGATGTGACCGCATCGAGCACTTGTACCGCAAAAGCGAGACTCGTATATATCACAGTCATGTTCAGTATGCGATTCTGATCAGCCTGGAGCTGCTGCAGCTGATCGGTACTGTAAATACCTACGTATTCATCGGTAGGAGTGGTATGGCTTGCCGCGGCTCCAATTCGCCCCACATATGCTTTGCGCAGTTTGGTGTAATCGGTACTATTCTTGTAAACGAAATAGCCTGCAGCGCCAAGTCCACCATAGACTATAGGGAGTTTCCAGTACTGGCGGTTGTATATCTGTCCGAGGCCCGGTATCAAAGCGGCGTAGAGGCCGGCTTTTTTTGCATTGGGTTGCCATTTTGCCGGTTTGATCCGCCCGGAGGTGTCCGTAGACGCGTTTACTTGTGCCTCAGACGAGCAGCAAGTAGCCAAAACCAGCAGGGATGTAAAAATGATGTTGCGCACCAATGATCCGGATATTTGAACGGGTCAAAGTTAATTTCATAAACGCAACCCGCCTACAGCCAAATGACATAGCGAGCAAAAAATGATGTCATTATCTATATTTTAACATACCTGGATAGGGGAAATGGCACTATTTTTGGTTTTGTATGGTAGCGTAGGCAATATGCCGGGGTTTTGCGCTATTTTCTTAACACCGTACTGAACCCAACGGATAAAGACATTTGACATGAAGAAACTACTTGTAATGTTGCTGGCTGCCAGCGTGTTCATTTTTACCGGATGCACCAAGACGGGACCTCCCGGACCACAGGGACCACAGGGGCCTACAGGACCGCAGGGTAACGCAAATGTTATCGGCTCTGATCCGTTCACGGTAAGCAGTTGGTCTAAAACAGGTAATACTTATTATGCAAACTTCACGAGTTCGGACATCACTCCTGCGGTTGTGGACCGAGGTATCGTATCTGTATTCAAAAGTTATGCAACCAGCAGCGGTCCTGAGTGGTCGCCACTGCCGGATATAAACGGAAAAACATCTACCGTTTATAACTTCTTCGACAACGGGTTTTCCATCTATGTTCAGAATTCTGATGGGTCTGACCCGGGCTTCCCTGGTTCAGTTACCTTCAGGATGGTGGTAGTGTCGCCATCTCAGCGTCAGTCTAATCCAGGTACTAACTGGAAAGACTACAAACAAGTGATGGGCATTGTGAACGCGGCACAGCAGGAGGCAGCCGCTAAATAATCAATTAAGATACTAATAATTAAGCGGGAACATGACTCATGTTCCCGCTTTTTTCTACAATCATTTTGTGTTACATCTGGGGTGCTCCCTCCGTCATTCGTATCTTCTGCGAAAGTCCCTTTGCCCAGTCTATTAACATTGCTTTTTCGTCGGCAGTGAGCTTTGCTTCTCCATGGACAAACGTATAACTCTCTAACGGCATTTCGCCCTCTTCTACCTCTTCTACTATCTCTTTTAGTTTTTTGAGTTTTCTCTTTGGTGTGAATGTGCCAAATTCAGAGAAGTTTAGTTCTTCTTTTCCTTCGCTTATGTGATCGGCGAGCCAAATGCCCACCGGTTGTATGTTGTTGTACCAAGGGTATTTTGTGTTGTTACTATGGCAGTCGTAGCACGCACGATGCAGCACAGATGCAACAGCTTCCGGCACCTGAAAAGCTGTAACGATATCAGACGCGGGAGTTGACTCGGAAATATTCTTTTCAGGCCGGTACAATTGTATCGCTGCAAGTGATACGAGAAGCCCTATTCCGGTCCATTTTACGATCTTATTTGCCATATTACTATGATTTGTTACTGCAAAGTACTCAATGCCGCGTTGTTTTTATTGCACATTCGGGAAAAGTTTAACCATTTCTCTTAATCCGATGTCTTAATTTTAGGAATCAACCCATTGGATTATGATGAGTTTGCGCACCATGCAATTGTTAGTGCTGGTTCTAAGTGTTATTGTACCGTCGGCAACAGAAGCCCAGACGGCTTTTGAGCGTGCGAAGGTGCAAGCTGAAGCCGGGGATGCAGACGCACAACTGGAAATGGGCGAGATATACCGGAGGCAGGTGGGCACCCCTGCCGGCGACAGTACTGCTGTGATGTGGTACACGAAATCGGCAAAGCAAGGAAACGCAACTGCCCAATGCAATCTGGCGTTCATGCTGGAGAATGGTTATGGTGGGGCGAAAGATGAAGCGGCAGCACTGAAATGGTACAGGAAGAGTGCCAAACAAGATTATGCCCGAGCTCAATGTGGTGTAGGAGTGATGTATGAGTATGGCAAGGGTGTGGACTCAGATCATGTGGCGGCGGTAAAATGGTATATGAAATCGGCGGAGGGGAAATACACGCCGGTATACTACAATCTGGCGCGCATGTATGAGCGTGGATATGGTGTGTCGAGAAGCGATACTGCAGCGTTAAGGTGGTATCTGATGGCGGCTGAGGCCAACTATGCTCAGGCACAAGGGCAACTGGGGTGGATCTATGAACATGGGATGGGTAGTATCAGAATTGATACTCCAGAGGCGTTGCGTTGGTATCAACGTGCATCCTTCAATGACGACCCGATGGGTAGGTTTAATCTGGGTAGGTATTACTATTTCGGATTGGGGGGCATCAAGAAAGATTATAAGATAGCCGCGGAATTATTTCATAGCGCCGCACGGGCAGGCAACACGCTGGCACAATACATTCTGGGGCAGATGCACGAGACAGGCCTGGGAGATGCTGTAGAACAAGACCAGAAAGAGGCGCTGGAACTGTATCTGAAAGCGGCCGAAAAAGGTCATAAGGGTGCCCAGTTCAGAGCAGGGAGAATGTTCTATTACGGATATGGTACTGAGAAAAATCTGAAGGTTGCTGCCTACTACTACGGACTTGCAGAAGCCCAGGGAGATGTATATGCTGCAGGGAATCTGGGTATTATGCTGTTTGAGGGACAGGGGATAGACAAGGATACCGAAAAAGGTGTTGCTATGTTGCGCAAGGCGGCTGATGCCGGCATTAAAGAGGTGCGTGAGTATATGTATCGAAACAACATAAAATAACCTGTTCTACCGGCTGATTCTTTTATCTTTGGGCACACTCGTTCGTTCAAATGGATTCTATTTATATCATTGCCATTATTTTTCAGATAGGTATTCTGATCTTCTTTTTGAGGCGGTCTATTAACGCGAAAAAGCAGCCGGCTAAATTGTCTCCATCTAATCAGGGGGTGAGTGCTCCTGCGCCTGATAGTTATGAGGCTGCGCGTATGGCTGCACTGCATGTGAGTGCGCAGCAACTGGGGCTACAGATACCGGCGTCGGTAACAAAAGTATATGGTGTAGTTATGGATTGGGATATGGGTGGTACGGTACTTTCTCTGATCGCGTATATAAATGGAGGTGCTAATGCGTTGCTGAGCACGGGTGCAACCGTGACAGGGGCGGGAGCTGACCCTGAGGTGGCAAAGCAGGCGTCAGAGTTCGTACAGGTTGCGCAGGATTATCTGAACAGGGGAGTGCCCGTATCCGATCTGGGTTATCCGCCGCCCGGAACAGTACGGTTTTATTTGCTGACCAATAAGGGGATATTTGCCGTGCAGGAATTGCTATCGTTGATCAACGATAATTCTTCTCCGCTGCTTGGTTTGTTTTTCAGAGGGAATATGGTGCTTGACGAAATAAAGGCAAGCAAGGTCGTGCAAGGGCAGAACGCCTGATCATTCGCATTCGAGCGTATAGAACGCACCCAATTCTTCGAGCTTCATTTTCGGGGCAAAAGTTTCATCGCCCATCCGGCGTTGGCGGAAGACGCAGTGACTCATGCCGCATTTGCCGTCTTTTGTTTCGCCGTACAGTTCCATATGCAGGTGGCGTCCTGTAATGAATCCTTCCTGGTTCCGTTCCACCTCCCAGCCATCTGATACGATGACCGCGCGGCGATACACTTCGCCGCACCGGATGGTAGAAGCCTTTTTGTTGGCAAGGAAAAGCGCTTCATTCTCCAGTCTTTGGCTATGCATTCCCGCCTTCACATCGCTGAAGCGGGCATGGTTCTGAGCCATTACAGAGAACTGAAATGAGAGCAACAACAAGCAGACAACAACAGGCTTTCTCATATCGGGCAATGATGTGGTTACAGGAATCTTTTGATTACTTTTTCTATATCCGCGGGTGAGTCAACACAATGGCTATCGTAGGTTGTGGGAACGCATTTGATCTTGTATCCATTCTCGAGCCAACGGAGTTGTTCGAGTGATTCTGCTTGTTCGAGAGATGATACTGAAAGATCAGTAAGCCTTTCGAGTATGTCGGTACGGTAGGCATACATGCCCACATGGCGGAAGTATTTGTGGTGCAGATGCCATTCTTTTTCGTCGATGCCCTTTATAAATGGTATGACCATGCGACTAAAGTATAACGCCTCCATTTGTGTATTGAGGACAATCTTCACCTCACCACGGTCGAAGAGTTCTTCGTGGTTTGCCACCGGTATCATTTGAGTGGCTATCTCGGTGGTGCCATCGGCGAGTACTGCGGCCAATTCATCTATTTGGGCCGGGTCGATAAAAGGTTCATCGCCCTGAATGTTGATGACATATTTGTAGCCGGGGCCGAGTTGCTTCAGAGCGTCGAAACAACGGTCTGTGCCGCTGGGGTGGTGCGTGCCGGTCATTACAACTTTTCCGCCGAATGCTTCGACGTGGGAGGCGATTCGCTCATCGTCGGTGGCCACGACAATAGTATCGAGGCTTTTACTTCCTGAAACCTGTTCGTACACTCGTTGGATCATACTCTTTCCGCCAATGTCGGCGAGTGGTTTGCCGGGAAACCGGGAAGACGCGTAACGTGCCGGTATAATTCCTGCTATCATGAGGGGATGTGTTCTGTGATCTTCGAATCAATAACTGTATAGAATGCCGGTATGGGTATGTTTCGGCTGGCCAAGTAGTCGCGGTAGTTGTCGGCATAAACGGCGCGCTGCATAATGGTCTCTTCGTATTTTCCACTCACAGACTTAAGTAGTTCTACTGCTTCTCTGATGGCGTTGTGGCCACCATCGTTTGCGGTGATATAGTCTGCCATACCTTTTTCGCGTGCCAACTGCAGTAGCATAGGGTTGCAGGAGCGCCCCACCATTATGCGCACTCCGCACATGGATGCCACTTCGAGGTCGGTGATGTCGTCGAAGAAATAGGCTACTTCAGATGGTTGGATGTCGTGAGCTGCGCAAAGGTGCAGTAATGCGTCCTTTTTGTTCTTAATACCGTAATATACCGCATGGAAATGTTCGCGCATGGAGAACGTAAAGGCGACCGGGTTTTTCTCGCCTGTTATGATGCCGGTGAGCGGGTTGCTGCCCTTGCGGATGTAGTGATTGTACCGCAACATGTTGATGCCCATGGAGTCGACCTCGTTGAAGAGGCTGGCGCCGTCGCCACCTTTTGACCCATCGTTGAAAACGCCATCCCAGTCAAAAATGTAGGCATTGATACCTTCCAGTTTGTGTTTCAGGGTCGATACATCGGACACAAAAGTGCCGCTGAACGTGTTACGGATGTTATCTGCAGTGGTGTTCTTCAACTTTTCGGTTTTTTGAGATGAAGTGCCGACGGTTTATCATTTAAATTGAAGTGCCTGCCCGTGGTACGGGCAGGCCTGCAATTATATCTTCTTTCAATTGAACTAGTATGCTTTGAGGTCCTGGATGTCGAGCATGCCGACTGGTTTGCCGTTCTCTGTAGCCAGGATAGTATCAACTTTCATTTTATTGAATATCGCAGCAGCATCGTTCAGCAAAGCATTTACATCTATGCTGATCGGCGTTTTGTATTCAAGGCTGCCGATATTTTTGCTCAGGATAGATTCACCGCCTGTCTGCAGCAAACGGCGGAGATCGCCATCGGTGAATACGCCAACTACATCACCGCTGTTGTTTACAACTGTGATGCAACCGAATCCGTATTCAGTCATTTTCACGATGGCATCTTTCATGTTGCTATCGGCGTTAACGATCGGGTTGATATTGTTGATCGCGTCTTTTACGCGTACGGTCATGAGACGCGTGTCGGAAAGGAATTGCTCTGTTCCAACAGTAGTGAAGTTATTCTCAGTGAGCGATTTCAAGATCTTCAACGGAACAGTGATGGTGTGTGCACCGGCCGTAAGGGCATTACGAACGTGTTCAGAATTGCGGACAGAGCTGAACATGATCTTGGTGTTGTAGCCATATTTTTCAACGGCTTTCACACACTGCTCTACAAGGGCAATCGCGTCATGTCCCTGATCTTGAAGGCGACCCACCAGCGGGCAAACGTATGTT
>JACCEA012473617.1_pt1 | contig 12066 bp, 11 predicted proteins | sample 7449851 | NCBI WGS metagenome assembly JACCEA01 (sample SAMN15323453, study PRJNA562643) | freshwater metagenome | isolation source: river surface water | place: USA:Blue River Watershed | collected 2017-08-18 | reverse complement strand
TCTTTTAAATCCATAATGATTTGTTTTTAGTTTACATTTATTTTTTGTCGTAGGCCCATTTCAAATAAATAGAACCCCAAGTAAATCCACCACCAAAAGCAGCAAATATTATTGTATCTCCTTTTTTGAATTGTTTTTCAAAATCGTTCAAGACTAATGGTAAAGTAGCCGAAGTTGTATTGCCATATCGTTCGATATTCATCAAAACTTTCTCTTCTTCTAAATTCATTCGGCTAGCAGTAGCGTCAATGATACGTTTATTAGCTTGGTGTGGCACTAACCAATTCACGTCTTCATTAGTTAAATTATTTCTTTTCAAGATGTGTTCGCTGGCATCAGCCATATTAGTTACGGCATATTTAAAAACGGTTTTCCCATCTTGAATAATATTGTGACGGTTTTCTTTCACCGTGTCAATTGTAGTAGGTATTAATGAACCTCCAGCTGGGATTTTCAAGAAATCACGTCCAATTCCATCGGAACGTAAATATTCATCTAACAACCCTAAACCTTCATAATTTGGTTCAAATAAAGCTGCACCAGCACCATCTCCAAAAATAATACAAGTTGCACGATCAGTGTAATCTACAATAGATGACATTTTATCGGCACCAATTAGCATTACTTTTTTATATCTTCCTGATTGGATGTAGGCTGCAGCAGTTGACATTCCGAACAAGAAGCTAGAACAAGCTGCTTGTAAATCATACCCAAATGCATTGGTTGCGCCAATTTCGGTAGCCACATAAGCAGCGGTAGCTGCAACAGGCATATCAGCAGTAGCAGTTGCTACTATAACTAAATCAATCTCTAAAGGATCTAAATTAGCTTTGGCCATTAAATCTTTAGCAGCCATAATAGCAAGGTAAGAAGTTCCTTTGCTATCGTCTTTTAGAATACGTCTTTCTTTAATTCCTGTACGAGCGGTAATCCATTCGTCATTGGTATCGACCAATGTTTCAAGGATTTCGTTAGTTAAAACAAAATCTGGAACATAAGCTCCAACAGCGGTAATTGCGGCTGTGATTGTACTCATTGTATTCGTTTATTGCAATCAAATGCTAGGCATTTGAGAAATTTTTAAAAGATTTGAAAATTACAAAAAAAATTCTAATCCGAACCTTTTAGTACTCTAATTTGATGAAAATTATAGACAACAAAAAAAACTCTCACATGGTGAGAGTTCTATTTTACCTACAAAAATGTATTAAGCAACAGCTTCTGATTTATCAATAACCACCTGTCCTCTGTAGTACATTTTACCTTCGTGCCAGTAAGCTCTGTGGTATAAGTGTGCTTCTCCAGTAATAGGACAAGTAGCGATTTGAGCTACAGTTGCTTTATAATGTGTTCTTCTCTTATCTCTTCTTGTTTTCGAGATTTTTCTTTTAGGATGTGCCATTTTACTATATTATTTATCCGTTAATAGTTGCTTTAATTTGTCCCAGCGAGGGTCAATATTTTCTTCTTGTTTATTCTCTTTTTTGGTTTCTTTGACTGCTAATTCATTCAGTTTTTTTAAAGCTTCCGACTCTAAAGTCCCATCTTTTACTCCTGGATGAACGCGTCTTAGAGGTACTGAAAGTACAATCATTTCATAAATGTACTGTGCGATATCGACTTCAAATTCACCGAAAGGCAAAATCAATAACTCTTCGTTATCATTATTGAATTCTTCGCTAAAGCGAACAATCAATTTCATTTTGCTTTTGATTGGCAAATCAAAATCTTCTCCTGTAACATCACAGGGTACATTTACTTTCCCTTCTTGCTTGAAACTGATTTCCAGCATGTTGGATTTTTTCTCTAAAACTACACTTACTTTGATATCCGAATTTTGAAATTCGTCATATTCAAAGAGGTCAAAGAACGTATTGTCTATTTGATATTCAAAATGATGTTTTCCTAGCTTTAATCCTACAAAGGGAATTAAATATTCTTTAGTCTTCTTCATTTCAACAGCATTTTACCCTCAACTACGGGAGCGCAAAGATATAAAATTATTATAAATCCAATAGCCTTATTCTCCTTTTTTTGAAAACTCTTGTTTTGGTCTTATTTTCAAAGGATTTTGACTGATTTCTTGGTGTTGATTTCGCGAATGAAAAATATCAATCGCCAAATACACTGCTTCTTTGAACGAATTAAAATCGGCTATTCCTTTTCCTGCTATATCGTAGGCCGTGCCGTGATCGGGCGAAGTTCTAATTTTATTCAATCCTGCGGTATAATTTACACCATTACCAAAAGACAAGGTTTTAAATGGAATCAAGCCTTGGTCGTGATAAGTAGCAATTACAGCATCGTATTTCTCGTATTGATTGCTTCCAAAAAAACCATCTGCCGGGAAAGGGCCAAAAACCAAAGTGCCTTTTTCAAAAATCTTTTTCAAAGTTGGTTTTAAAATCGCATCGTCTTCGTCGCCAATCACTCCGCCGTCTCCACAATGTGGATTGACTCCTAATACAGCAATCCTAGGTTTGTTAATGCTAAAATCCTGAATCAACGATTGTTTTATTGTTTCAATTTTTTTAGTAATCAAAGCTTCTGTCAAATGGGAAGCAACTTCACTCACCGGAATATGATCGGTCAACAAGCCTACACGTAAATTATCTTGCACCATAACCATTAAGGCATCGCCTTCTAATTCTTGCGCTAAATAATCAGTATGACCAGGGAATTTAAACGTATCCGATTGACTATTGTATTTATTAATTGGAGCGGTTACCAATACATCTACTTGGCCATCTTTCAATGCCTGGGTAGCGGCTACAAATGATTTGACAGCATACTCCCCAACAGTTGGATCATTGGTACCCAAATTCAGATCAAAACCTTCTCTCCATACGTTCAACACATTGATTTTACCTACAACCAATTGATCCAAACGGTCAATTCCGTGCAAATTTATTTCGGATTCCAAGTTGCGTTTGATGAACGAAAGTTGTTTTACATTAGCAAAAATAACAGGCGTACACAATTCCAACATTCTTGCATCTTCGAATGTTTTTAGCACCACTTCGCTTCCAATACCGTTTAAATCTCCGATCGAAATTCCAACAATTATATTTTCTGCTTTTTTCATACTGCCTTGAGCTTATTTATTACTAATTTTGAACTGCAAATTTAGTAAAATAAAACAAGAAATGTTTACAGGGATTATAGAAACACTCGGAAGAGTTCAAGAAATACAAAAAGACCAAGACAATGTCCATATTACAGTGGCATCAAGTATAACTGGCGAATTAAAAATTGACCAAAGTGTAGCGCACAACGGAGTTTGCTTGACCGTAGTTGCTATTAAAGACAACACCTATACCGTTACGGCAATTGCCGAAACCATCAATAAAACCAATTTGTCGCACTGGAAAGTGGGTGATGCGATCAATTTAGAACGCGCCATGAAATTGGGCGATCGGTTGGACGGTCATATTGTTCAAGGTCATGTGGATCAAATTGGAACTTGTGTTGCTATTGAAGAAGCAGGCGGGAGTTGGCACTACACTTTTGAATACGACTCAGCTCTCAACAACATCACCATCGAAAAAGGTTCAATTACGGTTAACGGAGTCAGTTTAACGGTTGTCAATTCAAAAGCAAATCAATTTAGCGTAGCTATTATTCCCTATACTTACGAGCATACTAATTTCAATGCGTTTCAAATTGGCACTGTTATCAATTTAGAGTTCGATGTGATTGGGAAGTACGTGAGCCGTTTGTACGGGAACAGATAAATAAATCTAATTTAATAAAAAAGCCTTTCAATTAATTGAAAGGCTTTTTTTGTGGTCCCACCTGGGCTCGAACCAGGGACCACCTGATTATGAGTCAGGTGCTCTAACCAACTGAGCTATAGGACCGGTTAAGAGTGTGCAATATTACTACTATTTTTAATTTGCCACAACTATTTTTAAAGTAGAATTGAAAAAACTAATGGTTTCAAAAATCCACAAAACGAAACCGCTTGATTTTGAAGAAACTATTAGCGAATCTCCTGACACAATTCAATCAAGACGCCATTCGTGCTTTTAGGATGTAAGAATGCTACTAACTTATTATCGGCCCCTTTTTTAGGTGTTTCATTCAATACCACAAAGCCTTCATTTTGAAGTCGAGCAATTTCTGAAACTATGTCTTCTACATCAAAGGCAATATGATGAATGCCTTCGCCTTTTTTCTCGATAAACTTGGCTATAGGACTTTCTGGATGGGTCGCTGCCAATAATTCAATTTTATTGGGTCCGTTCAAAAAAAACGAGGTGGTTACTCCTTCGCTTTCGACTACTTCGGATTTATAAGCAGGAGCGCCAAACAATTTTTCAAAAAGAGTGTTGGACATCTCTAAATCCTTCACCGCTATTCCAATATGTTCTATTTTTCTCATAATTTTGACTTCAATTACGGTTTAAAAATACAGAATTTCAAACCAAATTCCGAATCGATAGGGTATAATATTTCTATAAAAAGTTTCCATTCCATTAAATATAGTTGTTATTTTGTGGCAAGTAATTTTTTAATTTGTTATGGGCAAGTCTTTTTTTAAATATTGTGTCGCTGTAGTACTAATTGTCCTAGCTAGTTGTGCCAAAAGAGGCAACATCACTGGCGGCGCAAAAGACACCATCGCACCCGTTTTAAAAGCTAGTTTCCCAAAAAACTTCAATACCGAATTCAAAGGTAAAACCATCAAACTTACCTTTGACGAATTCATCAAATTAAAAGACTTAAAAAAACAACTCATTATTTCACCACCTATGAAAAATGAGCCGTTGATATTTCCTAGCACTCCTAGTAAAAATATTAGCATAACTATTAACGATACCCTTCAAGACAATACAACCTATAGTTTTAACTTTGGACAAAGTATAACCGACAATAATGAAGGTAATCCATACAATCAATTCAAATACATTTTCTCTACTGGAAAAACAATTGATTCTTTAGCTATCGGCGGGAAAGTTAAAGACGCCTACTTCAAGGAGGTAGAGCCCTTTGTTTCTGTAATGTTATATGATGTAAGCAACAACTACAGCGACTCGATTGTATACAAACAAACACCCCGTTATGTTACCAATACGCTAGACAGTTTAAAGACGTTCAAACTAGAAAATCTAAAAGCCGGTAAATACCTTTTGGTAGCGATGAAGGATTACAATTCCAATAATAAATTTGATCCTAAAAAAGACAAAATTGGTTTTTATAAGCAATTTATTACTGTTCCTAACGATACCGTTTACGAACTCGAATTATTCAAAGAACAGTTGCCTTTTAAAGCTTACAAACCAACTCAAGCGTCAGGAAATCGATTGCTATTGGGTTATGAGGGAAATCTGAAAACAAAAACAAACAGGCCAAAAATCGTATTGAAAAACAAAGATCAAATACTTCCAACGGTAATTACACAATTACCTAAAAAAGATTCGCTGCAAATTTGGTATAAACCCATCAAAACAGATTCTTTAGCAATTGCAATTGCACAAGACAACTACCAAAAAGATTTTACTTTTAAAGTGAAAGACCAAAAAAAAGATACTTTAAATATTAAAATTGGCCAACAAGGCAGTCTTAGAGAAAAAGATTATTTTACTTTGGAAAGCGCTACACCTTTAGTGCAATTTGACAAAAGCAAAATGAGTTTGGTGAACAAAAAATCAGAAGCTATTTCATTTACTACTGAATACGATGAGTTCCAACAATTACTTCATTTGAATTTCAAAAGAGAAGCCGATGAAGAATACCAATTCCAATTAAAAACCGGAGCGGTAACTGATTTTTTTGAAAAAGCAAATGACAGTTTGAATTTCAAAATCAACCCCAATTCAATAGAAAGTTATGGAAATCTACTAGTAAACCTACAAAATGCAAAACGATTTCCAATCATTATTGAACTAACAAATGACAAAGGCGAGGCTTTAATTTCTGAATACACGGAAAAAAATACTAGTATAAATTTCAACCTAATTCTGCCTGCAAAATATACCCTGCGTGCCATTTACGACGACAATAAAAACAAGGCGTACGATCCGGGGAATTTTATGGCAAAACAATACGCCGAAGAAGTAATTTATTTTTCTAAAGAAGTAGACGTTCGTGCTAATTGGGATGTGGTACAAGCTTTCGATTTAAGCATTCCCTATACGCCAGAGCCAAAATTAAAAATCAAACCAAAAAAAGGAGCTAAAAAAACGGGATTATAACAATTCGAAATTGTCTTTATCCTTCAAAAAATCTAGCTTTTTTCGAGTTTCAATCAACGAATTCTTGTCTATTTCAGCTATAAAAACACCCTCGGTTGTTTGAGGTTCAATTACCGGATTTCCTAAATAGTCTACAATTTGACTATGGCCAACATACTCTAAATTATTGTCATCAACTCCTAAACGATTGACACCAATAGTATAACTCATATTTTCAATGGCACGTGCTTTCAATAAAGTGTCCCAAGCATTAATTCTTGTTTTAGGCCAATTGGCTACATAAATAAGTAAGTCGTAATTTTCGGTGTTGCGAGAAAAAACTGGGAAGCGCAAATCGTAACAAATCAATGGACAAATGTTCCAACCTTGGTATTCAAAAATTAATTTATGTTTGCCGCTAGTAAAGCTTTGGTCTTCTCCAGCCAAAGTGAACAAATGACGTTTATCATAAAACTGTATGTCTCCTGAAGGAAAAACAAAAAGCAGTCTATTATAATAGTGATGCTCTTCAACAATAATGACACTCCCTGTAATGGCGCAGTTTTTGGCTTTTGCCAAAGATCGCATCCATTGAACCGTTTCGCCGTTCATGGTCTCAGCAACTCGTTCTGGATGCATCGTAAAACCGGTTGTAAACATTTCGGGAAGTACAATTAAATCAATAATAGAATGTATTTGATTAATTTTAGTTTCGAAATAATTACGATTTGATTTTGGGTCTTCCCAAACCAACGGAATTTGGATTAAAGCGATCTTCATTGTATAAAAATACAAATTTTAGTCTAGCTAAATAAAAAAACGCATCCCAATTAAGGAATGCGTTTTTTTGTATAAAAGGTCAGTAGATTACTTTACGCTTGCTACTAAATATTCTCTGTTCATACGAGCAATGTTTTCTAGTGAAATCCCTTTTGGACATTCTACCTCACAAGCTCCTGTATTGGTACAGTTACCAAATCCTTCTTCGTCCATTTGACGCACCATATTCAATACACGACTGGTCGCTTCCACTTTACCTTGAGGCAACAAGGCATATTGAGATACTTTCGCACCAACGAAAAGCATTGCCGAACCATTTTTACAGGTAGCAACACACGCACCACAACCAATACAAGCTGCTGCTTCAAACGCTTTATCAGCATCCTCTTTTGCAATTGGTGTTGCATTCGCATCAATTGTGTTGCCTGAAGTATTTACTGATACGAAACCACCCGCTTGTTGGATTCTATCAAAAGCGCTTCTGTCTACCACTAAATCTTTGATTACTGGAAACGCTCTACTTCTCCATGGTTCTACAAAAATAGTATCGCCATCCTTGAACATACGCATGTGTAATTGACAAGTGGTTACCCCTGAATCTGGTCCGTGAGCGCGACCGTTAATGAATAACGAACACATACCGCAAATTCCTTCACGACAATCGTGATCAAAGGCGATTGGTTCTGTTCCTTCATTGATTAATTGCTCATTCAATTGGTCTAACATTTCCAAGAATGAACTCGCTGTAGAAACCTCGTTTAATTTGTAAGTTTCTAATTGCCCTTTGGCTTTAGAGTCTTTTTGACGCCAAATTTTAAGGGTTATATTGATATTTTTTGCTGAAGACATAATTTTAATTATTTATAATTTCTAGCTGCAATTTTGATAAACTCGTATTTCAATTCTTCTTTGTGTAACTCGGCTTTAGTGATATCATCACCTTTATATTCCCAAGCACTCACAAATGAGAAGTTTTCATCATCACGCAGTGTTTCACCTTCTGCATCTTGATATTCTTCACGGAAGTGACCTCCACAAGATTCATTACGTTGTAAGGCATCCATTGCCATCAATTGACCCAAGTCAATAAAGTCAGCTACACGAAGTGCTTTCTCTAATTGTGGATTCAACTCATCGGCGCTACCTGGTACATTTACTTCTTTGTAGAATTCGGCTTTCAAAGCTGCAATTTCTTCAATCGCTGCTTTTAATCCTGCTTCGTTTCTACCCATACCCACTTTATTCCACATAATCAATCCCAAACGTTTGTGGAAATGATCCACAGATTTAGAACCTTTATTATTTAAGAATTGGTTGATGGTCTCTTTAACTCTGTTTTCTGCTGCTTCAAATTCTGGCAAATCAGTTGAGATTTTTCCGGTACGAATATCATCTGCCAAATAATTTGAGATGGTATAAGGTAATACGAAATAACCGTCAGCCAAACCTTGCATCAAAGCCGAAGCTCCTAAACGGTTGGCTCCGTGATCTGAGAAGTTAGCTTCTCCGGCTACGAAACAACCTGGAATTGTAGATTGTAAGTTATAATCCACCCAAACTCCACCCATAGTGTAGTGCACTGCTGGATAGATTTTCATTGGCGTTTCGTATGGATTTTCATCGGTGATTTTTTGGTACATGGTAAACAAGTTACCGTACTTTTCTTTCAACCATTCTTTTCCTAAAGTAGTAATTTCTTCTGCTGTTGGGTGGTGATTCCCTTTGGCGAAAGCCGCTTGTTTTCCTTTGCTTTGAATCTCAGAAGAGAAATCCAAATAAACTCCTTCATTCGTATCGTTAGCCTCAATTCCTTTACCTTCGTCACATACTTCTTTGGCAGCTCTTGAAGCCACATCACGAGGTACTAAGTTTCCAAATGCAGGATATTTTCTTTCTAAGAAGTAATCTCTTTCTTCTTCAGCTAATTGAGTTGGTTTTAGTTTTCCAGCGCGAATTGCTTCGGCGTCTTCTTTTTTCTTTGGTACCCAAATACGACCTGAGTTACGTAATGACTCTGACATCAAGGTCAATTTGGCTTGGTTTGTCCCGTGAACTGGAATACAAGTTGGGTGAATTTGAACAAAACATGGGTTAGCAAATAAAGCCCCTTGTTTGTGAACTTTCCATCCTGCTGTTACGTTACTTCCCATCGCATTAGTAGATAGGAAATAAACGTTTCCATATCCTCCTGAAGCAATAACTACAGCATGAGCTGAATGTCTTTCAATTTCACCTGTAACCAAGTTACGAGCAATAATTCCACGTGCTTTCCCGTCTACTTTTACCAAGTCTAACATTTCGTGACGATTGAACATTTCAATACGTCCCAATCCAATTTGTCTTGACAAAGCAGAATAAGCTCCTAATAATAATTGTTGTCCGGTTTGACCTGCGGCATAAAACGTACGTTGTACTTGCGTTCCACCAAAAGAACGGTTGTCTAACATTCCGCCATATTCTCTAGCAAAAGGAACTCCTTGTGCCACACATTGGTTAATAATATTTCCAGAAACCTCAGCTAAACGGTGAACGTTAGCCTCACGTGCTCTGTAATCTCCCCCTTTGATGGTATCGTAAAATAATCTATAGGTACTATCACCATCATTTTGATAGTTTTTTGCTGCGTTGATTCCCCCTTGTGCTGCAATAGAGTGCGCACGACGTGGTGAATCTTGGAAACAAAATGCTTTAACATTGTATCCCATTTCTGCAAGAGAAGCAGCAGCAGAGGAACCTGCTAAACCAGTACCAACAACGATAATATCAATTTTTGGTCTATTGTTTGGAGCTACTAATTTTAAATGGTCTTTATAATCAGTCCATTTCTGTGAAATGTGACCTTCTGGTATTTTAGAATCTAACTTCATAATATCTTCTGATGTTGATTTATTTTAAGAAAAAGTGAATGTAAACGGGAATAATAGCAAACAAAAGCGGTACGATAATCGCAAATGCAGCTCCTGCTTTTTTAATCGCAGGGGTGTATTTTGGATTATTCAAACCAAGCGATTGGAAAGCACTTTGGAATCCGTGTAGTAAGTGAAATGCTAATGTAAACATAGCTAGTACATACAAGATAGTTGCAATTAAACCTGTTTTTGGATCTTTAAAGAACGCAACAGTGATTTTGTGCAAATCTTTGTATCCTTCTTTAATTTTAACATTGGCAGCAGCGTCGAAAAATTCGGTTCTGTTTTCAATTTTAACCATTTGTTGATCAACCTGAGCCTTAGGAAGGTAACCTCCGTCAGTAGTCAAATAAAACTCTTGTTGTTGTCCTGCTTGAGCAATAGTTATTGTTTGCAATGGCATGTTTTTGTCAAAATGCATTACTGCCCAGAAATTGACCATATGTGTTACAATAAATACTAAAATAACAGTTCCTAAAACCGCCATATTTCTTGATGAAAATGAACTTGATGAACCGTCTGTTTTTGCATAAGCAACTGGCCTTGCTTTTTTGTTTTGAATAGTTAACACAATTCCATCAATAGCATGGAATAAAATAGAAATATAGGTAACGTAAGATAATATTTTCACGGCTGGGTTAGTCGTCATAAACAATGCATATTGATTAAAATGCAATGCATCGCTGAAGATTAATTGAAGATTCCCTGCTAAATGTCCTGATAGGAACAAACATAAAAATAAACCTGTAAAAGCCATCCAATATTTCTTTGCAATAGAAGACTTTAGAATTGCAGATTTTGCCATAATAATTTGAATAAATTTTTATTAAATAGTGTGACAAAAATAGGAGAAATCCAATTCAACTACAACCTTTTCGTTGTTATTTATAATGATTTTAAAGTGTTTTAGCGAAAACCCTAATAAATTGATAATTATCAAGGCTTGAAACTAAATTTGATTAAACATTTCCTAATAAAAATTAAATTGAAAATTCGTATTTATCAGCAGTATAATCCTTTAAAATTATTGAATTACTATTTTTTATTTGGATTTATTCTACATTCTGTAAAAATCAAAAAAAGACTAGTTTTATAGGCCTAAAAAAATTGGTATTCGAAGAGCGAATTTTAATTTTACAAATTCAAATAAAAAATAATGAAAATAGGAATTGACGCTATAGCTTTTGACGTTGCTCAACTGCATTTACCCATAAAAACATTGGCATATGCCCGAAATATCGAACCCGAAAAACTTGAAAAAGGCTTGGGTTTAATTAAAATGACCTTGCCAGACGTTCATCAAGACACAGTAGTTTTTGGCGCCAACGCCTTAACCAAACTAGTAGTAGACAACCAAATTGACTTGAACGAAATTGCTAGAATATATGTTGGTACCGAAAGTGCCATCGATAGCTCAAAACCCATTAGTTCGTTTTTAATTGCTTTAATGGAGCAAAAATTCGGAGACGGTATTTTAGAAAATTGCGACGTAGTCGATTTTACTTTTGCGTGTATTGGTGGTGTAGATGCCTTGCAAAACTGCTTGGACTTTGTGCGACTTAATCCAACTAAAAAAGCCATTGTTGTTACCACTGATTTTGCTAAATACGATTTGAATTCGACTGGTGAATACACTCAAGGGGCAGGAGCATTGGCGATGTTAGTCGCCGCCGATCCTAAAATAATTGCTTTCGAAAACGAATGGGCCACTAGCACTAAAGGCGTTTTTGATTTTTTCAAACCCTACCGAACGATTTCAAAAGAAGCCATAACTGGAAGTAACGAAAACAAGGCTTGGTTTGACAATTTAGAAGCCGAAATAGAAATCCACAAAGACCAACCTGTTTTTGATGGACAATATTCCAATCAATGTTATATGGATCGTACACGCAATGCCTACTTTGCATTCAAAAAACTACTAAACACAAATGAAACATTATACGCTACTTGGGAAAGCATCATCATGCACTTGCCGTATTCGTTTCAAGGGCGTCGGATGCTATCAGAAATTTATGCACTTGACGCAGCAAACCCAATTCTGACAGGGAATGAATCACCTGCCGACTATCAAAACAAATTGAAAGAGGTGAGTAAATCTGATGAATATCGTGCATTTGTAAACCAAAAATTACAGCCTGCCGAAATTGCCTCTTCACTAATAGGAAATTTATATACTGGCTCTATTTTTATGGGATTCCTGT
>JACCEA010370348.1_pt1 | contig 12072 bp, 11 predicted proteins | sample 7449851 | NCBI WGS metagenome assembly JACCEA01 (sample SAMN15323453, study PRJNA562643) | freshwater metagenome | isolation source: river surface water | place: USA:Blue River Watershed | collected 2017-08-18 | reverse complement strand
GTCAAGTTGGCGTTGAATTATTACAACTGTTTATTATCGATTTATTGGGACGAGATACTCCTGCAGCAAAAATATTCCGATCAAAAACGGAGGAAGATTATGTTGCTTTGCCTGTGGTGCGTCTGTGGCAAAAGGTAATAGCAGGCTTGATCATAGTTGTCATCAACTGCTTTTTCGTATATTATACTATCTTACGTGGGTATCAACATGGTGTACAATGGCAACGTGATTTCTTATTTTCAGCATGTTTTCAAACCTTTCGTGAGATATTCTTCAGTGAAACAATCCAATGTTTGTATATTAACTACTTTGTTCCACATTTGATGTCACGACATGCAGTGAAAGAAGTGAAACAAACATTCGCAAGATGTGTTGATAATGTGTGCGAATCACTTTCCAAAGGTTTCCACGAGTTATCGGTTATGCCATCGAGTACTATGCATGAACCAAAAGTGGTAAATACACCAACATACTTCTTTGTATCAACAAACATTGCAATAATGTGTCCAATATTATTAGAGAGTATGTTAATTATGTCATATCGCAATCATATGCCTGATCATGTAGGCGATAAATGGAAAGCTTCTGCCAAGAATGTTGTTAGTGATGAAGAGATCATCGTCGATAGTTGGTATGGACATCGATACCTAAGATGGTTACGTCAGACACTTTCTACAACAATCTCATTAAGTACTTTACCAATTGTAACTGTGATGGCAACAACACCATTTTCATTGCAAAAAATGGTCATACGATTTGGTGAACCTCTTGTAGTAGGTGGATTAGCATTAGCCTGGTTATCTATTTCTAGTACTTGGACAGGTATCATTATCTTTAGTGTGGTCATGTTTTGTTTTGTTGTTGGTGGGTTGATATCAATACTTTATTATCGATATAAGAAACGGGTTGTTGGAATACAAGATGATGATGATAATGATGAAGGGATTGCTGAGATATATCCATTATTAATTGACAGGATAGCTCAGAGCGATGTTATACAAACTAAGATCAATCTAGAAGTAGTTAAAGAAGGTGAGTGTGATGATAATGACTATGAGGATGAATGTAAGAATTCATTGCATCTCAGTTGCAATGACGAACGTAACAATTGTCAATTATCCGCATCAATTTCGTTGAATTCATCAGAATTTGAAGCAAGATTTGGTCATGATTCTGATGATGAATCAAGGAATCAACTTGATGACAATTCTTTATCGACATCATGGAAATTATCAACTGAATCTTCACATGAACAATATGAAATGAATCGATTACCTATCGAATGTGATGATACAAGTGAAGATAGTGATGAATTTGAAAAGAAGCATGTATTAAATATTGATGTAAATAGTAGCGATAGTGATGACGAGAGTAGCAGTGATAGTTCGAGTTGTGTTTCTAATGATAAAAAGAATCTTAATTTAGATGAAAAATCGTTGTCATGGTCTTTGTCGCAAGATGATGATTGTTAACATTTTTGTTTTTAACCACTTTGTGTTCAAATATTTTTTGGATAAATGTTTGAAAATTGTTCTTATTTTTTCTTTTGTGGTGATGTATTATTTTGTGTAGATTGAAAATAGATAAATTGAATATTCGGGAATGTGGTTCTGGTTGAAAGAGTTTTCTTTCTTTTTGTGTAGCATTTGCTCGAGTGTATTTATGAGATTTGGAAGGAATCGTGTGAATGATGTATTGTACATTTCGTTTTGCTGTTGATCTGTATATGCTCTTGTCTGGTCTTATGATGTCGTTGTGCAATTTTTTGTTGTGAGTGTTTTTATAATTTGTCGATGATATTCTTTTAATTGTCAAAATATCATTTATGTTGGTTTGTTAACCTTCTACTTCTTCTTTTTCCTCTCATCGCATTGTAGTATGAGAAAGTTTGTTGTATTATATATTTGCTGTTGTCTTTTATATAATTGATGACATTTAATACATTTCAAGTTAGTGTTACTTAGTTAGTAATCAACTTTCTATTAGCCCGCCGTGATTACCCTCTTGCTCCTTTTTGTTAATAATCATGTGTATTGCACTTGTATCATTAGTAAAGAAGAAAACGTTTGAAGATATTTGCTGTGGAACATTAGTTAATTTAAATAAGATTAGCAACAATAATGATTTAAATAAGAAGGTACGCACAGACGCAACTTCAACATGGTGCGACGTTCGTTAATCTGGCGCCAGAAGAGCGCCGATTTGCTTCTCACAAGCACAACAATCATCCCATCCCATCTGGCATCAACGTGATTAGAATTTTACTTCTATCTTCTTTTGTATTGTGTTGAAGCCATTTTTCCTAGCATCTCTCTCTTTTTCTTGTCATTCCTCAGTGTTTGACAATTTACAATCTGGAAATTTCTTGTTTATCTGAACTTCTCAATTAAACTCGCAACTGATTTTTTAGTCAACGGAAAAATCATATCTTTTAGTTATTTTAGAATATTTTACATAGATTAAAACCATGTCCTCGCAAACACCCAATGTTCTACCAACCGCTTCTGAAACCACAAAAGGCACAGTTGGAGAAGATCCAACGGAAGGATATATTTCTGGTACTGATGATTATTCCTTAGAGGACGATCTTCATCCTGGTCTGACAGATGATGCTGACAATGAAGAAGATGGTGAATTCACCAGTGATGATAATCATCTCCCATCAGTTGCACGTACCTTGCATCACTCTCCAATGCCCGCAACTTTGACTTCCCCAATGCCACCAAGGTTCAAAGGAAATGTCATTCGTCCAAATCAACGCCGTATCTCCAAGTATGTCACCTTCGGACAAATCTTCTTATTCGTTGCCATTCTGTGCTTGACGGATATTGCGACAAAGGGTGCCTTACAGCAATCTCTCATTCCACTGACAAGTAGTATACAAGATACTTTTCAACAAGTACAATCCAATGCTAGTGGTTTATTATTAACTACCGCTGGACGTATTGTACAACCAAGTTTTGAAGAATCACGTATATTTGCTACTTTTGATAGTATTAAATCACAATCAATGGCAAAGGTTAGTTCAAATATTGTTGTTGCTGTTGGTTTATCAATGTTAGTGTTTGTTGGTGGAAATTACATTCGTATGACATCATCCTCTTCCTCCTCCTCCACAGAGTCGTCACCAATTCTTTCACCATCAACATCAGCTCGCATGAGAAACGTAGCATCGTCAGATTCAGAATATGAACAACGTGTGCGCGCTGCATATGCGACAGGATCTCGTGGAAATGGTGTTCGTTTACCTGTAGGAACCAAATAATTTTTTTTATTTGATGCATTTGTTTGTTTATTGAAAATTTTCTTTGTGAATATATACCTTCACATTATTATTGTTTGCAATCGTGTGTATTAGTGGGATATCTAGTTTATGTTGTATGATTTAAACTTTAAAAAAATTGACAACAACAAAAACGTTGACAATCCAAATTGCATCTACATGTAGACTCTATGGGTTTTATACGACGAAATTAGAAGAGTAGTGATCACAAACTTATGTGATTATCATCCCAGGGTAAAACAAAAAGAAACTCCAATTACTTCGCAGTCAACAAATTGCCAGTTCTCCAATCAAGAGCTTTACTACCCGCAATTTTGATAGCAATATTGCCGGGAACAGCAAGTTTGTGCGGACGAATTCCAAAGATTAATCCAGAGTTGCGAGCGACCAATGGAATTCTTGGAGCATCAACATCTTCAATATTGACAACTTCTCCCAGCAATTGCCCTTCCGTAACAGTATCACCTGTGCGAACTTTCCAAGCCATCACACCGCAGGATGGTGCCTAAACAAACATAAATGAAGGATTAACACGAAAGAGAAACAGAGTTGAAAAACCTTACTTCCATCATATCAACGCCAGTTAATGGAGTATCCGGGACATTATAATTCTTTATCGTTTCTTCTATTTCTGCCGTTAGCGAATCATCACGAATATATCCACGAATTACTAAAAAGCGATATAAACTATCCGCATCTTTAATCGCTAATTCATCAAATACTTCAACTTCACCACGTAATTCAACGGTAGCTGATTGACAACCCATTGGAATAGCAAATTCCGGATATTTATCAGCCAAAGTAGCCCACGGACATGAACATGCTTCATCAAAAGGATTTCCACCTGACCATCCTGCAACCAAATTACATTTGGAATCTAATAATGCGGATAAATCTTTCATTTCAGGCCACAAGCGATCATGAGTATACATATGCATCACAGCTTCAGAATCACAATGAAGATCTAACACAACACTTGAAATTGCTGCATATTTGAACAGCTCTTTCTTCATGACATTCTCGACTTTCAGATCACTGACTTTGCAAGTCTCTTCGTACAAAGCTTTACGGATAGTAGCAACATTGTGAGTATTATCACCTTGAACGAGTTGATCCTTGACTTTAGCAACAACAGCATTGGTCACATCAATCCAATCACGATTGAAGTTCACTCCAGTACCAAGGGAAAATCTTCCCATGTGCCAACCCATCAGACGTTGTGAGAGTCCGATAGGATTCGCCCATGGAACGATGGAGATTGGCTTCAAGATCGCACCTTGTTCGGCAGCTTTATCCAAACGCTTAATTAAATGGTGAGAGACTAATAATCCTGGCAACTCGTCAGCATGAAGGGAAGCTTGAATATATGCTCTTTCCACGGCGAAATATTCCAAATCATCAGTTGTCAAGACTTTATCCGAGGCGGGTGAAGAAGGAAGATACTCGTGAACCTTCAGATGATGCCGAGTTCCGATACCTGGTGCCGGTAAATTGATAACTGTAGTTTTTCTGCTCATTTTTGTTCTTCAATACCCTGACAGGATTGCTTTGCCAAGTGCCCTGCAAGGTTTTTTACAATATTGATGAAGAGAATGTATTTTGCTCGAAGTACTAACAGATCCCAGATCTGGTCACCACAAATTTAAGCCATATCTCTTTATTACAATGTGATGTGTAATTAAAAAAAGACTTGGCGTCCATGTCTTTTGACATCCCTCAGGCCTCACAGAAAATAATTTGATGAGATGTATTGAGCTTCAAGAAGCTGTAAGAAGCAGTACAGCGATGATACCAATACTGGTTATGTGGTCGCTACCTTTGATGAATGATGGTGATGATGATAGATGATAAAATGACTTACATGTTGCGCACCATTATTTAATTTATTATTTTACCAATACAGTATGCGTTTCCGAGGCTTAAAATAAAAAATGAAAAAATACAATGGTAATTTAAAAGCCGAGTCAGATCATATGTACGGCAAAAGCTAATCGATCCAGTAATGATTGAGAAGCTAGATTACTAAGAAAAGCGACCAAGTTTCCTATACTTCTTGGATAGATTGAATCGGGAAGAAGAGAAGAGAAGTGAAAGTCTGCGCATTGGGTTCTTCAGTGAAGTATCCAATAGTTTCTAAGACAATCATTCCTTCGATTTGATTCAATGGAAGTGTGGAACGGAGATATTTTGCATAATGACTACTTCCCATATCAGGTGATCTAGTGAATGGTGGTTCTTCATTCACGAATGTGACGAATCGAATCTTTTCTGTCCCATTTCTCTGGAATTGTGATAATTGCTTGGCAATAGCAAGTAGTGTTGCCACTCCAGTCGCATTGTTTTTTGCGCCAACAATTGAATCATAATGTGCACCCCAGATGAGAAGTTGTCAAGTTGTGCTGAAAGAATGTAGTATGTTTGATATTGAGATGCAAATTCTTGTCGATGGGTATGGTAACCATATGATATGAATTGTTCAATGTAAATTAAGGTATCTATAAATTTGTCATATTATTGATAGCTTCTTTCCCGATAGTTTTATGAAAGAAAAGAACTATGATGTTCTATTTCTTCTCGACTGGAGTTTTCTCTGGTAGGTTCATTTTTATCTTCAGTATGATAATTTGTAAAACGATGTCCTACACACTACTCTAATGATAGCAACAATTAACTTCAAATGATTTGAGTGTTTATTAGAAACGTTATTGTTCAATGTGTTATCAAAATCTGTCCATTGAAATTTCAAATTAGAACATGCTACAAGAGGATATTATGGTCGCGTATCTATCCGTAAACATCGTTTTCATACAGCAGCACCCCAATCCATGCTGCCGCTGCGCGGCTCCAATTTGCATTGTGAATAAAAAAAGGTTGCTGAAATAAAAATTTACCCAGCATACAACAATGTTTGTTTGCAACATGTCCACAATTACGCTAGCGCCTTGGATTCACCTTTGGGTGTTTCTAATTTTATATGTTCCCGTTATATCAGCGTTAATGCCTCCAATGCAAACTGCCACTGTCCCTATGAAATGTGATTGGCGTGGAGTTTCAACATGTTGTTCATTAGTAGAAAAGACAAATTCATCATACTCAAGACAAAGTCAAAATTTTATGCACTCTAACCATCTTCATGGTCGATCTCACCATTTTATCGGAAAGCGTGAAAGTAATAGATGTAATACTACCCGAGTATATATCCCATCATCCTATGAATCATCTCATATCAATAAAGCCATTGAGATATCTACGATTGCAAAACTCGAAGATAGAATTCATGCTTTAGAAATGTTTATAGAACAGGATATTCCAAATACAAATAAATGGTTACAAAGAATATTGTTTCATATGATAAGAGATCATCAAGCTGATTATGAACATAATAATGATGATTATCAATATCTTTCACGTTATGAAACTAGAATTGACTGTGATGGTCAATATCACTCATCAGTAGAATGGATTGAACCGATAACAGTTCATGCACGTCATCCTAATTCTTTGATTCAACATTGTCGTCCATTAGCAAAAATGTGGAATCGTACCAAATCTCTGATCGAATATCCTGTCAAACATCTTATCAACTCCGATTATCTATTACTAGAACATAAAGAAGATTATATTCATAAACTTGGAACGCATGTCTCACACCAGCATAGATCAATTCTGTTCGATGCCGGTGCGGGATATTTCGACACTGGCACTGCATGGTTGGCTTGTGGTTATCATCAGGTAAGCAACCGCTTGCTGTCATTATTGTTTTAATAAGCCCCATCACTAAATATATTTTTCAACATAGAGAGGTATTGAATTTGAGCATATTTATGCTGTAGAATATGCAAACTTGAGTGCGACGTCATATTATCAACGTCTTCCGCCATTGATGGAACCATTTGTACATTTTATGAATATTGCAGCAAGTCACAATCATTCAGAACCTGGTTCCATATTAAGAATGATTGAACAAATTGCTCATGAAGATGATTTTGTTTCCTTCAAACTAGATATTGATACCCCTTCCATAGAAGTTCCAATCTTTCTTGAAATATTACGTAATGAAGAATATTCAAAATTAATTGATGAATTTTTCTTTGAATTACATTTTCGATGTGAATTTCTAATGTATTGCGGTTGGCGTGATAAAATGCCAGAGTATGTTGATGGATTCCGATTAGAACGATCAGAAACGATGAAAGCTTTTCAATCTCTACGATATAAAGGTATTCGTGCTCATATTTGGCCATAATAGTAAGATAAAAGAAGGTTGGGTTATTATTATAACGGTTTAGTTAATCTCATGCTGCCAAAAAAAAAGTCCCATACATGATAATATAATGTAGTAGGTATATTAGTTGTACATATCATGCAGTTGAATGTCCTTGTTGAATTCCTTAGGGTCCTCATTAGTTTGTCATTGTTGAATATAAGATAGCATTAGCTTATGGTTACTTGAACATAATCCTTCATGTTATATTTGGTTTTTATTATTGTTCTCTGAAACAAACATTTCGCTACAAGTGTACGATCTTGTTGTTTACATGGGAAGATGACTTTTGAATATGTTTATGGCCATTATCTAGATACCTAGACCTCTAAAACATCATCATTTGCGCCCATCCACAAACAAAGACATCCAATCTCGCCAAGCATCATCATCATCGGTCGGGTGTTCCATATTGTTTTCTTCTGATTCCCAATCCTCATCTCTTCAATTTTACTCATTAAAATGGTTGAAGCTACTTGCGGTAAGTACAAGGGTTCTGCTGGTATGACCAGTGTTGAAATGGATGTCATGGCTGATGGAAACGCCAACATTGTTGTCTCCATGATGTTCATGACTGTCTTGAATGCTCAATCTATCCCTTACAAGCTCAACCAAGATACTATGGTCTTAGAGTTAGATGCTGCCAAGTTACAAGCTCCTTTGGATGAGATGATGAAGTTACCAATGATCACTTCCACTTATGGCACCGTTGCTCCTGAAGGTGTTCAAGCTACTTTCCAACCAAATGGTCGCTCTGGCAATGGCACTCCTGCCATCTGGGTTGTTGTCAACAGTACCACTGGTAACAAGATCCTTAGTGTTACCACTGAGCTTGCTTAAAGAAGCTTTGCTGCTTTTGTTGTGTGTCTTTTCCATACACATGTTAGAGTCCTAGTAGCATCTATAGAAAACCAGATATGCATATATTGTTGTATGTGTAATTGACTTCCTTTTCATTCATTCAAAGCAATATCATATGAAGATTGGCTTTAGATAATAATAAAAATATTTTGTTGTAGAAATCGTAAATATTGAATTTTTTCATCTATAGTACCAATTTGATAAAATAATTTCGATTTGCTCGCTATCACCCTTTCATGTTTTTACTTTTTAAAACTTTTATTACTAATATTAAACTCAATACCTCGTTTAATTTTTCTTTCAATACAAGATAACCCAATGCAGCTTATTGCTACAAGAATATTCCACGACTGAAAACGTTGATCAATTTAGGAAATATTTTGATCATGATTTCATACATAATAGGGTGTTTGCGGAAATCGACTTGATTCGTCGTTCGTTGTTAATTTGTTCATAGAAATCGATAATTATGTATGTTTGCTACCCCTTATCGAACGTGAACATTGAACGAAAGTCGTTTTCCGCAAACACCCTAATATCATATCAAAATCGAAATAATAAAATAAAATTAAAAAATGCGTAAAACTACTTCCATAGCTTCAATCTAAATTAAGTAAAAAGCAACATATGGGTCCAAACATAAGAACATTCAAAGCAATGGTAAACTATCACACAGCTTATCAAATAGTCCCTTCAATAAAAAGAGAAGGACTCTGGACAAATCATAGTACAATGGATTTATCTATCCAACATTTTAAAACAACAACATAAACATTCTATCGTTTATTTAAATTCCGTTTCGGTACTATTAGCCCAAAATAAACATGGACAACATAGACATGCAATAAAGATATAACATCATACATTACCTGTATCAAATTTCTTTTCCTTTTCTCCTGGCATATTACTATCAGGTACTGGGGATAATGGTGTATCTTGTAATTGCCAATGATTTATTACCAATACGAATAGAGGATATTGGTTTCCTTAACTCACCTTTGAGTGTGGTAATACCATCTTTTGCTAATTCTGATGGTATATCGATACCATGTAAAGAGTAAAGCAAAATCATGAATTAATTCTAATTCATTTAATGAATGTTGTTCTAATGCCATGGTATATTGTTTGGAATGAATGTTGATAGCTTCTAACATACACTTGACCAACACTGCCACCAGTTCTAACAATGGAACAGGAAATGTCAATTGTCGATAATGAATCTGAATATTAATTTCTTTGGGCTTTACTTGTGGTTTTTCTTTCCACTCTGATTTGGATACATTCTCCAACTCTTCTACTGTCATGATACGTACAGCTACATAAGCATGATCAACAATCGCCATATCTTGTTCTAAATTAGCAAATGGTCCAACTGTATTGGAAGAAATTGGTGGACGAGATTCTTCACCTTTACTAGCAGATTCAATCCCAGAAGAGACCAGATCCACTGGGAATTGGACATTCGGTTCATCTTTTATCGTGGAATTAATTTAAAACTCATGAATAACTTCAAAGCGATTAACTTTAAATTTTTTTAGATCAGGAGTGGAAGACGGAGCTTTCAATTTGATATTCTCTTTCATTTGTTCGACTTGTGTCACTGAAGGTGGCAAAATGACAGGGAAACATACATAATGATAATAATGTACATGAATATATTTTTGTTGTGGCGGCGGAGGTGGTTTGTTTGGCGCTGATTGCGAATGGAGAATATTTTGTTTCATCGACATTCTGGATACCCAATGCATCATCCATGGTAGGTAATTCTGTTTGGGGCCCGGAGTTATTGATTGACATCCCTCAATATGCGCTCAAACGCCGTCAATATCCGATGTTCAGCAATCACAGGGAATAAGAGACAGACACCTAGTACAGAGTAGCTTGTAGATGGTAAAGTTTTTATAATATTAATTTTAAAAGTCTTGGTATTGTATGGTGTCAGCCAGGTTAGCAAAAAGTCAAATTGGAGTGCTTTCATTATTGATAAACCCGTTTTATGTATGTGTGGACGAGCAGCAGCAACAAGAAGAAGGCGAATGAAATATCATAATCGAACAAGCATATGTTTTTTAAAAGGTCGCTCGTCATCATGCTCTTCATTGTAGGAAGTATTCGGAAAAGTCTATCTCAAGTTAGGACCGCAAATGCATTTGGAAAAATTAAAAATCCAAGCCATGATATTCTAAAAATCCGTTCAAAAGTACGACCACCGTTCAGATCATTGAGCACAATGATGACGACCAACAATTATGTGCCATATTCCACAGAAGAGCGAATGTCTATCAGAGAGTCTATGAGACTTTTTCTGGATATTGATGGGATGATGAATGATGGCACATCATCCACCCGCAGACATACATTCGAAGAATTGTGCAGGGCTTCTATTTTGCACATGAGAAAACCATCTGTTCCATATAATATCAGTCGATTAAGTGAAACCGAGACGAATATTAGCATCTTAGATGGGACAAATTGTGGATCTACGATGGGATGCTTTGCTGCTATATTCTTGTCAAAGGCACAACTCTCTGATCATGGAATACGCGATGTCATATCAGGCACTAATTTCACACAATTTATAAATAATCCCAATATTTTATTGCATACCTTGCAATCAAGTATTTGCGGAGGGAAAAGTGTTGATATGTGTCATACTATTACTTCGGCAATTAGTTCATCGATTAGCCGATATGTTGCAAGTGGAAATACGCAAAGACTCTCTGATCGACTTTTGGAAACCCATTCCGCACAAGAATTCCCATTAGTAATTTTTTGCAGTATGGCTTGGTCATTTCCTACCAATCATTCAACAGTTCCTAGTGAAATTGTTGCAAGCGCTACGAGCGGATCAATCGGTGATCATGTGTTTACGATAGTCAAACACAATAACGATCACTTCCAGGTCATACAAGGATATATTGAACAAAACCATTTAAATTCTGTTCATTCTCCTGGCATGACTCTAATGGATTGGAGAGATAGTAATTCAATCTATTCCAGTCATACAGGTTTTTCAAAGGATATTATGACTGAATTCTGTGGATCTCTCAATCGCTTTGCCAAAGATTCTTCTTTTGATGCGATTGCTCATAAAAATATGTTTGGTGTTGAACCAAGAGGAAACACTCAGACCTATTGGCCATCATTTAATTTTATGGAACTATGCGATCATCATATTACAGGATGTGGTGAGAGATCATTGATTGAAACTATGCATTCATACGTAACTCACCAACATGAACAAGAGGTTAGTGCCAATTTCAAGTCTAATTAGACATGATAACAGAACATCCCTTCTAATAGTTTTATGTAGTTATTAATCTTATTCTTTATATTTAGATTTGTTTTGTCTAGTTCTTTCACTCTCACTTTTATAGAGTAGAGTAGTTAACTTTGATATTCTTTTCTCTGTTAATTTATAATTATTAATTTTCTCTGTTAAAAATTTAAAAGTCATTGTTTGTATTTAAAGGCAATTATGAAAATTGATTGTAATGAGTATAATCTCTTTTTTCTGTGAGTATTTATTTTTACTATTTAATTAAACGATGACCGTACGAGAATACAAACTGTTAGATCCTTTATTGTTGACACAGAAAATAATATATAGTACATGTAAACTGTTATGAAGTATGTAATTATTTAATAAGAAATCATGAAGTAT
>JACCEA010757958.1_pt1 | contig 12076 bp, 9 predicted proteins | sample 7449851 | NCBI WGS metagenome assembly JACCEA01 (sample SAMN15323453, study PRJNA562643) | freshwater metagenome | isolation source: river surface water | place: USA:Blue River Watershed | collected 2017-08-18 | reverse complement strand
GGGGTGGACAGCAAAAGTTCCTCACACTGTCAACCAGCAAACGTGCAACTGGGAAAAGCTTATCTGAACTCCCTTTCAGTTTAAAAGATGGGACAATAACTTGAGACAAAGAGTAAATGATGGGTGGTAACACAATATAAACAAAAATTGTCGTGATTATGGCAAGCATTGAATCATATGGTACCCCAAATGCTGCATCACAATTTTTGTCACTACTGCTGCGTCCATTCTCAAAGAAATATTGCGCCAATGTGACAAATCCCATACTATATTGAATAATCTTCGTTGGACTTGGCAAAACCATTATTCCTAATGCACAACTTACATGAAAGACGGTCGAAACAATATTCTTGGTTACATAGTTTGGATTAAATGTCATGTTGATCGCCTTCATTAAGGCTTTTTGCTGTGCCACTGCCCAATATACTTGTGCATCAGATCTAATCATGATAATTACTACCCCAACAATGGCAATATCAATCAAGAGCAATCCAGGAGCTTGTGCTCCAACACATGAGACCTGTACCGCTCTTAAGTCCAGTGAAAAGTTAGCAACAATGCTTGCAAAATAAATTAAAGGAGACACGATCCACATGATCGGTTCCACGTCGAAAATACCGACGATTGTGTTTACAACATATCTCATCTCATCCTCAAAAGATCGAGAAAAGTGGAGGTATTTGCGATAACTTCGATATAAAACCATCATATTGAAAAAAATTTGACTAATTCCAAAAAATATTGTCACCGCAATTGTTAACAGAATTACCATCACGGACATTATTACAAAGAAGACCGCCTTCCAATATTCCCATTTTTCTGGTGAAATACACCAATATTTTTGGTTTCTTGCATTCTGTCTTCGAACATAGCGGATCAAATTGTCTACTGCAGAAACAAGATCTGCTGCACGTGAAGTTGCAGCAGCAGCAATAATAGCCTTTTTTATAAGTTGTTCCCTTCGATGAAATGCTATTCGCTGTAATCTCCCACGAAATATGTACGATCGAATAACAAGAATGGCGATTCCAACACAAATAAATCCAATGATAAAACTATTAGTGGGATTTACACATTGATTCTCGTTGTCACTTCCCTCACTCCCGGTGATATATCCAGAACCACAATTAATGCAGCTCGCTGCCCCAACTCGACTTTGGTACGTATTGAGAGGACACGCCCAGCACTTGGTCATATTAAATGCGGGCGCATAGGTTCCCTGTTGACATGGAGTGCAACCTGTCGCACCCATCTCTGACGCTGTACCAGGTTCACAGGGCTGACAAATCTCTCTCTGCGGCAATCGGACTAGGTAAGTGCCGCCCTGGCAAATTAATGTCGAAGAGGGATGCAGAGTTGGAAATGACGTAGGAAATACTGTAGGGGCTAGAGTTGGTATCCCACTTGGATTTGATGATGGTTGGTTGCTGGGATGTGAGGACGGTTGTGTTGGCCATGATGATGGTTGTGAGGAAGGAACACTGCTCGGATAAGATGAAGGCACACGTGTTGGATTCGATGTTGGGACCCTAGTCGGTGGATTCGTGGGAAATGTTGTTGGTGCAATTGTGGGACTAGCGGATGGAGCAAGAGAAGGGTCTATTGTGGGATCAATTGTGGGAGGAGAAGTTGGAGATGGTGTGGGAGGTGTTGATGGAACTTCCGATGGAAATGACGTCAGCTCATTTAAAACCGCTTGCCAATTATTGCTTCTCATCAATCCATGATAAGATTTTGGATCTAACAGTGAAGATCCTTTATTTTCGTAATTGTCTGCCGCAGTCGATGCCAGGCTGTGAGTAGCGCCAACAGTGATCAAAACCATAAGGCAGACTAATTTAATCCGCGCATATAGTTCATGTTTCTTCCAATATCCAGAGTTCATTTTCCATTACTAATTAAAAATAACATACGCAGCAATCTTTTGATGACAATCCCAGCAAATCAGGGGATATGGGGGAGCCTCTTAACTTCTATGCCTTATAACGGTTATGTGGGCATATATAGGAGCACTCCAAATTCTCCAACTTAACCGAGACCCTGTAAAAGAGAGATCATATTGTACCACAGTACATTTATAAAAATTTATCAAGATTCGCCTATATTGTGAGATGGGATATGAATATGGAGTAGTTGTGTGGTATTGATACCATTGTTGCTGAATAATACCGTCTAAACAATTGAAGCTGATGAATAGCGAAGTAGGAAAATACATAATCCTTTCAACTCATCACTAAGCTGCAGTAGAAGTATGCAACAGTAGATGGCATGCTAGTTGCATCACTAGCGGTAGGCTATATGGTAGAAATAGGAGCAAGTCTTGATAAAGTAATGAAGAAGCCTAAGCCGTGGAGATAGAATTACACATTCACCTAAGTGCTGTAAATCTAATTATCATTGCGGTATTCATACTCAAAATGATCTTTGGTCTCCAGTTAGGGAGCACGAGGACGAGAATAGTATGAAAATTAAAGTTGGAAGTAACAGTACTTGTGTGAATACAAGTAGACTTGTACAAAATCTCCAGCAGTTATCTTTTATTTTTTATCAGTGCGATCGGCAGCATTAGTGTGTTCCGTGTAATAACAAAAAGAGGACACTTCTGGTAGGTATATTCTTACGTTTTTGCCAATGCATAGAGTTCAATCTGAATCTTTTGATCATCATGAGGCTCATTCACGCGGCATTGCGGGAGACAAACAACTACTTATCCTGCCAAATGACCATGTGGAAAAATGCAGCAACACAGGAATATAACCTTTAAGTTAAACACGTTGTAATGTCGACAACAGCTAGTTGTTAACACATCATACGAGCGTAACACACATAATATAAAACTGACGAGTTGTACCAAAATTTCCCACACAAACCTATTGAGACATCAAAATTGAACCAAACAAAAGTGATGCGAATAATCTTGAACAAATAACCGTCACAACCAAATAACACCATGTCCACAACAAGATGATCGTTAATATTCATCAATAGACAGAGCCTCTAAAAAAATAGATTGTTTTGGATTAAAATGGATCGTCGTCATGTTTTAGTGGTCTTCGTTCGTTTATTTGGTTTTTCGAGGTTTTGGGTGTTATTTTTGTCATCACTACTTGTTGTAGAAGGTGCGGAAGCGGTTGACTCTACTGTAGAAGAAGCACCACGTTTGGGTCTCGGGTTACTTCGGACGTCTGGTGGTGCTTCATGTTCCATCAATTAGTTGGCGGAGAACCTTTTGGTGTTCTTCGCCAAGTTGATCAAAGTACTGGATATCTTCTACAGATTTAATGGAAGGATTGCGTATATATCTGTTGGTGAACGTCTTAAAGGCACATGGAGCGTGATACCATGAATAGAAATCGCTGCTTTGGTAGCCAAGACGCAACTCGCCCTTTCCAATGTTCTGCTTGCAAGATGTCTCCCGACATTGCGCACGATTTGATTTTGCCAGTTCCACTTGATATTTTGAGAAATCCATTGCTCACACAAAGCAAACTTGCAGTCGTGAAGATCAAAGATAGCTTCTAATATTCTAATAATACTATCTTACTGCTATACTAAAACGGTGACCTAGGTACGCACTTCCTAACAACTAACAGTCGATAGAAAACTCTCGTTACTTGAAAAATTATCGATCTAATCCAAGGTTTCAATAAGTAGATTTTCTACTTTGTGGGAAACTCAACTGACAGCGCATATTGTTGTGGATTCATTGCATATTTGGTCTGCAATACAAAACGTCCATTGACTCCCGGTTGTGAACACTATAGGGATCTCGTATCGTGTCGACATAGATCATTTCACATAATCGAAATCCAGTCTAATCAGTAACATACAAATTCTACCATGGGACAAAAACACAGTTTAGAAGATGATTTGATCACATTTCGCCTCACCTCCAAGCAATTAGCGAGAAGTGCAAAGAAATGTGACAAAAATATGGAACAACAAAAGGCTAAGATGAAGCAGGCAATCAAAGACGGTGATATGGCTCGTGCTCGAATCTATGGACAAAATGTTATCCGCGAAAAGAATCAAAGCTTGAACTTCCTTAGGTTATCGTCAAGGATAGATGCAGTGAGTTCAAGGTTAGAAGCAGCAGTACGGATGAAAGATGTGAATAAAGCGATGGTATCAACAGTGACAAGTATGTCAAATATTATGAAGACAATGAATGTTGAACAAATTTCCTCGACAATGGAACAGTTCGAGAAACAATTTGAAGATATGGATGTTCGATCAGGCTACATGGAACAAGCTATGGATAATTCAGTAATGGCTACAACTCCACCAGAGGAAGTTGATCAATTGATTCAAGTAAGTATTTTTCAATTAGATACGAAGTCACATCTAATTGCAACTTTCAACCGCAGATGGTTGCCGATGAGGAAGGGTTGAAGGTAAAGGATCTGTTGGAAAGTAGTCGAGTAGAAGATCCATCAGCTGCTTCAAAAACAAAGGAAAAAGGTGACAATTTTTTAATTGGGGATTTCTCTCTTCATTCTAATGAGACTTTCATCAGATGTAGCCGACGATTTAGAAGCCAGATTGGCCGCTCTCAGAAAAGCTGAGGCATAAAGAATTATCGACATTGTGACAATGTATATTCGTGTTGTTTTATATTTTCTTAATTAAACTATGGTTCGGTGTATATATTATTTGTTAATTCTCGTCAGTTTCGTACGAGAGAAATATGATTTCATCGAATATTGATGGTTTCAAATAATTAAATCGAACAATAAAAACTCCATCAAATACAATCTTGAAGCCTTTCATGTAAAAATTAAAGAAATAATTGAACTTAATAGTTGCTACAAATAAATACTGTTCGAGTGCACTTTGCGGTTCCACGTTAAGGAGCGGTGGCAGAGACACATCGGTAAATTGCTTTCTCATTCGACATTATTTTATCTGTGACAGAAAATACTTGACCATCCTTTTCAGCGACAAGTGTCCAATTTACAACACTCTTGTCAGCATTTGCGTTGAAATTTGAATTTGGAATCTTCTTCTCATCGTTATATTTGTACAAATGATAAGTCTGACCTTGCTTAATATTTGATACAGAAGACCCAACAGTGATAGAAAGAGTCACTGGTATAGACTTAGGGCGTGTATTTGACAAATATCCGATCTCAGGAGTTTCATAATTGATATCCGTTTCGACCTTGACAGGGACTAGTTGATTTGAATCACTCTCGGCTCCAATAATGCCAGTATGAACAATACCACAGTTACCAATATCAGTAGAATCAGGTAATGTATACAAATTTCCATCGGCAGCATTTGCTTGGCGACGATTTCCTTGAAAATCTTTGAATAAATAAGAATAAAAATATTGTGGTTGATTAGCAATACGTGGATTCCACAAGGCATGATCAGAAATAGTGATCATATCATCTTCATGATATAACAAAGTACCATCTTTATTATCAGCAATTTCATTGAAGTTAGAAGAAACACTGTATACAGTGACAATATGATCATAGGTAGAATCACCAGCGTTTGGTGAATTATCACCATAAAAGAGATAGTGATTCATGTAGACTCCAATTGTCACAGGTTTACCTTGTATCATCCAATTCTTTATCCATACTAAAAATCGTTGTGTATCACGAATTAAATTATTCCATTCTTCGCTGCTTAATGCAATTTCAGTTGCTGTATATTGATCATTGACATTGATTAATAGTTCCCCGGCCGTTTGTGCGTTATCTTTGTATTTACTTGTAATTGAACGAATATCATATTGAGAGAAATATGCTCCATATGATAATGCCGCAGAGATAGTAGACACTTCACCACAGTATCCGCGATTTTCATTCCATTGAATACGTGGTTTACAAAGATCTCCAGCGGTGAAGGTGTATTTGTATGATAAACTGCCGTGTACCGTCGAATTGCGATCAGACAACGAGAAGACCACGGAAGAGAAGCACAAAACTATTAACGTGATTAACTCAACCGTACACATTTTTTTCGCGGCGATCTGATACTTTGAAATAAAAAAATAATTTTAGATTTCGCTTGATTGAGCAAGTCACAAGTTGCCGTGGAGGGTTTCTCTTGTGCTGGGGCGCTTATTTAGGAAGGGTGCAATCTCAAAACAGAAAATTAAGCAATTAAAAAAGTAATAATTGACAACTATCCATTTGGATCATTGTGTCAGATTAACGCAGGAATAATCTGAATAGGAATTAGAAAGGCAAAGGGGTGGGAAGATTGGAGGCGGTCAGGTTGTGCGCTTTGGTTTTTAGGACAATAATATGGAGTCCTTAAAGTTGTACATCGTTTGCTGTTCTTAATAAGGGTAGCTGCGCTATGTAGTGTCTTGCTTTCGTTATTGACAAGCAGTACGCAGTATGTATAATATATTTTAACTTTAATCAAAGACTCACTATTACATAAATTAATTTAATTAATAGATTTATCTAATTGGCCATGAAATATAATAACTATCAGAATATTTACCAATCTTGTCTTCATAATTTGTTACGACAAACATATTTTTAGATATAATCTTTAATCTATCTTTATCTGGAACTAAAAGTATTTTGTCAATAACTTCATTAAATGTCATTGTTGAAATAAACTTTTTATTTGAAGGCAAAAAGTTTATTTCGATGTCATCATACATAATATTCACTGTATATTTGGTAGAATATTTTCCAATATTCTCGTTATAATCTGTTATAACAATTGAATTAGGAGCAAATATTGTAATATTACTCTTTTTTTCCTCCAATCCAAGATTTGCAATCGCTTCATTAAATGTTAGGTGTTCCGATAATTCATGTTTATCAATTTTATCTTTATCGCAAACAATAAAGTTTGTCATCGTTAATTTATTGTTGAAAGATAGATTATTGTCGGTATCCTGATGATAAGATAAATAATTGCAATGTTTTTATTCTAACGTAAATCAATAATGATGATTGAGACAAAGACTTATCACCATCAATGGAACAACTTTCACAACTCTGAACTCACAACAGCTACTCGCCAACACTGAAGTTCAAAAACCTGTGATTCATTTTTCGAAACACCAAACACACCGAGGGAACTTAAAATACTGAAGAATCATCACCCACATCACCAATTGATTGAGAAAGAGCATACCAAATTTTCCACCAAGTTTTCTTCTAAGTTTTCACAATTTTTGAAAAAATGGCAGTTTCGTAGGATTAAAGCATAGTGTTATGTACTAAACTAATGTTTTATATGTTTTAATTAAGTCAGATTCAACGAAGCAATTTTGCTGGAATTGCCTCATCTGTACAGAATTAATTTCTACCTTTATTGCTCGGATATCTTGAGGTTTGTTGCTTTGAACTAAAGGTTTGGTTGCTGTGAATTGATTGATTTTGAGAGATGGCCTCACTCAGTCCACGTCCAATGTCAGGACAACAGCGCTCGTCTTCGTTCGCGAGGTCGTCCAGCCTCAGTAATGTATCGCCAAATAAAGCCGATCATCACTCTTATCAACAGCATCAGCAAAGTATGACCCGTTCTCACTCTTCTTCGACTGCTACTTCTTTTCTGCCCCAACCTTCCAATTTTGATATTAACTCTGCTCCACAAGATTATGTGCTTGTTGATGGACAAAAATTTCGTGTGCGTCGCCAACGCTCCTTTAATAATGGCGATGGTACTACTAGCGGGATGGATGCTGTGGCTACCTCAGTAGACTCCTTAGAAATGAGTGCAAGTGGATATCATAACCGCGATGAATTTGGGAATAGCCCCCTCACTCTGGGAGGAGAATATGATAGCAGAGCCGCTGCACGATATGGCACCAACGGACAATTGCAACTTACAGCGTTACAAGAGCAAGTAGAATCATTGAAACGATCATTATCCCAAGCTCAGCAGAAAATAAAAGATCAGTCGCTGGAAATCGAATACAAGAATGAAAAGATTCGTCAGTTAGAGACAGAGAACCACAGCTTAAAATCATTTTCTTCTGCAAATAATAACAGCAGTAATGGTGGACCAAGAGCGAGTAAAAATAAAAGTCTTCGTATCGAATCTGATGCTGATTCTTCCAATTCGGGTTGTGCATTTTTACAATCCTCCACAGCTCCACCAAGTCTCTTAGCGCCTCAATTAATGGCTTGTCGTGCAAATGATCGTGATTTACAAATGACAGATTATATCACGCCACAAGCCACATCTGATCGTAAATTCTTTCCAACTCCCTCTTCTGCAGCTTCTGGAAGATCTGCGAGTTCGACTACATGCACCACCGCTAATGGTTCTCCTGATTCAACTTCTTCTGGGGCGCCGGAGACATTGTCCATTGGTAGTCGACGTGGAACTGCATCGTCCATCGCTACTGCTGGAACTTATCAAGATGAGTTTGATGCAGCAACCACACCTCATGTCAGTACGAGTCCTCGTCGCAATTATAGTGCGAGTAGTTTGGGAAGTCAGGGAAGTGCTGTTCAACAATCTGAGTTGACGGTCAGGAAGTCGCAGAGCAAGATGAGCAGTAGTCGCAGCAAGTTGGGTAAATTTAAGGTTGTAAATAATAATGCCGTGGGTGCTGCAAATAGTCGTCAAACCCCGTCACCTTTCCAAGCGGCTGCTGCTCTGTCAATTCAGCATCCATCCACCCTATATGATCAAGACGAGGAAAGTGCTTCTGCTTCAACTTCTGCCTATAAGCAAAAGCTTGCAAGATCACACGATTCTTCTTATGAAGACCCTGATCGCTCATTTCAAGGAATGACTCGTTCTGAGAGCTATGATTTCGATGGTATGTTAGATGAGGATGATGACAATCGCAGTGCTGTGACAGCTGCTAGTGGAGGTAATAACAGTTATGTTGCTGGTGGAAACCATCGCTCATCACAGCCATCCCCATATGGTATGCAACAACAAGATTTATTAATTAGTGGGCCTGGTGACGAAACTCCAACGATACGTAATACCAATCGCAAGATGATGAGCAGTGTCAATGCTTCCAATAACAACAACTCCGCACAGCAACTCTCTGCATCAACAAATAGCTTGAAGAACACTTTGTCCAGCTCCATGTCGAATTTAAATCTCAGTAATGCTGTCGTCTTTCAATGGAAGAGTCATGCGCAAACCCACCCTCAACATCCATTACCATATATCTTTATTTTCCATGATAATCCACAACTTACTAAGACGATTGCCAGTCATATCACTGGCGTCACAGGTAATAGTGGGAAAGGTAGCATGGAAATTATTATTGAAAGTCATGAAAGTAAAGAAAATGCTCGCTTTATATTTGCTTCAATTATATTTAGTGGTGATTCTCATGAAGTTGAGGATGCTGATGTATCCTTGTCTGGTGAACCAGTTCGTGGCGGTAATTGTTTGATTGCTTGTAATTTACGTGCTGTTCAAGGCAATTTGAAGCATTTCCCCACAAGACCTTCTCCAACCAAACCTGATATTATTGAATTAGATTTCTCTGGTAAAGATAGTACTGGGTCAAGTGTGAAAGCAGTCGATATCAGTAGTCCTGACAAAGTTAGTCAATTTCTATCTGCTTGTCACGCTCGTGTTGATATCGTTTTGGATCCCTATCACGATGGTCAGCATCGTTGGTATCCTTACTACGAAGGTAGTCGTAAAATGGCTCCACAATTTCGTAGTAAAGGCATCGGTTATGTTCGTTTAGGTGATGATATGAGTAATTATGGTAGTGCCTTCATGTCACTAGATGCCGGTAAGACCTATCTTGATAATAACAATGCAACAAATATTATTGATCGCAATGCGATGACATTGACTGGTCCGCTAACGTTGAATAAATCTGGACCATTGGATCCAAGTGTAATGGATAGTCCTGGTCTTGGTAGTAATCAGTCTAAAAAGGCAGACACACTGCGTAAGATGGTAAAGAATAATCGCGGTGCAGAATCACCAAATATTGCCAACGATGTCAAGTCCCTCAATTCTACAGGAGGATCTGCGCAGGGAAAGTCGCCCCGTCGATCGCCATCAAGTAATACCGGAGTTAGTGATGAGAGTATCTCAAAGTCCGTTAATCGTATTCATGAGCTTTTACAAGTCATGGAACAACAAGGTGCATTCTCTACTGGTGCTGCAAATGGTAATAGTATGAAATGGTCTGAGAAGGTTGATAATATAAATAAGCTTGCGGCAATCTTTATGGAATTATCTCCTGTATTAGACCGTATCTTCACAGTGAACACTGGGAGCAATCAAAGTACTGTTCTAGTTAATCTATTGAGTAAACTTCTAGATATGTTCACCAAACAATCCAATCCTAATGTAACAATTGCTGTTATCAAGTTATTACAATGTTTTGCCGATTGCAGTATGTTGATTGCTACAACTACATACTCATTACCATGGCGTAGTCTTGTTGTGGAACTCTTCTATGCGATGCGTTCTACAAACAAGTCGATTCATGACAATGCATTGACTGCATTAACAGCATTACATGAAGGATTTTGTCTACCATGGACACTGATTGCTGCATTAATGGGTGATATTGTAGTTGGTGGTCGTGGAAATGGTGGCAGTGCTGCAGGTGGTGATGCAAAGAAAAAAGTTGGTACAACTTCTGTCACTACTGCAGCAAATACATTCAAAATCTTGACATGGTTTCAACAAAGTCTTATTCAAGATTTGAAGATGTTAATGACTAATCTCGATGGTGAAGTATTAGATCTTGATATGATCGATTGTTTTATGATTTGTAAAAATGACTTTGTAACGTTCACTTCTAAAGTGTATTCTGTCGTATCGCATCGTGAAGAACAAACACGTGAAATGGCTAGTAACCTCTTAGCAACATTGTTTATGACTGAAGTCTTTCAAATGATTCTCACTCAATCATACTCTACTTCTGCAGGTAATGGAGGATATCCAAGTATTCGCACCATTGCTAAGCAATTGGAAACACTTGTTGCTGGACGTCCAACTGTTGATAGTGAAGCGTTGCAAGCATTTGTTTGTGAAGAAACAGCTCAATTGATGAAAGAGATGAAAGTGGCTACCAAGGGTGTGAGTGGTGGCTTATCATCGAGCAAGCTACTCGACAAGATGAATGGATCAATCACAACATGCCTTAAACTTTGTTGGGACGAGATGAAAGGTATTGCTGGTCGAGCCCCACCAACACCCAAGATTGCTGCAAGGTCTGCTGCTGTTTTAGGAGCCACTGCTAGTACGAATCCAACAGCTCCAAACTCTGCAAGAGGTGCTGCAAAGAAGTTATCTCCTTCTCTTTCTCGTGCTGCTAGTTTTAAAGGAAATAGTGAACAATTAGTACAAGACACAGAGACAGAAGATGTCTCTACCATTCAAGAGAATATGCGCATCTTAAAATCCAGAAGTAGTTCTGCAAGAAGTCGAGGTGTCAATGCACGTGGATCACCTCGCCCATCCGATCCAACTGGTGCAATTGACGGTAGTCCGGGTAGTAATAATCCAACTTTGAATAGTTTGTCTGGTAAATGGTATGAGATCAAATTGCTTTTCAAGACTGTCCCCAGTAGCGATGAGCATTGGAATCATGCAGTGAAGGTAAATGCTAGTAGCTGATGTAATAGTTTTCTATCTTACCTTTCTCTTTCGAATAGACTGCCAAATCTGCACCTAAACACTTTTCCACATTTCAAACAATTTCGAAACAATCCAATGTCCCCGTTGGTCAATTGATTCGTATTGTTTTACCATTTGATGAAGAAACATCTTCTGCTGATCAAAGTTCTGTTACAAAACGTGATGAAACTGCCTTGCTACAAACGATTCACAACGTTCCGTCATTACAAGATCACTTTGATGATATCTTGTCCCTAAGAAAGGAATTTTCTACTATCCGCAAATTAGTACGGATCAAAATGGCCGATCAAGCTGATTTCAATCAGGTAAATCATCCCACATGATGTAGTCATGGATATCATCATTTTAACTTATCTTATTACCTTAGGCTACAACGGCAATATCTACCTTGAACGCTTTCATTCACGATTGTGAAAAGGTAATGAATTCTGAATCTTCGTATACAAATTTATCTAGTTTAGTGGACACTCTGGAACAAATGTAAGCGCTTGTTCTGATCTCTTATGTGTGT
>JACCEA011858137.1_pt1 | contig 12077 bp, 13 predicted proteins | sample 7449851 | NCBI WGS metagenome assembly JACCEA01 (sample SAMN15323453, study PRJNA562643) | freshwater metagenome | isolation source: river surface water | place: USA:Blue River Watershed | collected 2017-08-18 | reverse complement strand
CTTGATTTATATGTAAGTCTTATCTTTTCGTAAATACGTCAAGTCACCACGAGACATACATGTCTAGATGATTGGTACGTATTTTTATGTCATTGCTTACTGCAGAAAAACAAACAACTTTCCGTGAGCTGGGCCTTGCCCCAGCCTTAATTAACGCGCTGGATGTACAAGGAATCACAACTCCATTTCCAATTCAAGCCGCAACAATTCCTGACGCAATTGCGGGTCACGACATTTTGGGTCGTGGACAAACTGGATCAGGCAAAACTCTGGCTTTCGGACTCGCATTACTTCACAACATCAATGGCACAAAGGCTAAAGCCCGCCAACCAATCGCTTTAGTCCTAGCTCCAACACGTGAGCTAGCTCAACAGATTAATGAGGTGCTTGCTCCGCTCGCCCGCGCCGTCGGACATGAATCGGTAGTAATCGCGGGAGGCATGCCGTATGGCAAGCAGGTAAACGCGCTGAAAAAAGGCGTCTCTATATTGGTAGCAACACCAGGCCGTTTAATTGATTTGCTGGAAAAACAAGAACTTAAGCTTGATGAACTTCAGATAGCAGTGCTCGATGAAGCTGATCAGATGGCAGATATGGGTTTCTTGCCCGCGGTAAAGCAGATCTTGAATCAAGCTAAAAAAGGTGGCCAACGCTTCTTATTCTCTGCAACCCTAGATAGGGGAGTTGATGGATTGGTTCGCCAGTACCTACGTGAGCCTCGCACACATACTGTTAAGGAAATCGAAGGTACAAAAGCAAAATCTGATCACTATGTATTTGTTATGAATCATGCTGACAAAGCAGATATCTCAAATCAAATTGCAGCTCGTGATGGAAAGTCCATATTCTTTGTAAGAACAAAGCGTGGAGCAGATAAGTTGGCCAGCTCTTTTTCAAATGCCGGTGTGCGTGTAGGCACTTTGCATGGTGGAAAATCTCAGGCGGTTCGCACTCGCACCTTAGCTAGATTCAAAGATCAAGAATCTGCTGTGCTTGTAGCAACAGATGTCGCGGCTCGTGGAATTCACGTTGATGGGATCGATTTAGTTGTGCACTTTGATGCACCTGCTGATCACAAGGATTACTTACATAGATCAGGAAGAACAGCTCGCGCTGGCAAAACCGGTCGCGTTGTAACTCTTGCCACCCATAAAGAACAACGCACAATTGGTGGCATCACCACCCGTGCTGGTGTTGAGCCATGGGTGATGGCGGTTAAGCCATTAGATGAAAAGCTAGTTAGCATTACTGGAGCAAAACAACCCTCTGGAATTCCATTGGTTGAGGAGAAAGCCCCGGTGCAAAATCAAAAGCCATATCGCGGTCCACGAAGCCAAGGTGGCAAGAAGCGTAAAAAATATGGAAATGACGAGCGTCGCTTTGATGGTTCGGCACCTCGCCGCAAAAGATCACGCTGATTTAATTGAAATCTGATTCCCCCAGGGATCAAGAACTTTTGCAATACCTGCATCAAAATTAGATTCGATTTTATGGAAATTCAGGCGATCCTGAGTTTCCATAACTTGGTCTTGTGATGGCAAAACTATTTCAACATTTCCTAAGCCCAAAGCTAATTGACGCTTTCCTGCGCCTTTACTACGCCAGGTATTCATAGCCATGTGATGGTGGTAGCCGCCTGCCGAAACAAATAGCGCAGCGCCACCCCAATTAAGAGTTTTTTCAAAACCCAACATGTTTACATAAAACTCTTCAGCGGCTGCAATCGAACCAACACTTAGGTGTACATGGCCAACTTTCTTGGCCTGATCAACGGGCTCTTCAGTTAAATGTTCGCGAAGAAATTCATTTGGGTCGAGAAAGATTGTGTCCATCTCGATAGAGCCATGTGCCCAACTCCACTCACTGCGATCGCGGTCCCAGTAAAGTTCAACACCATTGCCTTCTGGATCGTTAAAGTAAAAAGCTTTGCTCACTAAGTGGTCAGCGCTACCAGTAAATGTTCCGGGATGAAGTCGCGCAACGGAAGCGACCGCCTTTGCTAAAGCCGATTGGGTTGGAAAAAGAATTGCGGTGTGAAATAGGCCGGCCTCACCAGGGGAGGCGTATTTCATTCCGGGCTTTGATTCAAGGACGACAATGGTCGTGGTTCCCTGTCCCAGGATGGCACGACCATTGACCACTGAAAACAGCTCAAGTCCAACCGCATCTCGGTAATACCTGATCATTTTGTCTAGATCAGCAACCCAGAGCGTCACCGCACCCATATCTGAGTTAGCGGGAAGCAAAGTTGAGCTGTTCATGGCTGGAGCTTAACAGAAATAGTTGAAAGTTCAACTAAATTTTATACTCAAAAATGGTTACCCTTGCCACATGAAGGGCAAGTTATTGGTTACGGTTCAGTTCGTCTTGCTGGGGGTTTTAGCTACGACTCCTAGTGTTAACAGAAGTTCTGGTGCAGCTCTGGCGGCAATTATCTTAATTTTGGCTGCGGTGGCATTGCTTTTGAAAAGTTTTCGCGATTTAGGAGATGCCTTGACGCCCTTGCCCGAAAGCAAAGAAGGGGCTTCTCTCGTCACCTCAGGAATCTATAAATACCTTCGCCACCCAATTTACCTAGCACTCTTTCTATTGGCCGCCGGTTTGGTTTTGTGGAAACAGAGTTGGCAATCAATAGCCGTTTCAATTCTGTTGATTGGATTATTGATCTATAAATCCCGTTACGAAGATTCACTTTTGAAAATTAAGTTTCCGGAATCTGCAAATTATCAGAATTCAACTCCAGCGTTTTTTCTCAAAATAAGGAGAGGTTAAGTTAAATGACAATTGGATTAGAGAGATTACTCAAGCATATGGCTTGGGCAAACCAACAAACTATCAAGCATGTTCAGAGTTTGCCGGAAGAAGCGCTGAGAGCTTTCGCGACAAATCCAGATTGGTTTGTTGCTGAAATTCTTCATCACATTGTTGATTCAGCGGATCATTATGCTTATCGGATCTCTGGCACTCCTGTCTTAACGCAACCAGGAGATCCATGTATTGCCGATATTGAAAGTATTTCCGACCTTTCAGGGCTACTTGAGCAGGCAGCCGCAGTTGATGCCGCGCTTTTGGAATGCGCAAAACTTGAGGATAAGCAATTGGAGTTTGAGAATTACGAAGGAAAATTGGTAAAGCGTTGGCGCTCCACAATTCTCTCGCAAGCAATACATCATGCGACCGAACACCGAGCACAACTAGCCTCGGCCTTGGAGGCTAAAGGTTTTTCACCCGTGAATCTGGACGACCTAGACCTGTGGTCATATGAAATCGCTAACGGATAGCCTAATTTGATATACCCCTAGGGGTATGCTATTTTTTGCCGCATCAGCAAAGGAGAGTGGTATGGCGAAAAAGATTGCAGCCCCTGCACTAAAAGATGGAGAGCAGCTTGCAACGGTTATTACCCGTCTGAAGCGTGCCAATGGGCAGATGAATGCGGTTATCAGAATGCTCGAAGAAGGTCGTAATTGCGAAGATGTCGTAACTCAGATCGCCGCCGTCAACAAAGCTATCAATACCGCGGCATTCACCTTAATTTCTTCAAGCCTCAAAGAATGCATCTCTGAAGGCAAGCAGAACAGCCCCGAAGTTACCGAAAAATTACAAAAACTATTTTTGAGTCTGGCATAAGGAGAGCAATGAAAAAAGTATTAGCAGCTTTGTTTGCGTCAGCTTTATTTTTGACAGGTTGCTCTAGCTCGGGTGGTGCTACCAACATGGGAGCAGCTGATTTCATCGCAAAGATTGGCGAACCAGGAGTGGTAATTGTTGATGTCAGGACTCCGGAAGAGTTTGCGGCTGGTCATTTACAAGGTGCCGTCAACCTCGATGTAAGCGCAGCTACTTTTGATTCTCAGATTTCTGCATTAGATAAAAATGTGGCTTATGCGGTTTATTGCCGAAGTGGAAATCGATCTACTATCGCAGTAGGCAAAATGTCGGATGCTGGATTTACAAACCTATTTAATTTCAATAAAGGTGGCTTTGCTGAATTAGCGGCTGCAGGAGCACCAACCGCATGAAGCGAATAGTTATTGTTGGAGGTGTTGCCGGAGGAATGTCGGCGGCGACCAGACTTCGCCGATTAGATGAATCAGCGGAAATAATCGTTGTTGAGAAAAGTGGCTTTGTGTCTTATGCAAACTGCGGACTGCCTTATTACATCGGCGGTGTGATTACAAAGGAACAGGATCTATTACTTCAGACCCCAGAGAGCTTAAACAAGCGCTTTCGCCTTGATGTAAGGGTGCAGAGCGAAGTTACTGACATTGATCCAAGCGCCAAGAAAGTTTCAGTGCGAAATATGGCTAATGGGTATAGCTATGAATTGGCGTACGACAAGCTGATTTTGAGCCCAGGTGCAACGCCAGTGGTTCCGCCCATTGAAGGCGTAGATCGTGCGATGACTCTTCGAACCGTTGAGGATACAAAGAAGATTTTTGCAGCTGTTGAGTCCAAGCCAAAAACCGCAGCGGTAATTGGTGGCGGCTTTATCGGGGTTGAAATGGCAGAAAACCTTGTGCATCGCGGTATCAAAACTGCCTTGATAGAAGCAACACCACAAGTTTTGGCTCCTCTTGATCCAGAAATGGCACTTTTAGTCTCAAATGAAATGTTAAAAAACGGCGTAGATGTTCGCCTGGGAGTATCGGCAGCACAGATTGGCAGCGATTCAATAACTCTTAGTGACGGCAGTGTCGTCCCGGCTGACTTGGTGATACTTGCAATTGGAGTGCGGCCAGACACGGGTTTGGCTAAAGCGGCAGGCTTGCAGATTGGTTCACGTGGCGGAATTGTTGTAGATGAAAATAATTTGACGAGCAACCCTGATATTTATGCTTTAGGCGATGCCGCCGAGAAGAAAGACGCACTTGATGAAAGTGCAACTCTGGTTCCACTAGCTAACATTGCAAATAGACACGGTCGAGTAATTGCTGATCACATAAACGGTAGAAAAGTTCGCCATGTCAAAACAATAGGCACAGCAATCGTGAAGGTTTTTGATTTGGCGGTTGCTTCAACTGGATGGAATGAAAAACGGTTGAAAGCTGCGAATATGGAGCATCGTGCGATTCACACTCATCCTGGATCGCATGCTGGTTACTATCCCGGCGCAGAAACTTTGGCTTTAAAGCTTCTTATTAACCCAAATACCGGGGAGATTTATGGAGCACAAGGCGTTGGAAAAGACGGGGTTGATAAGAGAATTGATGTCATCGCCACTGCCATTCGTGCCGGAATAACCGCGCCAGAATTGGCTGATTTAGAGCTTGCCTACGCACCGCCATTTGGCAGCGCGAAAGATCCAGTGAACATGCTCGGATACGTTTCTGAAAATATTGTTTCGGGATTAGTCAAAACTGCGCAATGGCATGAGATTGATGAATATCGTAAGCAGGGTTACACCTTGTTGGATGTTCGTACTCCGGGCGAATGCGCAAAGGGAATGATTCCTGGTTTTATCAATATTCCAGTAGATGAAATTAGAGATCGCCACCACGAAATCTCTAACAAAAAAATACTTGTTACCTGCCAAGTGGGGCAGCGGGCCCATACCGCCACTCTATTATTGAAAAATCTTGGATTTGAACCGGTAAATCTAGATGGTGGTTACCACCTTTGGAGTAATTCACCAGCTCAACTACAACAAAAAGTCGGGGTGTAAAGATGTGCAGTCAAGTGCGTTGTCGCAAATGCGGCAAGACAACTTGGTCCGGATGTGGCCAACATGTTAAAGAAGTAATGCGTGGTGTTCCCGCCTCGCAACGCTGCGAGGGTCACGCAAATGATCCAAAAGAACCAGGTTTCTTCGCGAAACTATTTAAGAGAGGATAAGAAAATGTGTAGCAAAGTAATGTGTGATCGCTGCAAAAAATGGACTTGGTCTGGCTGTGGGCAGCATGTTGAAGAAGCTCTTGCTGGTGTGCCACAAGATCAGGTATGTACCTGCACTTACTAGTTAATAAAATTAATGAACAGATAAAGAGGAATTACCTTGGCAACGATTAATTTAACGAACGCAGATTTTGAGTCAACAGTTTTGGGCAATCAGGGCATTGTCTTTGTTGACTTTTGGGCTGCCTGGTGCGGACCTTGCCGTATGTTCGGCCCAGTCTTTGAGGCTGCTTCAGAGCAACACCCAGAAATAACATTCGCCAAGGTTGATACTGATGCTGAGCAACAATTAGCTGGAGCAGCTGGCATTTCATCGATTCCAACGTTAATGGCATTTCGTGATGGGGTTTTACTTTATCGCGAAGCTGGAGCACTTCCAGCGCCACAGTTTGAAGAACTTATTAACGCGGTTAAAAACGTGAATATGGACGAGGTCAAAGCTGAATTAGCTAAACAACAATCGGAGCAAAAATAGCTAAAGCGTTCCCTCGCCACTGCGCTTAATTACTTCTTTTGCGCGGACCCGTAGCTCCGGTAAATCACTAAGTCGATCAAGGCCACGCAATTGTTGTGCGATGCGATGATTACGTGAGAAGCCTTCTCGATTTCGATCCAAGAAATCCCAGTACAGGGTTGTAAATGGACAGGCGTCTTCGCCAGTTCTTTTCTTCGGGTCAAAGAAACATCCCTTGCAGTAGTTAGTCATTCTTGAGATGTAAGCACCGCCTGCCGCATAAGGCTTGGTCATCATGGTTCCGCCATCGGCATGAACCCCCATTCCAATTACATTAGGAACCATCACCCAATCTGTTGCATCTACAAAAACCTCACGCATCCAATCCAAGTATTGCTGCGGGTTTATGCCTGAAATCAAAGCAAAGTTACTGAGAATCATGAGGCGGGGGATGTGGTGCACCCAGGCTCTTTCTTCGATATCTGAAATCACGTTACGCATGCAGTTCATTTGAGTTTTAGATGAATCACGGAAAAACACCGGTAAGTTTTGCTTGGCATTGAGCTGATTATTTGAACGGTATTCCTCGCCTAAAAACCAATACATTCCATTTACATATTCGCGCCAGCCAATGATTTGCCTAATAAATGCTTCAGCGGAGGCGATTGGAATGTCTCCCTTTTCAAATCTTTTTAATGCCGCTGAGATGACCTCTGATGGATGTAGCAAGCCGTTGTTTATATAGGGGCTAACTAGAGAATGATGCAAGGCCCAATTCTCAGTTGTGACCGCATCTTCATAAGGTCCGAAGTTTGCAAAGTGATGCTTAAGGAAGTAATCCAATTGCTTTTTCGCACCTGCGCGAGTGGTCGCCCAGTAATTCTTAGGTGAGTGATTTAGCTCTTTTGCGACAGCTAAATCAATTTCATCTCTATCGTGAGTTAAGTAGGCGGGCCATTTGTAATTTTTTGGGGGAGGGAGTCGATTCTCTTTATCAAAATTCCACTCTCCACCAACCGGCTTAGTTCCCTCAACTAAAATGTTCAATCTAATTCTCTGTTTGCGGTAAAAATTCTCCATTAAATGGCTTTTTTGAGAGCTGGCCCAGGATGAAAACAGCTTGCGAGTTGTTAAGAAGAAGTCATTGTCTACAAACTCGACACCGAAATCCTGCAAGGCGGAAAATTGTTTGAAAGATGATGGCTCTGCGCAAAGAATCGGAAGCTTTCCGTATTTCTTGATGATGTTTTTCAAGCCAGAGATTGTGTCTTTAGATTTTACATACTCCACTTGATAGCCCGCATCCTGCAATTGTTTTGCAAAATGGCGCGCACTAGAAATTAGAAAGAAAAGTCTTTCTGGGTGCCACGGCCGGCCCGTGGTCATTCGTTCACTTTCCACGAGAACGACCAGGTCTTCTTTTGGTTTGGAATTGCGCATTACTCCGTACTTGCTGTGTAGATGATCAAAGGGGATGTAGAGAATGCGCTGCACTGCCTCAGGCTAGACCTGACTGCCACAGAGCGCGATTTGGGAGAATCTATTAGTTGAAAGTTCAACAAAGTTCGATAGGGTTAGCCCATGATCGATGTGGAAAAACTGGAGTTCGGACTCGACACCTTTGGTGACATGCAAAATGATGATGCAGGAAATCGCATCTCAGCGGGTCAAACCATTAGAAATGTTGTTGAGCAGGCGGTTTTCGCTGACCAACTTGGTTTAGATCACTTCAGCATCGGCGAACACCATCGCGATGATTTCGCAGTCTCTGCACCAGACACAGTCCTGGCTGGAATCGCAACACGGACCAAGCGCATCAAACTTGGAACGGGCGTCACAGTTCTCTCAAGCGAAGATCCAGTTCGGGTTTACCAAAGATTTGCCACGATTGACGCTTTATCAAATGGCAGAGCAGAAATCACCGCAGGTCGTGGATCCTTCATAGAGTCATTTCCATTGTTTGGTTATGAACTTTCAGATTACGCAACATTGTTTGAAGAAAAACTGGAATTGTTAGTTGAGATTTTAAAAGAGCATGCCGTTACGTGGTCAGGCACAACTAGAGCACCTTTAAAGAATCAAGAGATTTATCCCAAAACCGAAAGAGGCTCAATACCGCTACGTGTTGGGGTGGGAGGCACTCCGGAATCTGTAGTTAGAGCGGCAAGGTTAAATGCCAAGTTAGCCATCGCAATCATTGGTGGAGATCCAGCACGATTCGCCCCGTTCTCTGATTTGTACCGCACTGCGATGAAAGAGTTTGGTCACGAAGTACTTCCGATTTCAATTCATTCTCCGGGTCACATCAGCGACAATGATGAACAGGCGATTGAAGAGTTGTGGCCACACTATGAAGCTATGTTTGGACGAATTGGTCGTGAACGTGGTTGGGGTCCAACTTCTAAAGCACATTTCATCAATGAGGTTAAACATGGATCCTTCTATGTTGGAACTCCTGAGACCGTGGCCCGCAAAATGGCATATGCCATCAAATCTGTTGGCGTTCAACGCTTTGATTTCAAGTATTCCAATGGGCCTATGCCACATAGCCAATTGATGAAATCTATCGAGCTCTATGCCACCAAAGTTGTGCCAATGGTCAAAGAGATGCTGGCGTCAGAGCTAACTTTAAGAAGTTAATCGCGAGCAATAATCAATTCTGAAATCTCTTTTCGTGCGCGGGTCGAAGTTTCGCGAGCTTTTAGAGATTCATCTGTTAAAGATTCAGGATTGGCTTGCTTGCCAATTACAAGTATTGCAATTGGTTCAATTTCTGGCGAGAGATTGAAAACATTTTTCATCTCATGCTTATCGAAGCCACCAACTTGATGGACCGCATACCCTCGATGATTTGATTCCATGGTCATAAAGGCAGAGGCAATTCCAGAGTCGTAAAGTGAAACCGGGCGAGCCGTTCCGTTGTCATTAACCATGACTGCGCTCAAGACGATGTAAGCCGAAGCATTTGGGGCCCATTGCTGATTTGAACCTTGAAGAGTTTTGGAAATCAGATCAAAGTTCGCGCCACCTTTTTTACCAACAATAAATCGCCAAGGTTGAAAGTTGCTAGAGGATGGTGACCACCGTCCTGCTTCAAGTATCGCGCTTAGTTCATCATCGGTGATTCGGTGAGAAGAATCAAAAGCCCTAGGACTCCACCTCTCTTGAAGTAATGGATGTAATTCTTGGGAGGTGGCGGCACTTTTCTTCGCTGGATTTGAACTCACAGCCCGACTTTATCAGTGATAGTTGAAAGTTCAACAAATAATGGGCGTTAGAAAAGTCGAACTGCTACCTTTGTGCTGTGAATCGCATAATTGCACCGTTGCGGGATTTTTTGCATCGGGAATCTTCTAGCGGAGCATTGATTCTAATTGCCGCGGCTCTGGGATTGGGGATTGCAAATTCACCTTTGCGTGACTCGTACAACGCGGTTTTAGATTTTGAATTCGAGTTGGGTCTCGAAGGTTTGATGATCGAATTAACAGCCTTGAAAACCATCAATTACATATTGATGACCTTGTTCTTCTTTGTCGTCGGCCTAGAAATCAAAAGGGAGTTGAGTTCTGGCCACCTAGCATCAATCAAAAAAGCGGTTATGCCCTTTATCGCAGCACTAGGCGGAATGGCTGTTCCTGCGTTTATTTATTTGTTGATTGCTGGAGATATCGAACCTAAGGGTTGGGGAGTGCCGGTTGCAACAGACATCGCCTTGGCTGTTGGTTTGCTAGCTATGGTTGGTACCAATGCGGTGGCATCTTTGCGCTCATTTCTCTTGGCCTTAGCGGTAATCGATGACATCGGAGCAATTTTGATAATCGCTTTGGTTTATTCAACTGGCGTTGAGATCTCATGGGTACTGGCCTCTGGCTTTACCATTTTTTGGATTTACGCTTTTAAAAAGATGGGCTCTGAGCGAACTTGGATTTACGTAGTGCTTGGTGTCGCTCTTTGGTACTGCATGTATAAAAGCGGCGTTCATCCAACTTTAGCTGGCGTAGTGCTCGGGTTAATGACACCCAATATTCCAAAGAAGAATGCGAAGCTTCATGATTCTGAGGACGGCACTGTTTCAGTCATTGAATGGCTAGAAAATAAATTACATCCTTGGACCAGCTACCTGATTGTGCCAATTTTCGCCTTTGCCAATACCGGTGTTGAAATTTCTCGAGATTCCATGCAGGCCGCTGTGGATTCCAAAATTGCATGGGGAATTTTCTTTGGGTTGGTTATTGGAAAACCGATTGGAGTGCTGCTTTCAACTTACCTAGCCAAGAGCTTGAGGATTGGCGAAACGCCTTCTGACGCAAAAGCGACTGACATTTTGGCCACCGGAAGTGCAGCAGGTATCGGATTTACAGTAGCTATCTTTATTGCAAACTTGGCCTTCACTGATCCAGCAATTCAAGATTTAGCGGTTTTTGCCGTAATCATGGCATCTCTAATAAGCGGTCTTATCAGCTTTGCAATATTCAAAGCTTTGGGCAAGAAAGTTAATTCTTAGCCAGCCAACCCCAAACTGATTCAGCACCCGAGTGTCCCGTTAGGTAGATAAATACCAAAGCTAGGAGCGCCGAGGCTGCCAAGAGAATCGAAACCATTCGACGAATGTTTGCAGATCCAACGGTTGCGCCAGAGCGATCCATGCGCCAACGAATAAAGAGCAAAACTAACAACGGGAGAAAAGTCAGTGGTGCTATCTCGCCAAGTTCGGCATGGCGTTCGATGTTTTTACCAAGTCTCTCTTCAAATGGCTCACCACTTGCTTTTGCAATGAAAAGCGAAACCTGAGCTACTACTGCCAAAATTAATATTGGTTTTCCATACCGAATTGAAAAGCTGGGCCAATAAGACATCGCAAGAGCGGCTAATGCGACCATGGGAACCAGTACTACTGCGGCATGCACTACGAGCGGATGTAAAGGTAGCCCCATAACCAGGTCGAGTGGGCCACCTAGTTCGTCATAAGAAATCATGATTTAAGTCTAGTGAATCTAAATGCCCGCAGCATGACCTTCACTGCGCGGGTCTGAACCCGCCATGTAGGTTCCATTTTCTAGCACGTGAAGAATCTGTACCGCAGAACCATGGCCATAATCAGAGAGTCGTTGAACGGAGTGACCTTTTCGCTCTAGATCCGCTTGAATTTCCTGAGGATACCTTCCTTCGATTTGCAGCACGCCATCAAAGTTTTCATTTAGTGAAGTTTCACTTGGTTTATTCAAGTGCTGCCAGCGCGGAGCTTCCGCGTTTTGCTGCGGATTCAATCCAAAATCGATTGCATTAACAATCAACTGCAGATTTGTTTGAACCTGAACATTTGCTCCAGGGGTTCCTCCAGCGTGACTTAGTGAGCCATCTCTTCGAGTAATAGTCCATGCATTCAAAGTGTGGGCCGGTCTCTTGCCTGGAGTAATGAAATTGGGGGATTTCTGATCTAAAGAGAATCCAGTCAGACGATTGTTCATAATGATTCCGGTTTCTGGAATCGCCCACGAGGCACCAAAGCCATGGAAAACACTTTGAATCCAGGACAGAGCATTTCCATCACGATCGGCTACTAGGAAATAAGTGGTGTCACTGCCTTCTTGATTTTCTTTGCTTGGTTGAACATTTGCTTTGTCAACAGATATTTGCGCCCGTCGTTTCGCGGCATGTTCATCAGATAGTAATTCCTCGACATTCACCTCGAGATGTTCGGGATCGCCTAGAATACGGTAGCGATCTT
>JACCEA010774716.1_pt1 | contig 12079 bp, 10 predicted proteins | sample 7449851 | NCBI WGS metagenome assembly JACCEA01 (sample SAMN15323453, study PRJNA562643) | freshwater metagenome | isolation source: river surface water | place: USA:Blue River Watershed | collected 2017-08-18 | reverse complement strand
TGGTGACAGCAAATAATTTTAGATTTTTTTTTAGATTTTATATTAAAAGAAAGATCTGTTATTTTTATTTTTTTTTTTTTTTTTTTTCGTATCGTGTCATGTCAATGTTCTGTCATATCTCCGATAATTGTCTCTCTGTTTTGTATGTAGAATTTTGCAAATTGGGTCTGTCGTTATAGTCCGCTACTGTTCTGTAGTGGACTGAAATATAACTTATGTTAATAGATCGGTAATTCGTTGTCAAATTAAACAATAATCTAGCCTTGTAATGATATCGGGGTCAGTCTGATTTTTTCCCCCACATATATCCAATTAAGAATAATAGTGTAATGATCCGCACAGGTCCCCATACCTTAGCAATCGACTCCACTGTTATTGCTATTGCATTTAGCTTTGGAGATTACTTTTGCTGCAACCATACTAAAGTTTTCTTTGTTATGCTCTATATTGTTCTTCCATATTGTATTCTGTATTATGTGTCATTTGGGTCCGTCTGTTTCCAACTGCTGTTGTTGTGTTTTGTTTGCCTGTTAGATATTACATACGCGTAGGGCCAATCATATATCAATGGAAAGTTAACGTTTCATCGATTCCATATGATATCAGACCTGCGTTACGTTTGTCACTTATCAACGACAAAATCAGAATATTTGTCAATGGAGTCTCATCCTATTAATATTTTCATTACCATAATATTGGCCGGTACCGCTGTTGTCGTGATTGTTCTGCTTGTTGCAGTTTTCCCGTTGTTTGTTGGTCGTTCTGCGTTTGTCCCTCAGATTGGAGTTTTGGATTTGGGAGATAAGGATGTCATATCCTTTTGCCGCACATCTATGACGATGTTTGTTTTGTTGTTATTGACTTTGTTATGCCTCACATATAATACTTTCCAATTTGGCTCATTCTTTTTGTTGCTTTGTTATATACTTGCCCCATTAGTTGATGTGAACGATCCAGATAGTACTATTGGTCAAATTAAGGTACTCACATTGGGAAGTTTTAACATACTTTGTCCGTTAGAGAGGTAGGTTTATTATGATGTCTGTCTGACCGTTATCGTTGTAGCTCATATTATTTTTTCCGATTTGATTGTGTGTTGTTTATGTATCTGTGTCAAAGGACCTTTCAAGCATGTACTAATCTCGAGGTCAATTTGCTGCCACGAAGCGCATGTGTAGCCAAAAAAAAAAAAAGATATAAACGCGATTGTCCACCTGTGGTTGAAGAAGTTTACTCATGTCCTGTTTAGGTTTGTAAATTATGTTATAAGCATGTGTTCTGCAGATTCGACGAACCGACGAGGATATCATCGTCGAATCTGCGCACGCGGACGATATGATAGCAAAATCGTAATGGGTTGCATGATATTGGGGGAGATGTTGATAATTTAGAGGAAGGAAGTCTGATTCTGATCAAATACTAATCTTAATGCTAAAAAATGAATCAACTCCTTCGTTGTGTTCCAGTTCCTTTAAATTTTTACAATAGACTGGGAATCACTGAATGGGTTGAAATGAGAGACTTTTTGAGTCGTGATTTGCTAAGACTGGTAGTGCTCCTAACAATGTAATATGTAATTTTTTGTTTTTTACCATTGTTTATCGTGCGTATTTCCATGGATTTTTACTACTAATCTTGTAGACAATTTGCCACACCCATCGAAATTTTCGTTGTGGCCAAAAGGCCACCCACACAGCTTGTTTATATATCTATCAGAAGGCTTTGCTTACTGTTTGGGTTTGTAGTTCCTGTTATGGACATGAGTTCTGCTGATTCGACGAACCGGCCGGGTTATCATCGTCGACGACGCGGAGGATCTCGAGACAGTCGATCCGACGATGCTCATTCCAGCGGTTTCCATGATATTGGGGGAGAGGTAGATGATTTGGAGGAAGGAAAGTCTGATTCTGATCAAGCAATAATCTTAAATGGTGACAATGAATCAACCCCTTTGTTGAGTTGTTCTTCATCTAAATCGCGATCCCGTTCATCCTCCAGGCACTCCTCGCCTGACCTTAGTGAAGAAGATCGTCTAAATCGTCTGCTTGGTACTGAAACAGGGCCAAGTGGAGGAGACGTTATCAAACCAAACAATGAAGAATATCCTTTGTGGGAACTGTTGAAAGAGTGTTGGAATTGGGACACCATATACAAAGACATGTTTGTCCGAGATCGTGGAGAAGAGCTTTTTGGGCTCGATGGTTTACGAGCATTGGCATATCTCTGGGTCATCAATATCCATGTTGAAGAAGGCCTTGACATATATTACACATCTACTGACGTATCTGGTGCTTGGGGTTCAGTGGGTGCAAGTTTTGTGGCTTATTCAGCGAATATGGGAGTGGTAGTTTTCTTTGTATTGTCGGGATTCTTAATTCCTATGGTTTTTATGTCAATCGCAAAAAAGAATAAAGTAAGTCCTATTTTTGATTGATAATTACCTGTATAATTACTTTTTATCGTATTATTTGTAGGATGGTCGTTATCTATCCCTTCGCTCAATTGTTACCTTCTTAGTTCGTCGTTACCTTCGAGTTGCACCAAGTTTAATGGTATCTACCTTGTTTGTGCTTGCGTATGGATGTTTGAATTTTTCTGGGGACACAACTTCAACATCTTATGTTGACTTCTGTACCTACTGTAAAATGTATTGGTGGGATAATTTCTTATTCACTGCCAATACTTTTACGATGAACATCTTTTGTTATAACTCTTCATGGACAGTCAGTAATGAAGTCCAATTCTACCTTCTCTCTGTTCCATTGATGTGGTGTTATGTTTGGAGGAAAGAACTTGGTTATTTTCTTGTGTTGTCTCTTGCGAGTTTCGCTTGGTGGTATCGCAACTATATCGATACGACAATCAATCATACTCAAGTATATGAACGTGCTGATCAATATTGCATGGGTATAATTTTATATTTCCTGTAAGTTGATTGTTAATGAATGCGATGAATTCAAGTATTATGGTGTTATATAGTATTAGCTACTGTACCATAATGTCATCGTAATGTGTATCTCATCTAATGTGTGTCTCTTTTTTCACTTACTATAGGTGGGAAGAATTTGGAAGATTTAAAGTATACACTGAAGAGACTGCACCAACAAATTGTTATTTTCCATTAATTAAAAGAGAACGGAAGTTATCTACGTTGAAGAATTTTCAAACAACGTATTCTACATCGACACCAAGAAGTAATACAACAGAACAGACACAACCATCGGCAACGTCAACAGCAGTCAGTAATTCCATTCAAGATGAAACTGAAGAAGAAGCTATAGTCCGAACAAAACCTGTCAGTGTAGAAGATGATACCACAATATTACTTGAAGAGGCGGATAAAGATGGTGAGCATTCTGATTTATTACATGTAGACGATGACAATGATTGGATTGAAAATATACAACAATATTTATTTGAATGGTGGGGAAATGTTTATGACAATGCATTACACTATTTCATGAGATATTCGTGTATTGTCTTGTCATTACTGGGTATCGGCCATGCTATTTATAGTATGTGGGTAAATACAGAAATGGCAATGTCGAATTACTTAGTGTTTGCTGCAGGAGCAGGTGGAATAGTGTATCTTTGCTTGGAAAAGTCATTCTATTTCGTTCATTGGGGTTTATCAAGATATTTTTGGTTTCCATTAGCGTCATTGTCATATAATGGGTATTTATATTCATTGCCTGCTGCCTATATGTATAGTGACTACTTGTGGTCTAGTAATGGGTAAGTATCAGCATTGATGTAGTGAAATGATGTGTTTTTGATGGGACTCTCTCTCTCTCTCTCTCTGTTTCTTAGATATAAAACCAACTCAAGATGGGTAGGTACATGGGTTGATTGGATGTATATTTATGCAATGATAACTGTACTTAATTTAATATTGGCAATAATTGGATGTTATCTCGTAGAGAGACCATTTATGCATTTATCCAAAAAGTTCACATTTGAAGATATTCATATATAGAGGTATTGTAGGTATTGTCATGTTGTTAGTCAGCATGGTGAACCATTTACTTCCGTATTATTTTTTCATTTTTAATGTAATAATTTTTGTATTCATTTGATTAGTATATATTCTCAGTACAATTGTGAATACTTTGTCATATATGTGTAGATTATAATCATATTATTCCATATTAACTTATTTGCTGATGTTTTGGTTTCTTTATTGTGCTATTACTTCTTTTTTTTTGAAATTAATGCTGTGACATTTGTTGAATAACAGCTATTGTTGATGAATGTGTGTGATATACTATTACTGCTATTTTCATTTTTTTGCCATATTCAATTGATGTAGATATATTTTTATGTGCAAGTTTCAACATAATAATAGTGGTTATTGATAGTTATGAGTGGTATTGCTAGCTATATATTTCGTGGTATGTAGTGTTTGGATTATCGAACGTTTGTTGTAGTGAATAATTGGACATGATTAGATATCCCCAATGATTATAATAGGGATTTAGGTCTGCTCTTTTTGACCCCTAAAGTGAAGCGATGAATGCCGCTCATAGTTAATAAATCTGCTGTTGTAATAATTATATTTTTAGAATATTATTAGGTGAAGTTCTACTTCTTTTTCTACGAAACAATTGCACTTCCATCTATAATCTTCCTTCACCTGGTGAATGACTCTCTCAAACAAGTTATAAGATTTGATCATGGCCTAATTTCGCGATTACACAACAAGATATACCTATGATTTTTCAACTGTTCAACTCAAAATACGTTAGTGTCATGATCATTCAACACTCAACGCACATTGTAACACAGCATTTCACAAACTCATCGACACTACAACAGCTAGTTTCAACTGGAAAAATATGGAGATGATGTAATGATGCTTTTAGTAATAGAAATGAACAATTTACTCACTTAATGTAACGGCAAGCCATGAATTAAATTATTTTTGAATATTGTTCAATAAATCAGCCAATAAAACATTCAGTATCCTCTACAGTATTGTTGATTACATGTAAAGAAATAGAATAAAATAAAAATATGGCATGTTCGGAGGTCGGCTGTTCCCCTTTTAATTAATAGGATTTGAGCAGCTGCGATTTTTATTTTAGCAGACATATTTCGATAATCCTTGTGACTTCTAGGAACAACGATAGCCTCCCTTCTCTTCCTTAGAAAAAATGAATCCTTCGACTGAAGCGGAATATCAAGCTCTCCCAATAGGAACTGATCGACCACCTTTTAGTGTTTTCGGAAATTCTTCATTGTCAACTCTACAAAAATTTTGCGATCGATTGAACTTAACTATTACTCAAACGATGGCAGTTGAAGATGTTTGGACTCGCCATCCGAATCGTTTATCTCATCAAGGTTCATTCTTTTGCATCATTGTTTTAACTCTTTTCTTTCATCATTTTTTCTTTTCTTCCATTATACTCTTTCATTTTTCTAGGTATGGATTGATTCCCAATGATTTTATTTTCTGCGAAACCATGAAGTTTATTCTCATCAAATAGGGTTGCAAATGTTTCAAGCAGTTTTTTCTATCACTGGAGCGAAAGCATATCCTGGTGTCCGTTCATTAGTATATCACAATGCAGTAACCAAAGGGGGTTTCTATATTGATAATAGCGGAACAGATGAGTCGTCCATCTTCTATCGAGAAAATGATCTTCACGTAAACTTATTATTTAACACATTAGATCACGCAGTGATGTTTATCAGTAAGATGAAAAATGATTTGAAGTACTTTCAATTATTGGAATGTCGTGTTGTGAAAAGTGATACCATTTTTCAATCAGTTCCCGTTGTTCGAGAAGATCTGTGTCCTGTTGACGAAGAGGACTGTGTTAACATGGCACAGGAATTGGCTATCCTCAAAGAAGTAGGTGCTATAACTACAAGTTCTACTGATGAAAACAGCACGATGGCTAACAAGAGAGATGAATCCACTTGCAAAGCGTGTGGATTGTCCTTTGCTCAACGAAATAAATCAGGGTTAGCAGCCGCTCATATCTTAAATGTGGAGGAGGTTGATGAAGCGCGAGATAGGGGAGGTGAAAAAGAAGTGGATAAGCTACTGTCTTCTGTTGGTCTGTTCGGTGTATCCCAGTTGAACAATTTAATTAGTTTGTGCAAACCGTGCCACCACTACTTTGACCAGAATAAGATATGTATCAATTATGACAAGGACGAAGAAATGTACTTTTGGGAGGTCAAAGATGTGTGTCTTGATGATGACATGCCGGAAGAACAAGGAAAATATCGTAGAATTAAAGGGAAAAAATTCAAACTTTCTGGTGGATGTAGCCCTTCTATGTTATTGATTGAGCATGGATTAAAGATATTTCGCGAAGGCACTGGAAATAAAAGAAAGAGAAAGTTGGTAGCAGTAAGTTTTCTTGAATGTTGTATTTTTCGTCACTGAAGACTAAACTGTGATGGACTTCGTTTTTATGTTTTCCAGGCAGAAGAGTCATTCAACAAATTATTAGCAGTAAATTGTGCTGATGAATCCACCATAGAAGAAGTAAAGGTTCATCCCTATAGTTGATTTGGACAATGTTTAGGAGACCTCGTAGTAGCGAATGGGACCAACAGTCACCGTTAAAAACAACTTATCAAACATACAACAACTCCTCTGCCCAGCAATCTGAATTTCAATTGACCACATTTTTTGTGCAAATACGACTCAATGCTAAACTACTTTTAACGGCGAACTTTTTTTTGCTTAATTTGGCCACTTGGGTCCCTCGCTCCTAACCGCCCTCTACTGCTGGTGTCAAAATAGCATATAGTATTGCAAAGATCCCTTACGATCGTGGTACTATTGTAACGCAATCCCAATCACTCTTAGTCGAAGGTCTCAATTTTGTGTACTAATTGCAGTGTATGATAACTGAAACAATGTGGTCAGTTATTGCATGTTGTATCATCATTTTCAAAGTTTTTATTGGTCACCTAATTACCAGTCTGGATAGCTGAGTTGACGGTATGTCCGCCATACGTTGATTACATCGGTTTGGAAAATATATGATTGAAGGTAAGTCGTCTCGCTCCGTTGCTTCATCCATGGATGCTTCGCCATAAGGTGATAAATGTTGATGAACACTACATGGAGATTGGGAATGCCTAAATGAGGCCAAGGAAAATTTGGGTCGTCAGAGTATGTACTATGAACTGCTGATGATGATATCCAAATCAGCGGGTTGAGTATATATTGTTAAATTGCATGGTTTATGAATTTACTGAAGTTAATTAATTATAGTTTTGTTTGTAAGTATTTGTACGTATATAGTTTATAATTCAATTAACATCCACATCATTAGTTTATTATCATCAATAGTCGATCATGTCACTTTGAAGTTTCCACCTGACCCATGCTTAAATTTCTAGATTTCTTGCAAACAAACGACTCCACAGTGGGAAAATGACTACCCCACAACTGGGACGGACCGAGGAATGGGGTGTTTAAATTATCGAAAGTTTGTAGTAGGTGGTGAATAATTGGACATAAGCAGATATTATTAGACTAACAATGTTATATTGTTGGAAGAATTATCAGTTGGATTAAAATTGAAACCAGCAATTTACCGGATCTATTTTGTTTCTCTCTCCAATTCTTTATTCCTACGATTCCGGACGGCTACGCCAGGACAGCGCACCGAACCACAGCGGCAGCACAGCACAGCAGCAGCAGCAGGCGCCGCAGCAGAGCGCCAGAGCCGCCATCAGGGCCGCAGCCACAGCAGCAATCAATACGCGCCTAGCTCAGCCTTGCTAGGGGGGCACATCCAGAATTGGTGATGATTGGGAAGCATTTCAAAGAACAATGGACAAAAAAAGAGAACAATGACATTTGCAATGCTATTGTTTATTTGAATGATGGCGATGGTAGATGAACTTATTGGTGCAATAAAGGGGGGGTTTCAAACGAAGGTTGCATCGTTGCTCCACGACGGTTGCAGCCCCAACACGGAAGGATTTTTGAAGCCTATCATCATCGCTGCGGAAAGTGGGCAAGATACTATTATTGAACTTCTTCTAGATAGTGGAGCTGATATCAACGTAGTATCACAGGTCAGATCGGCATTTATAATCGATGTTGGTTACTTATTGATTTTATCAGAACGGGTCGACAGCGTTGATGCGTGCATCAGCAAGAGATCATCAATCCACAGTTGAATTATTGTTAAAACGAGGAGCTGATGTTACAATATCACGTCACAATGTTAGCATTTTCAGACACTCTGAATTTTAACGATGAAATATTTATAAATTTTCATAGAAAGGATGGACGTCATTGACATTTGCTGTTTTCTATGGCTATTTGGAAGTAGCAGCCATGTTACTCTCACATGATGCAGATATGATGATGGTAGATGAAGTAAGGAAGGAAAGATCATCATTATGGTTTGTATTATGTGAAACACTATTATCAGGATGGTATTGATCTCTTTCAACTTGCTATTCAGCGAAAGAATGATGAGATGGTACTTCTATTGTTGGACTTCGGATTTGATGTCAATACTGTCTTCACAGTAAGTTGCTTAACGCAATTGATTGGTGGGAGGGATATATAAATAGATCATATCGGATCTTTAGGATGGTTCTAATGCACTAATAATAGCTTGCAGTCTTGGTTTGAATGAGATTGTTCATATTCTGATTAAGTATCGAGCGTCATTGTCTAATAAACATCAACGAGTAAGTTGTTCTTGCATTGTAAAGTAGCTACCCTTACCATCACAATAGTATCAATCAACCCCATTAATTGAAGCAGTAATATCAGGGCATTGCTCAACAGTTGAACTCATATTAAAGCATTTGAAAGATATTAAACAATTAGATATCATTCAAGCCACAGACAAAGTAACTAATAGACAATTTCATACTTCGATATCATTGGAACTGTCTCATCTTTCTATGATAGAATGGCGCCACCGCATTACACTGGGCATGTATAAAAGGTTATGACAACATTGTGTCGACACTATTGGCATATGGTGCAAGTATGGAAGTGGTGACATTGGATGTGAGTTACTCATCTTTTATCGATTATTTGTATTGATTTTCTTCTCCATGTGAATAGCGTCAATGGACTCCTTTGCATATCTTATGTGCTCAAGGTCACTATGATGCAATGATGGTAATCTTAAATGGTCTGGAGTCCATCGTCAAAATGCCCACAGATATGGTTAATAAGGACCAATATAGCAAATGGTTTGAATGCAAAGATTTGGTAAGCATTGCATCTTGACTGCCCTTCCATGTGCACTATTACTTATAAAAACGACGTCAGAATGGATACACACCATTTCTAGTAGCAGTAATCAATGGACATATCGCATTAGGAGTAGAATTACTAGAAAGAGGAGCTAATATTAATATTTGTGATAATGTAAGCATTGAATGTAATCATAACGATGTATTTACCCAATCTATCTATATTCAATCATCAACAGAATGGCTCATCATGTTTACATTGGGCCACAAGAAAACAATTAACAAATATAATACCAATATTAATCAATAGAGGTATAGATAAAGATTGTTATGATGAAGATGGTTGGACTTGTTTATAAGAGCTTGTCAATGTGGTTATTTTAATACTGTATGTCGATTATTAAGTTGTGGATGTGATTACCTTCTACAATCAAAGGTAAAGTCCATAAATGATTGCCCTCATATACTGACCCTCACTGTCATCAAACCCATAGGATGGACAACATACTCCGATTAAAGTTGCTATTGAATATGGTCAATTACATATCGTTGATTTACTTTTACAGGATGATAACAGAAGAAATCAGCTAAATTCATTGGAAGTTATTGAGGTAAGAGGGAATAGAGGATAGTGTCTAAATCGCGTCTTATCTACTTCAAATTAGGCATGTTGTACATTACTCGTAGAAGTATTTGTTCATTTCAATGTTGAACTTTGTAAACGCTCTACTTTTAAAATTATTGAATTGTGTATTCAGAAATTTAGTGATTGTGAAGGATGGACAACGCTAATTTCATGCATTGATGACAATCAATTGATAGAAGTGCAGAATTGGATACAAGAAACAGGGTTATTAGCTAATTTGTTCGGCAAGAATTAGCCTAAGTTATAGAAGAGGATTTGGTAGATCATGTGAATACGTCATTACATCTTATTATGGTGCTGCTATAGAAGTGTTTATATTTGAGACATTGGTCAGTATAGATGTAGTTCATTTTTTGTGAAGTAGTTCATCCATTGTATGGCAATTATATTATTTTCGTTATATTAACAAGATTGAACAAAGAATAAACACGACCTATAAATACAGTAAACAAGAAATTACAAATGATGACAATCAAAGAAATAAACGAAAGAAATACAAACAATATACTAATACTGAACAGAAAAAGAACAAACTGCGTGACATTATCACAGTTTTAATGTACATCACACATGCAATATATAAGGATCCAATCACATACATATACAACGAGAGAGTAACAATCAATCAAGTGAATTAAAACAATATAAACAAAAAAGAAATACAACCCAAACTATTGGGCAAAACATGGTACCGAGATAGTACTAGGAGATATACAAGTTGAAGGTGGAGGAGTAGACACCTTGTCGGTCAGCATGAGAGCAGGATTATGAGCTACTGTGGGTAACATGAGACTTAAACTCAAAACCATGACTTTCCCTTCTGAAGAATTGATTGTATGGTTAGCAGCAGATTCATCCTCTCCTGTAGTTGGTGCAACATTGCCATCATTTTCATAGTGTGAATCCTTTTGCTCTCCACTAGGACTTGTAATAAACTTCTGATGATTATGACCATTCTTACGCTTTCTTTCCGGTGAACAAAGTATCTTTTCAATTTCTCTTTGAAGAAATTGTTCAGCACATGATTTTGGAGGTTGTGGATGTGATTGTTCTTGTGGAATTGGGACAGATAATTGAGGTACAATTCTAAATTGCATGGTAATCTCATGTCCAATTGGTACACCATGTTGGAATAATGTGACAACAATACTTTCAACATCTGTAATAGTAAGTTCTAAGTTATCTTCCAGATCATCAAACAATCCATGTAATGATTGATCGATATCCATTGATAACTTAGCATTCTTACTCAATAGATAATCAACTACTTGACATTGACCATTGTCAATGGCACCCATCAATGCAGTCATGCCATATGAAGTTGGTTGTTCGATATTGGCACCATAATCAATTAGTAACTTGACAATATCGAGATAACCACAACATGCAGCTCTAGTCAAAGCAGTCCAACCATCCTATGACATGACATATTAGCACAAAGATTTAAGTGCTTGCTATTTTATCGACTACTTACATTATCCACCATATCCATATTCGCACCTTGTTGTAACAATAATTCAATAGTAGCATTTTTATTGCGTTTGCGGCAAGCTGACATTAATGCTGTTGATCCATCGAGATCAACTGCATCCTTATCAGCACCTTGAGCAAGCAATACTGATACCATTTCAGTAGTGCCATGAACTACGGCATGGTGTAATGGAGATAATCCGTTCTATTATAAGCATCGAGACGGACATTAAGTAACAAAGTATGGTGCAATGGGTTGATAATCTTCTCACCTTATCAGCTGACCGAAGATCCACCTCTGGAAATGATAATAGAAATTTGGTCTTCTCGATTGCGTTAGCGGAGCAAGTGATCAACAATGGACTTTCACCTTCTCCGGTTAAATCATTGATGTTCAAACCAGCTTCAATGAGAAGATCCATCACCTTCAAGGAAGCTTTTCTGCAGTAACTCGCACAGTGAAGAGCATTGTGGCCATTCTAAAAGGGTTCTAGTTAGTCAAACCAATCATATGAATCAGTTTGAAAACTCACTTTATCCTTTGCCTCTAAATCTGCTTTGAATCGAATTAAAACTTTAACAACATCAACATGACCGTATATTGACGCTTCAATCAAAGGAGTGGATTGAATCTATGTATGATTGTTCATTTCGATCAGATTTGATAACTTGTCACAGTTTGAAAACTGCTTACCTTTAAGTCTCTGGAATTGATATTCGCACCATGCTTCAACAATAGTTCGACCATTTTACTACTACCACGTC
>JACCEA010170851.1_pt1 | contig 12081 bp, 11 predicted proteins | sample 7449851 | NCBI WGS metagenome assembly JACCEA01 (sample SAMN15323453, study PRJNA562643) | freshwater metagenome | isolation source: river surface water | place: USA:Blue River Watershed | collected 2017-08-18 | reverse complement strand
GCTCACAAGCAAAACAACAAAATTTCTCAAAGCAGAGGCACTGGAGTGGAGGGTGATGCAATGCCCGCCTCTGACTTTGTGGTCGATATCTACTGCATCAAAACAGAAGAAATGACTCTTGCCGGTGACGAAGCAAATGACCAACCACATCTGCTGTCATCAGGTAAAAATGAAGGAACTCCAGAGAATGTCGTTCATATTGAAGGATTACGTATTTTGGAAGATGGTCAGGTGGAGTTGGTTTCTTATGATTCTGATTGGTCTGATCTTGCAGATGACGAAGATCCAGATTCTAATGATGAGCGATATTTTGCTAATGACTATCCTGACGAAAGCGATGATGATAATGGTGGGGGATTGTTTGATGATGGTGATGATGATCGAGCAGACCACGGAAGTGATAGTGATGAAGACTATGACACCATTAAAAAGGAATTTCGGAATAGAAAAGCTCACCTTGCTAAATCTAGAAGGGAAGTGAATCAAGAAATAGAAGACGAATTAGAAGCAGTACTAACTGAAGGTGGTAGATCAGGAGGTCCCATATTTGACCGACATAACTCTGTTGGTAGAGTTATAAGACCCCATACGATTGGTGTCGCAGATTCCCTGGATCAAAATAGCGAGTCTTTGCGTGCTATATGGGACACAGAAATTGAAGATGATGAAGACAATATGCCTATGAAAGACCGCTTACTACAAATGCGGATCAGAACAGGAATGGCTTTCGCTTCCAACCCACGAGAGTTTAATGAGGCCGGGCTGCCGAAATATGGCTTCGACCTCAGTGATGACGATCAAGATAGATTGGACATGGTACATGGGGTAGCAAATGCAAAGCCATCAAGGGAAACCCTTGCGTATGACTCTGAAATGGACCAAAGTGATTCAGATTAGGGAACCGACGTTGTCCATAATTAAATTGAGTATTTTGTGTTCATTCTTTCTTTCTCCGAGACATATGCATCTTGGTTTATTTACTTGATGTACAAACTTCGTCTTTGGAAAACAAATAATAAATATCACACAATTTCATCTTTTCTACACGACAACCCAACAGGGAGAGTAAATAGTCTGTCGCTGCCAGAAACACATAACACATTTTGCCTGATAAGCTTCCAATCCTCAGACCATAATATAGCTGTATAACACAAATCGAAACTATCCTTCCTTTTTGACTTCTGGTTCTCCTTCTTTTTTTTCACCCCCCTCTGCTTTAACTTCTTGCTTAATATTGCTGTGAGTCACAACGATGGTAAAATTACCATACTGCGCCACAATCATTTCATATTCCTTTGTAATAAGACGAATTGATTCGACATCATTCTTTTAAGACTATGGATTAGAAATATCTTAGGACAGATAAAATACATAAACTTACATCCGGTGGTTCAAATAGGTCCTTCATATATTTTGTAGCCTTAGAACAGAGGGATAACACCAAATGAGCATGGTGAACAGCTGTTCTATAGGACATGCTTTCATACTTAATTACGATACCATCATTATTCAATATCAAATATGAATTGAACCCAGATATCTTTTTAAGTTCGCGGATTGTATCATCCACTTCATTTCCACCGGTTGCTGCCTAATTCGAAAGGTCAAAATCTTATCATAATCATACTGATATACCTATTCACTCACCGCCATTCAATCACAGATGTCTTCTAGAAGGGTGAGCGATGCTTTTGAAAGTCACTATGGAAATTGGACCGTGATAATTAAAGCCCGTATCGATCCTATGAATCGGCGTTTGACTCCCGGGCGCCCATGAAACGGCAAGCAAGATAAAAGTCGTTTTTCAGCCAAATTGAAATAGAAATGTCTTCTAGTAGTTATGCTATAAAATAAAAGGCGCCTATAATACACTAGTATATTAATAAATATCGTGAGGAAATAGATATTCCAAATCTACTGTATCAAGAAATCTACTTGCTCTTGATACAGTAATTAATTTAATTGTACAAACTATTACTGCTAACAGAATCTACATCGACTACACCAGACGAGATCTATCTTATCCCTATATGGTACTCTGCTGAACTGTGTCAATTAAATTGTTTCAACGATTTAAAACAAATACAATTTGACATCACAGAAATGACCCGTCAATATTATCGAAAGAATATATATAGATCTGAGATCTGCAATACTAGCGACAATTAAAACTGAATAATCTAGTCCTTCTTGTAGAGAATTCCAGCATTTACAAAAGTGCGATATTTGTCTTTGACATTGACATTAGTACGATGTCTCAACTGGAAAGAAAACGTTGAATAGTAACGTTTAAGATTAGTAAAATATGCAGAATTTGAAGGTAATTACCACATATTGAAATTGTGGATCTTCCAATATCTCCAACCAGTTTCCAGCTCCGTGCTTTTGAATGCCTTTAATCAGCCTGGCAGATACATTAAAAGCGGCGATTATTGATGGAAACCGTTCAAGAACTCACGCAGACTCTTCTTCGGTAGTCCACTTTCTTCTTATTTGTTTCTGGGGGCTTCCATCATCGCTTCTGGATTTCTATTTGTCCGATTAATCATACATTTCTATAATCACAAATAGAGATTTACATTCACCTTTTTTGATGATGATGGATTCGGAGTGTTCGATTGACGTGTCTTCCTAGCACTTGGTGGGTTGGGACTGTCTTCTTCGCTGTCAGAAGTGTCATCGATGGATTCATCGCTACTGCTAGTGTATGAAGCAGCTTTTCTCTTTCTATTGTCAGCATCAGTGGTTGTCGTATCGCTCGTCGAACTGTGGTTGCCGGCGGGGGATTTCGATAGTTTTGAGCTTGATTTTGCCACTGCGGTACCAGCGCTCGCAGGAAGCGTTGTCGATGTAGTTAGAGGAAGGTTTTGCTAATAAAAGAAGAGAGTCTTAAACCAAAATACTAAATATTCAATCATGCTACCTTAATCTCTCTTCCGTAACTAGTTGTATATGTGGTTTGAAGTTCGAATTTAGACCCACTGTTCTTTGTCTTATCATCAATTGGAGTTTTGGGTTTTGAAGATCCAGATAGGAAAGACTTTTTCGGATCATTTGCAGCAGTACGATCTTTTTCGACTGTGGCTGCTGGTGGTCGTTGCTTTCGAGAAGAAGCAACTGCCATTGTGCGTTTCACATCTTCATCGCTGCTATCTTCATCCCCAAGAATTGAAGAATGTGCTGCAGGAGGTGATTGTGACTTTTTGACAGGTGCATCAGAATCTGGTTTGGCCTCGTCTTTCGACATCATAGATATTGATGTTGAATTGTAAATTGAGGTATTCGTTAAGGATGGTGTTTTATAGGTATCACTGTTCTTCTTATTCCGTTCCTACATAACAAATGTATATTATGTGCCTGCATTTTTGTGGCAACATCATGTTGACTCACTAAACGATCGATTCCCAATTCCTCCAAAGGAATAATTTGTCCATGAACTGTGATAGTACGGCGGATATGTAGGTGAGGAGTACCGAAGGCCTTTTAGATATATACGATAGTACCAAATCAGAAACAGTCAACAATAATTTTCTCACCTTTTCTTTGAGATTGTCGATCATCTTCATTAATTCAGAATGAAATGAGTCAATAGGATAAGTTTGGAATCGTTCAATAATTTCTTGTAGATCAATCGAGTAAGTAAATTTATTTCCAGATGATGTTGCATTTGGGTTTGATTTGCCAGTCGAAGTAAGTACCTCTTCTGTACTTTTCACCAATTTATCAGTGAACACTCTAACATCGTATTCATATTCACTTTTCCGACCATCATATAGAGAAGAATATTTCGTAAATATCTCATAAAGTTCATCTTTCAATGACTTGAATAATGCATTCTTTTGAACAATCGGAGATGGTATGGAAAAACCTCTCATATCCTCTGGAACTATACCATTGCATAATTTGACACTCAATAATTGTAAGGCTTTCTGAAAAAGTAGTTATAATATAATTACAAACAATATTTCAGATATTGCGACGCTCACTTGACGGAGACATAAACGTTTGCTGTGAAAAGCATCCTTTGCTGGTAGAATTTCAAAATATTCCTGCTCCTGATAAAGATCATGCTATTTATGAAAATATTTATTATAAATGAATATTGTTAGGCACCAAATATTGAACTTCATTAATAATATCATCAATGAGGAAGTCTCCATCTTGACCATTTGGCAGACTGCGGCAATACTGAAAAGTTGAAACATCTCTTCGAAGTTTATTCAATGCCAAAAGTTTCGATAAATTTGGATTAATCATATCCTGAAAAGGCTGAATCATGGTTATAGATGCTGTTTCGAATCAGCTATTAGTAAACTCGGAGTCACAATAAGGTTTAAAGCTACCTAACAGGATCTCATCATGGTTGTGGAACGCAGCCCATTCCACAATCTTTTCCAAATCATATTTGTCAGCTGGCATAATTGATTGCCCTTGGAGAGATATTGTATGTGATAAGAAATGGGATATTGTACAAGCATATATGCTTCTATACCATATAGCTATTTTTGCTTTGCTAGATATCAAAGTCACAGAATTTTGTGTTTAAGACCTATAAATATCGTAATTATAGACTAGTTTTCTTAAGCAGCGATGCACACATTCAATTCCACACTGAATTTTTGAACTTCTAAAACTTGATGAGTGGTGATTGAATGTGATTTCGTCACACAAGTAATCTCTCGCCATATAAATAAACCTAAATATGTTGCAAAAATGAACCTATATGTATGGGAACTCTTTACGGAGTGCATGGTAGAACGCACAGACTAACAGAAATATCTGTAATAATTCCGTTACAACACCTGGAAAATGGTCGCCACCACACCAGAGTCCCTTGTTATCAAGCACCATCATTCTATATCATCTTGAATTTGCTCTTCCTTGTTTTACCATTAAGCCAATCGTTTATTAAGTTCTTTCGTGGACTTTAGAAACCATGAGTCAAATATCTCATGTGTTATCCGATAATGCGTACCCTGATGCAGCAATCCTTTTCCCTTGCTATTAAGGAAGTGCTATATCATTTTCTTGATACCCGTGATTAATTTATTAATTCAGTATATGTTTTAACTTCATTTAATGTTCACCATTATTTTATTTTAGGTGGTTATAGGTGTTTAGACAGACTTTCAATCGAATTATATTTTCTTGAAGGAAACCAATTGAACTTATATTGCTTGGATGTAAATTGGAGTGGGTTCACTAGTGAATTTTTTAGTTTTATCTAATATTTAGTATACCATATATGCAGAGTTTTTACCAAGGCAATTCCAAGAGCGGATCCGGGATCCATTTCTAGGGATTTTTATTGGCGTGTGTGTGTGTGTGTGTGTGTGTGTATTGTTCTAATCAGAATATGTATATTCAGAATATGTATATAGTATGTTGTAATAAGGCTTTCTATAATTAATTACAAACGTAATGATGATCACTTAAACCACTACCGATGAAATAAAATTCCTACCACTATATACTATATACATATACATATTCTGATTACAACAATATACTCATACAACAAATACAACAAAGACTTATCAACGAACTTTATTCGTGTGTGTGTGTATGTGTGTGTGTGGATGCTACATCGAAAATCTACATGTATTCTAATCAGAATATAGTAAGTTGTAATAAAACTTTCTATAATTATTTACAAACGATCATCACCTATCACCACTACCGATGAAATAAAATTTTCTACCACTTTTTATACTCTTATAACAAAGAAAACTGCCTAACCTTTGGTCAGTTTGCTATCTTCCTCCTATCTTCTGGAAGACGAATCGGTCTCCACTAAGGAGAAGGTTTCAATGTTTCGGGGATGAACCAAAGATAATGTTACCAGAAGCAAGACTCCCCTAGCAAACTGCGAATCAACCTGCCAAGACTAGCACAGGAGTCGATGTCCGTTCTATTGAAGTGAGTTAATATTTATATACCTATGCGCTTTCCTCTACTGTGTAATAGAAGTAAGTTGATTGGGGTATTTTCCATCATATGTAATATTATTCACAGACTATGTTTTAAAACCAATGTGTGATGACGTCGCCTCTATATTATACCTCCTTGCCTGACTGTGTGTGCGCCTTCTGCTGATGGGATGGAAGAGAAATTAATGAACTTACCCATTAATGCCTGCAAAGCGAGTAAAAAAGAATTGAAGAGATCTTTAGGTATTAATTTGTGGAATCGATCTGTCGACGGGCATTCTCAAATCGAAAATCTCAAGTTTCCTCAATCGAGCGTTCGCAACTTCCATATTTTACGTCACGTTCAAAGTTGCTTTGCTTCTTTTGTGTGATTATCATTTCTGCCATGAATTCAATAAAAGCAAAAGTTCCCCCAAGTGGTACCTCGTCTGAATCAAGCAATACTAACAAAATGATGATCAGTAAAGTTCACTGGGGAATGCAAATATCTTGTTTAATGTTTACGCTGGGGCTATTTTTGTCGTACCTGCTATACCATCTGTACCGCTTTAATTCCCCAGAACTGTGTTCTACTTTCGAAGCTGTCGACCAAGAGAATTGTTCCTCTTTATTAATCGAGGGACATACCTCGGGCAAATTAATTTGTCTGTCAGAACCATTTGATCCTTGGGTAAAGAGCTTCATGCTACCGATTGTTGGTGCATGTGTGGGGCAGGCATTCGCACTCTATTTCCGTTCTTTCATCAGTCTTCATGGGTATTCTACAGAAGGAAAGTTGCGTCACCCCAATGCGACTCGTTTGATGATTGGCATTGCCACTATTCAAGCCACTAGCATTTTGGGATTCTACCTGGACATTGTGCCTACAACTTGTGTTGATTTTTTGGGAGTAAAGACACACTTCTTTCTTTGGTTTGAATGGCTATGCACGGTGCCATACATGTTCTTTTTGGTAAGTATTATGGATGTGAAGAGACAATTCATGCACGAGGATGATATTTTTATTGAGATCATTGGTGGGAGCTCTCTCGTTTTGCTGTTTGCTTGCAATTTCCCTTTTTTACCAACCATCCTGCACTGGTTGAATTTCACTCTTGCTAATATAATGATGACGGGGGCATTGATTTGGCAGCAGTACAATGCTCATCAAGAGTATAATGCTGCAAAGGCAATCTTCGACAATCTTATGAAGAAACCACACTCCCTTGCTCGTCCCTCTCCCCCACCATCGCCGACTAATCGTCCCGTTACACCAACTGAACAAATAGAGCGCGAAGCATACGATGCTCTCTGTGTAGCACAATGTAAATTAAATGCTTCGATGTTTATGTCGATTTGGTTTACAATTATTCCTGCTGTATACTACGTAAATTATATGCAATTGATAGATTCAGAAGTGTTCATCGTTACTACGTATATTTGCAGTTACCTTGCCAAAGTTCTCTTCACTCACATTATTACAGATTCTCATGTTGAAATTCTTGATCCCAACAAGTTCTTGATTATTGAAGAACGTCGAAAGGCGGAAGAGTCGCGATTGATGTTTTTGCGGTATGTGTTTCATGAAGTTCGTGTACCATTGAATTCAGTTGTTCTGGGTTTACAACTCTTACAAGATAATCGAGAATTCGCCAGGGTTGAAAAAGAAACTTTGACCATGATGAAAGATGCAACATCTTTTATGGCTGAAACATTAAATGATGTTCTTTCTTTGCAAAAGATTGAACAAGGAATGTTGGAGCTTGAGTACAAGCCATTTTCTCCAAAACGTTTACTGTCGGCGGTAATTTCGAACTTCAGGTACATTTTTTCTTTGATAACCAACTGACGAGATAACATCAATTGTTATAGAGCTCCATGTGAAGCTAAACATATACGTGTCGTAACACATTGTGACAAAGATATTCCAAAACGTTTGCTTGGTGATCAGTTCCGTCTTGAACATGTTTTGGGAAATTTGATTTCTAATGCTGTGAAGTTCAGTGATGAAGATTCACTGATTGAAGTGTTCATTGCACAAGAGAACAAGCTGGTGAGCAATGTTGATCATAGTCACCATGATCGTCTTGGTAAGGTAGTTCCAACCAAAGCACTGATTACATTCACTGTTAAAGACTATGCATGTGGAATGTCCGCTGAGGACCAAAAGATGCTTTTTCAACCATTCATGCAAATACGCCCAGGCGAATTACAGAAAGGTCGAGGTTCCGGATTGGGTTTATCTATTTGCAAGACGATAGTGAATCTGCATGGTGGTATCATCGGATGTAGATCGAAGCAGCGTAGTGGATTGGATCGAAGCACTGGTGGTAGTGAATTCTTTTTTTCAATTGCTTTTGATCAAGCCCCTAATGATTGCGGGGCTTCCGATTTGGAAGGCGATGACGAAGATTCATTGGAATTTGTGCATGATGAATATAGCGGTGAGGAACGTTTGATGAATTCCAATGAAGGTATCAATGGCAAGAATTCCTGCAAGGATGGAGAAGCCCTTTCATTTGATCCCATCACAGGAAAGCCACTGCTGAAATCGTTAGTTGTTCAAGTGGACGAGGCCTATCGCAACAAACGCAGCAAAGCAAGTTCCGAGAACACACTTATTACTTGTGGCAATATTTCGTCAAAAATTGATCGTCCCTCGCGCCCCCAGCCATGCTCTCCTCTTTATTTCCATAACAAGAAGACGTTGGTTCATGGTATTGCTTCAACTACTAGTGTCGACGATAGCGATAATGATGATGATATCCGCTCTGTGTGCTCGACTTTGTCAAAAGTCTCCACAAAAAGTATCATCGCGGATGAGAACTACATTGCTGTTGTAAAAGTGCCAACAGCCATTCCTCTGATGAAGCCACAAGTAATTGAGCCATCCAGCGTCCCATCTACCCCTTCTGGGAGAACAACGGCCTCGCGAGTGGATTATGCTATAGGGAATATTTTAGTTTGTGATGGTAAGTGACGGACTTTCACTCTCGTTAATACATGTCGCTATTTTACGTTCTCTCACTCGTTCTTTCCAGATGTTCTATCAAATCGCAAGATGTTGGACATGATTTTAAAGAGGAAGGGTTTATCTTGTGAACAAGCAGCTGATGGTTCTGAAGCAGTTGCCCTTGTAAAAGCAAAAGGGCTTGAGTACTATGACTTGATATTTATGGACAGTATTATGCCGATCTTGTCCGGCCCACAGGCTTCTGAGCAACTCCGCACTATGGGATATTCTAGACTGATAATTGGTGTCACCGGTAATGCGATGGACATTGATATTCGTGAATATGAAGATGCCGGTGCCGACATGATTTTGACAAAACCTGTTCGAATGGATATTCTCAACAAAGTCCTTGAATTTTGTCGTATTCAGGGTTGTTTTTCTCATTTCAATTACGAAGGTGGTATGCTTTCAACTAGAACCATTGGTAGTATTGCTTCTGCTAGTCCAACTCACAGTAACACAAAAGATTACAAGCAGCTTCCGGAGGTAATTTGTGAACCTTCAAAGTCTGGAGTTTTTTTTATATATATTTCTCTCCTTTATAGAATCGCCGTCTAAAGAATTGGATTATCAAGCACCAATAATTGGTGTCACATTCTCAAAGTTTTGACTGAATATTTCAATATTGGTACAGGTGATATGTATCCGTCTCACTACTAATTTTCCTCTAAACAGCCGTTCATATTGAATATTATCTCTCCTTTCGTGCCATTGAATGTATCTTGTATCTTCGTTTGTACTTCATAGGTCCGTGTGGACATCAATCAACCGCCAGTACTACCAGGACTCATTTGCATTCAAACTTTGACCTTGCTACTTCGATAGCCTCACACACTCTTGTTGTTTTGAGAAAGTTTGCCAAAATGTGTAAAGTGTAGTCCTTCTCTCTCTCACTCTCTCTCTCTCTCGTATGTATATCATCCTTCTTATATCACACATTGGAGCGTAAACTGTACTTGATGTCGTTCCACGCTGTTGTGATCTTTTCATTGTGTTTCACTTGAATTTTTTGTGTCTTTCATCGCCATCACATGCATCTCTCTCTTTCTTTCCGATGTACTTTCATATGCTGTAAAGGCTCTTGTTCTTCCGTCACATTATTTTGTATTGTACTTATTTCCCTTCATAGATGACATGCTGCGAATATACTACAATTAGTGCGAGATGAATTTGCCAGAAAATATATATGATATTTACTGCAATATTTTATAATTTCTTCTAACGGTTACATAAATACTGCGAATGGAATTGTTGGTTTGGGATAATCCCTGAAGAGTTGAGGTACGGTAATATACAGATACTTAGGGGTTTCTTTTGCAATTTTTTCATGGTTTGCTTAATTGCTTCCTTGAAATGAAGTCCCTCTTTGTGTTGAGAAAGCAGTGCGAAAACCCTCTCTTCTGTGTTCTTCGAATGTACGTTAAGTTTATATATATATATACTCTGATATATTGATGGAGTTAGCTTGCTGTTTTTTGTACGATGTGGGTGTTTACTTTCTTGAATTGATGGTTATTTTAAAATGTTAATTCTCTTTGTAATATTCCTTTCAGCGATCTGGGGATACCATATACGGTAAATTATTATAATTAACATTGGTACGCATAATGTAATTGAGGTAAATTAATAACTGAATAAGGCGCTGCTAATTTTTTAACGGTGACGGCCTGCTAATAATTAATTGAACAAATTTGCGGCCGCAACTGGATGTCCGTGCGTGAGAGCAACAAACCAACGGCATATTTTTGCTTCGTCGAAGAAACATCGCTACATTTTGGATTTCTCACATTTATCTTTTCACCATGGAGTTTCTTTCAACAACTAACTTGGACTGGGTTCGTCCCCATCTTCCCGTCACTGAAGCTGAGAAGGCGGAGGCACAACTCTCCCTGGTGGACATGTCTTCTGCGGGTGGTTTAAATGCTGCGATGAAAGTACTAAATGTTTCCATTCCTTCCAATCCACTCTATCCTCGTCGTTTTATTATTAAACGTACAGCAGAGAATGGATTTGAGACTTCCAAGTTAATGGGCTGCCCTCGAGAAGCATTTTTCTACAAGCTCTTTGCTGACAAAGTTAAGGCGACGGGTGCTCCTATTCCAGATGTCCTCTTTGCTTATGGTGATATGATTACTGGAGATAAGGTTCTACTCATCGAAGATGTGTCGTATTATGGGGTGCAAAGTGGTTACTTCTTTGGCCCAGGTACTCCTTTGAACTGGGGTCATGATCTCGCAGCCAAGACGGCTAGAGCCCCAAATGGTGCAAACTTAACAGCTGGTGACATCGCCATGGATACCTTCGCCCAAGTTGCGAAGATCCATCGTCTTTATTGGGGAGATTCGAGTCTTCGTGAGCACAAGTTTCTGCGCGGGCAGGATTGGGTTCACGGGGAAGGTCGTGAAGCCTGGGATGGGGCTCAGAATAAAGGTAAGGATTGTTGGACAACTACAAAAGCTAAGATTGCAGAAGGAAAGAGTTGTGTTAAATGGGATGAGAATTTAATCTCTTGCATGGATGCATGTTTTGCGAATGTAAGCTGGGAAAAGTATCAGGAAGACTTGAAGACTAGACCATGGACTTTAGTGCATGGTGATTTACATCCTGCAAATATTATGTGGGTGTGGGCGGATGAGCAATATCCCGTTTCAGCTGCCAATGGAAAAGGACGATCATTGTTGTTGGATTGGGAAATGGTTGGATTGGGCAGTGGTCCACAAGACATTGCGCAATATCTTATTTCCCACATGAACCCAGAAACTCGCAGGGCTCAGGAAGAAGGGCTTGTCCACTGCTACTACCAGATCCTGGTCGAAGAAACCTCCAAGGAAGATATGGGAAAACCTGTCGGCAATTACTCTTTTGAAGATTGCTGGAGAGATTATGTATATGGTGGTGCAGAGCGTTGGTTATGGTTCGTTGCATACTTGGCTGTACTTTGTCCTGATCCGATGACGCAGTACTTCCAAGACCAAACTGCTGCATTTTTAAGAGACCACAATCTTACAGCAGCGAACATTGGTATGCCCAGAGTCTAAGCTGCTAATTTAGGACAACCCTGTCTGAGAATCATAAATTATTTTTTCGCGGGTACTAATGTATTGTGTGATTCTTTGCAAGTCCTCAGTTGATCGATATGATGTAATTAAACTTTTGAAT
>JACCEA012583947.1_pt1 | contig 12090 bp, 12 predicted proteins | sample 7449851 | NCBI WGS metagenome assembly JACCEA01 (sample SAMN15323453, study PRJNA562643) | freshwater metagenome | isolation source: river surface water | place: USA:Blue River Watershed | collected 2017-08-18 | reverse complement strand
GGGGCGGGGGTAAGTGGGCATGCGCGGAGCTTACCGCTACGGCCGCCGGGCGCGCCCAAAGGATCGTGCGATGGCCCTGTGGCTGCTTTCGCATTGCCGTTTAATGAAAACCAGATTCACGCTTCAGGAGGTATCGCAAACATTACATTCATGACGTAAAGAATCGTATAAGATACTTAATTATGCTGACAGAGACCCAACTTCAACATCTCGGTGGCCTGTTGCGTGAGGCGCGCAAAGCGCGGGGGCATACGCAAGAGGGGCTCGCTCGCCTGCTCAACATCCCTCGCTTGAAGGTGATCCAGGTCGAGGCTGGCAAACCGCAAGTGGCCGTCCACTACTACGCGGATGTGGCGGGTGCATTGGGGCAGACGTTGTCACTGCAAGCATCCAGGCGACCCACCTTGGATGAGTTGCAAAAGCTCAACGCCATCCGCAAAGGTTCAGCACCATGAGCGCTCATCTCTCGATTCGAACCCCCGACGGCCCTGCGGGCACGCTGTCACGCTCCGTGGATGGCTACGTGTTCAATTGCGTTGCGGAGTCATACCACCCAAGAGCGCTGCCAGGCCGCGCAGCCTCTCTCACGATGCCGGTGCGCCCGCAGCCTTACTACGCCAGTGCCTTGCATCCCATTTTCCAGATGAATTTGCCGGAGGGCTATCTGCTTGAGCGCCTGAGGCACGCATTTGCGAAAAGCGCGTCCATGGACCCGATGCTGCTGTTGGCCACCATGGCGGGAGATGCCGCCATCGGACGGGTGTTCGTGGACGCGGCGCACGCTCAGGTTGATGAGCACCATGACCCTGCCGGGGAAAACCTGAGCGCACTCTTGAGCCATGCCGGCGCGGAAGGCTTGTTCGAGCATCTTTTTCAAAAGTATTTCAAGCGCGCCGCATTGAGTGGCGTTCAGCCCAAGGTGCTGGTGCCCGAGCAGTTACCCGTTGATCAAAAAGCATCGTTTTCAACAAGAGAGTTGATCGTCAAATCGGGCTTGAGCGAGTTTCCGGGCCTTGCCATCAACGAGTATGTTTGCATGAGTGCCGTGGCGGGTGCCGGCATCCCGGTACCGGAGTGCTTTCTGTCGAATGACCGCAAGTTGTTTGTGATGCGACGATTTGACCGTCGTAGCGATGGGCGTGCGCTTGGATTCGAAGACATGGCCGTCTTGATGGGACTGGGGGCCGATGAAAAATACAGTCAATCCTATGAGGCCATCGCCCACACCATCATTCAATTCACCGAAGGCACCCACACCCTGAGATCGCTGCATCAACTGTTCGACATGGTCGCGGTGTCATGCATTGTGGGTAACGGTGACGCCCACCTCAAGAACTTTGGATTGATCTATCAAGCGCCAGATGGGCAGGATGCCACCCTGGCACCGGCCTACGATATCGTCAACACAACCTGCTACATCCCCGACGACGCTTTGGCATTGACGCTGGGAGGCGCAAAGGGGTTGTATTCGGCGATTCTTCGTTTGACCGAATTTGCGCGCACATGCCGGTTGCCCGACAAGGCAGCCAAGTTACGGATCATTGAAATTGCCCATGCTGTGCGAGACACGGCGCGAGATTTTCGAGGCTTGGCCGACGAGGTCCCAGGTTTGTATCCCGCTTTGAGGGACAGCGCTGAACGCTACCTGAGAACGTTTGAAGCGCAGGTTTAAACCCTGCGCAGACCGGCTGACCACGGAAGTGAGTCAACTCCAGATCGACCATCGCCCCCACATCAAGCGCCCTCCACTTTTTAGGCGAAGGACTATGCAGAGTCCCGAAAACGTCGAATCACTTCCCCGTATTGCCTGCGTACGGTCGCAATCCGCTCATCGTCGGTGATGGTCAATGATGATCGCTCGCGCGCCAGCCTCGTCAACTCGTTTTCGAGTTCGGTCAGCGCTGCCCGGTCTGGATCGGTCTTGCCTTCTTCCGCGGCAATCTTCGCGCTGCAAATGCCCATCATGTCGGTGATGCACTCGCGGGCGCACTCGAACGCAACAGCTTGCTCTTGGGTCCACTTGGCCATCTTGAAGTCCCCCGCTTGTTCGGCGATCTGTGTGCGCTTCGAACGCACTTCGCCAACTCAGTCCGCATCGCGTTGATCACCGCCTTGTAGTCCGGCTTGCCAAAACTCGCACTGCCCGCCACAAAGGTGTCGGTCTCCGTGTTGGCAATGCAGAGGTGGCGAAGCATGTATACCTGTCAAAGCGGCATCTGACAACGCAAAAAAAACCAGGCCTAGAAGGCCTGGCTGTGTGCTTCAACGCACAGTGATATCGGGCCGCCACTCTGGATGGCCGTCGCCCGTCCTACTTCAGGGCAAGGCCACCACCGGATCCAGCGGGTTCCCAGGCTGGATGCTGGCGCAATTTTGCGGCACCGGCTTGTTGCGGAAACGGTCATTCACCCAACCAATTGCTTGTGGCAGCCACACGGCCATGCTCGTGAAGTGACTCAGAGCATATTCTTTGTGCTCAATCTGCACGCCCTTGGCGCAGTACTGACGCGCCAGGGTTCGGACATCGCCCGCCAGCATCACGCCGTCGCCTTTGCCCCAGATCGGCGAAGCCTTCGTGCCCTCAAGTTCACCGCCGGTACCTTGGCCGATGAACATTGGGGTCGTGGGTGTACCACCCGTGCCCATGATGACCTTGTTCACGCTGTCCACGTAGGCACCCAGCTTCAAGCGGTTTTCGTACTCGGGCTTGACGATGTCTTTCCAGTACAGGTCTGGGTACTGGCCCAGCACGTTCACAATCGACTGGTTCTTCATCTTTTCGTGAAGCGCCAGGCCTTTTTCGGAGAGGTACTGCGGCAGGTTCAAGTCGAACGAGCGGCCCACGCCGATGAGTGCCATGCCCGCCACACCGCCCCAGATGGGCGAACCCTGGATGTAGTCGAGGTTGTGGTCAGGGTGCACCAGCACACCGCCGATGGCGCTGCCGATCAGCTTCTGGTTCACGTCAGGCGCATAGGTTGGTGCCAACTCAGCGGCCCATTCCGAGGCAATGGCACCACCCGAGTAGCCGATCATCGCCACTTTGGTGTTGCTGGGCAGGCCCAGCTCGGGAGATTTGAGCGCGGCCCGGATCGAGTTGAGCGTGTGGTAGCCATACTCCGGACCAGCGGCGAAGTTGGCTTTTGGTCCCTCGGTGTCAGGGATGATGATGGTGTAGCCCTGAATCAGGAAGGGGGCGAACAGTGCCGTTTCAACACCTGGGATCAGATCGGGCAAGCGCTTGCCGCCAGCAATGGAGCGCGAAGGCGAGTCTTCAGGATTCAACGAGTCGTAAAACGACTGGTAGGAGACAACCTTGTTTTTGTTCAGGCAGAGCAGGCACGAGGGTTTGACCACCGTGGTGACGTTTGCCACAGGCCGCATTTGCACATCGACCGAGCGATACAGCAACTGCGTGGCTTTCAGCGGTGTCGCCAAGCCCAGGATGCGATAAGTGATGGTGCGGGTCTTGAGAACCGTGCCTGGCGCGTAGCTGGACAGCGGCGTGCTGTCTGTGTACTCATAGAACGGGTCCGGCGTCGCCGTGGCAGCGATCGCGCTGGATGCGCCCGGGAGGGTGACTGCGGCAACGGCGACCCCGGTCAGGGTGCGCAACAGGCGCTTGGCTTGTGAGTGGATGGGCATCAGAGATCCAGGAAAGATGGGTTGAACAAGGATTTGCGATCATGTGGCCCATGTCCATCTTGTGTCGTGCGGCTGCCTTGTTGCCCGGCGACATATCACCAGGCACAGGAGCCGCGCGGCACCACAGCTTTCGTGGTCATTGTGCGCACAATGACCGAATATCGTTGGTTTAACGTGCAATGCGCACGCGCGTTTCCCCTGTGCCAGGGATTTCACGGGGGGGGATATCGCGTCATGCGGCGTCTTCACCAGGTGAACCCGGGCCAGATGCCCTTACTTCGCCAACTCAGCCCGCATCGCGTCAATCACCGCCTTGTAATCCGGCTTGCCAAAAATCGCGCTGCCGGCCACAAATGTGTCGGCGCCCGCATCGGCGATACGGCGGATGTTGTCCACCTTCACGCCGCCGTCGATCTCCAGGCGGATGTCGCGGCCGGACGCGTCGATGATCTTGCGCACCTTCTCGGCCTTGCGCAGCGTGCTGTCGATGAAGCTCTGGCCGCCGAAGCCGGGGTTCACGCTCATCAGCAGCACCACGTCGACCTTGTCGATGACGTACTCCAGCACCTCCACCGAGGCGGCGGGGTTGAACACCAGACCGGCCTGGCAGCCCTCGGCCTTGATGAGCTGCAGGGTGCGGTCCACGTGGGTGGAGGCATCGGGGTGGAAGGTGACGATGTCGGCGCCGGCCTTGGCAAAGGCCTGGGCCAGGGCGTCCACGGGTTGCACCATCAGGTGCACGTCGATGGGCACGGCCGTGCCATCGGCCTTGACGCTGTGCTTGCGCAGGGCTTCGCAGATCATCGGCCCGAAGGTGAGGTTGGGCACGTAATGGTTGTCCATCACGTCGAAGTGGATCCAGTCGGCGCCTGCATCGATCACGTTGCGAACCTCTTCGCCCAGGCGGGCGAAATCGGCAGAGAGGATGCTGGGGGCAATGCGGAAGGTGCGCGACATGGGGGTCTTTCTGTGAAGGGGTACGCCATTGTAGAAAGACAGCCCCAGGGATTGCCAGGGCATGTCACAGAGTCCACGCCAAGGGATTGCCTAGAATGGGTTGCATGAGCAAAGCCCAATTCACCTGTGCCGTGGTTCCCCAGTACCTGGAGGACCAGAGCAATCCCGTGCGACACGAGTACGCTTTTGCCTACACGGTGACCATCGTCAACAGTGGAGACGTGCCAGCGCAGTTGATCGGCCGCCACTGGATCATCACCGATGCCACCGGCCGCACCGAAGAGGTGCGCGGCCTGGGCGTGGTCGGCCACCAGCCCTTGCTCAAACCCGGCGAGCGCTTCGAGTACACGAGCTGGACGCGTCTGGACACCCCTCACGGCGTGATGCAGGGCACCTACTTTTGCATGACCGATGCGGCCGAGGCCTTTGAGGCGCCGATCCCGGCCTTCACGCTGGCCCGCCAACAATCCCTGCACTGATTCTTGATGAAGCGACTTTCCCAAATCGCCCAGCTGTGGCGACGGGGGCCCTGGTGGTCCCGTCCTGGACAGGACATTGAGCTGAAGACCCTGCTGGACGGGGCCGATCCCGAAGCGCCTCAGGCCGTGCGGCATCTTTGGCTGATCCGGGTGCTGGGCTGGGTGCGGCGGGCCGAACCCGTGCAAGGGACCCGTGCGCTGGTGGCCACGTTGCAACAGGATCCGGCGCGTCGCGCCCGTGTGGTCAGCATGCTGGCCAGCATCTGGCGCGATGGCGACGTGGCGGCGTTGCTGGCCGATTTCGGGTTCTCGCCGCGCACGTCTTTCCTGAATGAACTGGGCGAGCGCTTGCGTCGCCGCATGCTGCCGCTGAGTCCGGACACGGACGACCTGGGCACGCTGTTCAACCTGCTGTTCGACGACCCGGCCGACGCGCAATGGCTGGCCGAGCTCGATGAGCCCACCCTCCAGGCCGTGGGGGCCTTGTGGGCGGACGCCATGCTGGAGCTCGATCCGGAGCGCTGCAACGGGGCCGCCTGCCCGCTGGGTTGGCGTGAGCCCTTCCACGATGCCATGCTGTACCTGGCCACCCAGATCCGGGCGGCGGGGTTTTCTCCGGCGTTTCGCTCGCGCATGGGCGTGCGGGTGGACGTGGACTTCGATGCCAAGGCCTCGCAGAGAGAGGGGCAGGCGGTCGACGCCAGTGCACGGCACGCCTTCCGTCACCTGTCGCAGACGACCGAGCGGGTGCACGAGTTGGCGCTGGCCCATGTGCTGGAGGCAGGGCCGGATGCCCCGCCCTCGCCTGCCTTGCTGCAAGAAGCCCAGTACCTGCGGGCCCTGCTGGACACCTGTGCCAACGCCGCACGGGGTCTGCACGGTCACCTGGAGGTGCATGGCATTTCGCTGGACCTGGTGTTCCAGATCGACCAGTTGTGCGAGCGCTGCCGTCGCATGGAGCGCCTGCTGGAGGCGGTGTTGAGCCCCAAGCCCGGCCCGGTGCTGCGGCGCTTTTTGATCGAGTTGTTGCAGGTGAGCGAAGAGCGCCGCAGCATCCGCGCCCTGTTCACCCAGCACTATTCGATGCTGGCGCGCAAGGTGGCCGAGCGCAGCGCTGAAACCGGCGAACACTACATCACCCGCACACGTGGCGAGTACCGCGAGATGCTGCGCAGCGCCGCAGGCGGTGGCGCCGTGATGGCGGTGACCACCTTCGTGAAGTTCCTGATGCTGGCCTTTGGCTTGCCGCCGTTCTGGACCGGCATGGCGGCGGGCCTGAACTATGCGACCAGCTTTGTGGTGGTGCAGTGGCTGCATTTCACGGTGGCCACCAAGCAACCTGCCATGACGGCGCCGGCCATGGCGGCCAAGCTGGAGGACACCCGCAGCGAGGCGGGGGTGGAGGGGTTTGTCGACGAAGTGGCCCACCTGATCCGCTCCCAGATGGCCGGCATTCTGGGCAACCTGATGGTGGTGGCGCCTTTGGTGATCGCCGTGCAACTGTTGGCCTGGTGGGCCTTGGGGGCGCCCCTCATCACCGAGGAGAAGGCCCACTATGTGCTTGAGAGCATGACCCTGCTGGGCCCGACCCTGTGGTACGCGGCCTTCACGGGTGTGCTGCTGTTTGCCTCCAGCATCATCGCCGGCTGGGTCGAGAACTGGTTCGTCCTGCACCGCCTGGACAGCGCCCTGCGCTGGAACCCGCGCATCCGCGCCCGCCTGGGCGCCCACCGTGCCGCCCGCTGGTCGGTGTGGTGGCGCGAGAACATCTCGGGCCTGGCGGCCAACATCTCCCTGGGCTTCATGCTGGGCGTCGTGCCGGTGGTGGCCAGTTTCCTGGCCCTGCCGCTGGACATCCGCCACGTCACCCTGTCGGCCGGTCAAACGGCTGCTGCCGCCGCCACCCTGGGCTGGGACGTCGTGCACAACCCGCAACTGTGGTGGTGCGTGGCGGCCGTGCCGCTGACAGGTGTGCTCAATGTGGGCGTGAGTTTCGCGATGGCGCTGCGCGTGGCGGTGCGCTCGCGCGGTGTGCGTCTGGGCGACCGGGCCCGCCTGTGGCAGGCCATTCGCCGCCGCATGTGGCGTCAGCCCTTGAGCTTCTTGTTGCCGCCGCGGTCGTCGTCCTGATCCGCGTCCAGACCCGTCTCATCAGGGGGCAGCTCGCCTTGGCGGCGCCCTGAAAACATCGTCCACCAGACCAGTCCCACCAGCACGGCCAGGGCTGCAGCGGCTTCTAGCACAATCAACCACATGATCGTTCGTCCGTTTTCAAAGTTGAGGTGGGCCATCCCGGCTCTGATTGTAGGCAGCCTGATGGGTTGCAGCCTGCTGTCGCCCACACCCCGCGAAACCCCGGCCCCGGTGGAGGCACCAGGCATGGCGCCCGGTGCCCCGGGCTCGGCGCCCGTGACCTGGCAGCGACCCAAATCGACCTGGACGGCCGCCAGCTGGGCCGAGCTGCCCGGCTGGGAGCAGGATCCCGTGCAGGAGTGGTGGCCGGCACTGTGGCGGGGCTGCGTGAAGCCTTCCGCAGCCTGGGCCCCTGTGTGTGCCGAGGTGCGCAAGCTGGGGCCGCAATGGGGCACCCAGGTGCAGGACGGCTTCGTGCGGCAGTGGGTGCAAAGCCGCCTGCAGCCCTGGCGGGTGAGCAGCCCGGACGGCCGCCCTTCGGGCCTGTTGACCGGCTATTTCGAGCCCCTGCTGGACGGGCGGCGCGTGCCCGATGCGCGCTTTCGCTACCCGCTGCACCGGGCCCCGCAAGGCCTGGGCGTGCGCAAGCCCTTCCTGAGCCGCAATGAGCTGGAGCGCACGCCCGAAGGCCGTGCCGCGCTGGCCGGGCGTGAGCTGGTCTACCTGGCCGACCCGCTGGACGTGCTGCTCATTCAGGTGCAAGGCTCGGGCCGCATCCGCCTGCAAGACGAGCGCGATGCCCAGGGCTTGCCCAAGGTGGTGCGCCTGGCGTTTGGCGGGCACAACGACCAGCCTTATGTGTCGGTGGCCCGCTGGCTGGTGGACCAGGGTGCGTTCACGCTGGAGCAGGCGTCCTGGCCGGCCATCCGCAGTTGGGCCACGGCCAACCCTTCCCGGGTGGACGAGATGATGCACGCCAACCCGCGCGTGGTCTTTTTCCGTGAAGAGCCCTTGCCCGACCCGAATGTGGGGCCGAACGGCGCCCAAGGCGTGCCGCTGACGCCAGGCCGCTCGATTGCCGTGGACCGCGAGAGCGTGCCGCTGGGCACCCCCGTGTGGCTGGACAGCACGGTGCCGCAGGTCTGGTCGGCCAATGGCCAGGGCGCCCCCGCGCCACGGCTGCAGCGCCTGGTGATGGCGCAGGACACGGGCGGGGCCATCCTGGGCGCCGTGCGCGCCGACTACTTCTGGGGCTGGGGCGATGAGGCCCTGGCCATGGCGGGCCGCACCAAACAGAGCCTGGCCCTGTGGGTGCTGTGGCCGCAAGGCGCCGGGCCCGCGCGCTGACTCAGTCCGCGAAGGCCTTCTTGAGCGCCTCGGCCAGGGCGGTGTGCGCCTGGGCGGCCTCGGGCAGGAAGCGGCCCATGTTGATGAAGTCGTGGATCACGCCGGGCCACACCTGCAACTCGACCGGCACGCCGGCGGCGCGCAGCTTGTCGGCGTACAGGTAGCCGTCGTCGGTCAGCGGGTCGCACTGGGCCAGGCCGATCCACGCGGGGGCCACGCCACGGTGGTCGGGCGCGTGCAGGGGTTCGCGGTGCCAGCGCTCGCTGAGGTGGCCGCCCTGGGCATGGTTTTCAAACCACTTCATCAGTTCGGCATTCAAGAAGGTGGCGCGCCCGTAGGTCATGAAGGACTCGGTGCGCACGCCCACCTGCACGGACGGGTAGAACAGCGCCTGCAACTTGAGGGGGATCTCGGCATCGCGTGCCACCACGGCCAGGATGGCCGCCAGCGTGCCGCCCGCGCTGTCCCCGCCTACCGCCAGGCGACTGGCATCGAGGTGTTTGGTGTGGCCGTGCTCGACCAGCCAGCGCAGGGCCGCCATGCAGTCTTCCAGGCCCGCGGGGTACTTGTGCTCGGGCGCCAGGCGGTAGTCGATGGCCACCACGGCCGCTCCGCTCTGGTGGGCCACCTGGCTGCACATGGCCTCACAGGTGTCGATGCCGCCCACGACAAAACCGCCGCCATGCAGGTACAGGAACACCGGCAGGTCCTTGTCATGCGTGCTGGCCCACAGGCGCGCCGGAATGTCGCCCGCCGGCCCGGGAATCGTGAAGGGTTCGACGCGGGGCAGGGGCACCGGCGGGTGTGCCATCGCCCCCACGCCCGCGGCATAGGCCTTGCGCGCCATCTCCACCGGTTGCTGGCTGATCGGCGGGAAGCCGGCGCGGCGGATGCTGTCCATCAAGGCCTGGGTGTGGGCGGCAAAGGGCAAGGGCTTGTCTTCAGCCATGTCGGGGTCTCCTGCCGATGAGGTCGGCTTGTGGGGTGTGGGTCAGTGCGGGGCGCAGTGTCACGGCGCGCTGATGCGGATGGCCAGTTGCTCGGACTGGGTGTCGTCGATCGTGTCGGTGGACAGCGTGCCGCTGCGCGTTGCCTGCGCACGGCGGCCACTGCGGGCCACCACGGTCCATTCTCCCAGAGGCACCGACACCGTGCTGGCCACCTCGCTGTGGCGGATCTGGCCATCGGGCTCGTAGGCGCTCTGCTGGCTGGCGCTGGCTTCCAGCTCGACCGTCACCGGGGCCTGTCCGCCCGGCCAGCGCGGGCGCACATTCAGGCCCTGGCCCAGGTCCAGCCACTCGGTCTGCCCCCAGACCTGCACTGGCGGCATGTGGCCGCCCGGGTGATGCGGGCGATGACGCGGGGCCTGGGCGGGCGCATACGCCCACTGCCACACCGTGTAGGGCTGGCTGCGCCCCACGAACAGCCGCGCGCGGCCGCCATTGAGCACCTGGACCTGCTGCACCGAACGGGTCTGGGACTCGGTCTGCCAGGTGCCCAGGCGCACATCGCCCTGGGCCAGCACGCCGCGCTGGCTGTCGATGATGACGCGGCCCTGGCGCACGCCGGCGCCGCTGTCGCGGGTCTGCCCCTGTCCCTCGATGCGCCACTCGACCACCAGGTTACGCAGCGGCAAGTTGGGGTCGATGCCCTGGGTCTGTCCGGGCAGGCAGAGGCTCAGCAGGCCGATGCCCAGTGCCCAGGCGACCTGACGGCGCCCCCATGGACGGGTGGGAGGCTGCCAATTCGGGAAATCAAGCATGATCCGGACTCCTCTGCGATGCGCCAAGCGGCTTGGCTCGTGCTCCAATGTGAGCGCGACCGTACCGATGTTCACGTAATCTGCCACAGAGTGGCGTGAACCTGGTGGGCCGCTCCCGATACCTTACTGCGCCCTTGCACAAGGCGCCCTACCTTCATGCAGCTCGACGAACTGTTTCAACAACCCCAGGCCCTGCCTGCCGTCCCCAAGATCGTTCACGAACTGATCGACAGTTTCAACAACGAGGACATCTCGATCGAAGAGATTGCCCGCAAGCTGGCCGCCGATCCGGTGCTGTCGGCGCGCTTGTTGCGCTTGGCCAACTCGGCTTACTACCATGTGTCGCGCACCATCGGCACGGTGCCCGAGTCGATCGCGATGCTGGGCTTCGTGACGGTGCGCACCCTGGTGATCAGCTCAGGGCTGACCGGGGGCTACAAATCCATGCCCGGGCTGGATCTGAACCAGTTCTGGCGTTACAGCATGCACGCCGCTGCGGTGTCGGGCTGGGTGGCGCAGCAGGTGCGCGTCAACCGCGACCAGGCCTTCACGGTGGGCCTGATGCACGCCATTGGCGAGCTGGTGATGCACGCGGGCATGCCTGCGGCCATGCTGCAGCTTGACCAGCAGTCGTCCCCGATGGACGACGATCGCCTGGCGGTGGAAGAGCGCACCTTCGGCTACCAGTTCGCGACCGTGGGGTCGGAGCTGGCGCGTCAATGGCGCTTCCCGCTGTCGTTCGTGGAAGCGATTCGCCACTTCCCGGCGCCGCTGGCCCAGCCCAAGTTTGACCCGGTGGCCGGCGTGCTGCACCTGGCCGCCTGGCGCGCCCGCGCCGAGCTCCACCAGCTGGATGCCGCTGCGATGGCCGCCCAGGTGCCGGCCGAGGTCTGCGCGGCGTTGGGCATGGCCCCCGACGTGCTGCTCAAGGAAATGCCGCCTCTGGCCGAGCTGTGTGAGGGGCTGGAAGCCCTGATCGGCTGACTCACCGGACGCAGCTGACCGGCCTTGGTACGGGCCGGTGCCGCGTCAGATGGACAGTGGATCGACGTCCACCGCCCAGCGGATCAACCCGCTGCGGCGGTGCTGTTGCGCCAGCATGAACCAGGGGGTCTGTGCGGCCGACAGGAAGCGCTGCAGCGGCATGCGCTGGGCGCTCTCGATCATCAGCTGCGCCCGCTCGACATTGGCCACGCGCTGCACGGGCGTGGGCACCGCCGGATACAGGGTGACGCCCACGGCCTGCGCTTCGGCCATCACGGCCTGCGCAGCGGCCTCCAGAAAGGCCTGGGCGGCTTCCTGCGTCTTGCCCTCGGCGCGCAGCATGGCCAGGTGGGCGTAGGGCGGCAGGCCCGCCATCTCGCGCTCCTTGAGCTGCTGCGCGGCAAAGTCGGCAAAGTCGTACTTGCGCAGGGCCTGGTAGAGCGGGTGCGTGGGGTGCCAGGTCTGCACCCACATCTCGCTGTGGCCGGCCACCTCGGCATCGCGCCCGGCCCGGCCTGCGGCCTGCAGCAGCAGGGCGAACTGGCGCTCGGCGGCGCGGAAGTCGCTGGCAAACAAGGCGGCATCGGGGTTGATGGCCGCCACCAGCGTGATGCGCCGGAAGTCGTGCCCCTTGGTCACCATCTGCGTGCCCACCAGCACGTCCACCTCGCCGGCATGCACGCTGGCCAGTTGTTCTTCCAGCGCGCCCTTGTGACGGGTCACATCGGCATCGATGCGGCCCACGCGGGCGCGGGGCAGGGCCTCGGCCAGCTGCTCTTCCAG
>JACCEA011865738.1_pt1 | contig 12092 bp, 10 predicted proteins | sample 7449851 | NCBI WGS metagenome assembly JACCEA01 (sample SAMN15323453, study PRJNA562643) | freshwater metagenome | isolation source: river surface water | place: USA:Blue River Watershed | collected 2017-08-18 | reverse complement strand
GGGGATGGAAACCTGTATGACTTTGGGCATGTTGGATGAGCAACAGGCAAAAGATTTGGCCAATGCAGGCTTGGATTATTACAACCACAACCTTGATACCTCGCCTGAATACTATGGCGAAATTATTACCACCCGCACTTATCAGGATCGTCTCGATACTCTGGCAAATGTGCGCAATGCGGGCATGAAGGTCTGTTGTGGTGGCATTGTCGGAATGGGCGAAGAAAAAACCGACCGTGCCGGTTTGTTGCAGCAATTAGCCAACATGCCGGAACATCCCGAATCAGTGCCAATCAATATGCTGGTAAAAGTAGACGGCACGCCGCTGGAAAACGAAGCAGACCTCGATCCATTCGACTTTATTCGCACCATTGCGGTCGCCAGAATTCTAATGCCAGCATCGCATGTGCGCTTGTCGGCAGGTCGTGAAAAAATGAACGACCAAACTCAGGCATTGGCATTTTTTGCGGGCGCTAATTCAATTTTTTACGGCGAAAAATTATTGACGACAGCCAATCCTGAAACCAGCAAAGATATGCAATTGTTCAAACGATTGGGTATTCATCCTGAAGCTTACGAGGTGCATGAAACCGAAGCTGAGCAGGAAGAAATGCTTACGCATCAATTGCATGAAGCGCAATTGGATTCGTTGTTTTATAACGCAGCAAAATGATTTTATTTTCATCCCCTCCTAACCTCCCCCTTGGCAAGGGGGTGAATTTCTCATGACCCCCTTCAATCATTTTCTCCAATCACGCCTCGATGAGCGCCGTGAAAAAAAACGCTACCGACAACGATCAATTCTGGAATCGCCACAATCCGTGCAGTTGCAAGTTAAGGGCAAAAAATGCATTTCATTTTGCAGTAATGATTATTTGGGATTGGCTAATCATCCAAAAGTGGTTGAATCATTTCAGGCGGCCGCAAAACGTTGGGGCGTCGGTAGTGGAGCATCGCATTTGGTGTCTGGGCATTCATCGGAGCACCATGCGTTGGAAGAAGAATTGGCTGCGTTTACGGGTCGTGAAAGTGCAATTTTATTTTCCACTGGATATATGGCCAACTTAGGTTGTATTAGCGCATTGATGCAAGAAGGCGACGCAATTTTTGAAGATAAATTTAATCACGCCAGTTTGTTGGATGCCGGTTTAGCCAGCGGCGCAAAATTCCAACGTTTCTTACATAATGATCTGGATAATCTAGCTTTGCGATTAAAAAAATCTGACGCTGAAAAAAAATTAATTGTAGTAGACGGTGTGTTCAGTATGGATGGCGATTTGGCACCACTCGATCACATATCCAGACTGGCAGCAGAATACAATGCGTGGTTAATGGTCGATGATGCTCATGGCTTGGGATGTTTAGGCAAAAATGGTGGTGGCACAGCAGAATTATTTTCCCTTTCACAAGATCAATTGCCCGTGTTGATGGGCACTTTAGGCAAAGCATTTGGCACTTTTGGTGCGTTTGTTGCGGGCAGCCGATTGCTAACAGAAAATGTAATTCAGTTTGCGCGCACTTATATTTATACCACCGCCTTGCCGCCTGCAATTGCTGCTGCCACACGAGCAAGTTTGCGATTGATTCAAGAAGAAACTTGGCGACGTGAGCATTTACACAGTTTGATTCATGCTTTTCGAAAAGGCGCTGAGCAAATGGGTTTGCAATTAATGCCATCCTCTTCGCCCATTCAGCCGATTATGGTTGGCGATGAAAAAACAGCATTGCATATTTCGCAAAAACTGTTTGAACGTGGATTTTGGGTGGTTGCCATACGTCCCCCAACAGTGCCCACAGGTACATCACGTTTAAGAATTACCTTGTCTGCTGAACATAGCCTTCAACAGATTGAAGACTTATTGAAAGCGTTGAAAGACGTGGGTGCGGATCTTTATGCCCGCTCTGGGCTGCCACAGATGGCATCCCCTACAGATTAGGATGATGTTGATTTGTGAAAAATGTTCAAAAAAAAATATCATTAGTATTAATTCATGGCTGGGGATGCGATCAATCCAGTTGGCAGCCATTGAGATCCGAATTGGAAAGATTATTTACACTCACACTAATTGATCTCCCCGGATTCGGCAGCGCCTCTATCGCCCATGATTATTCATTAGGCAAGACTCTCTCAATACTCAATCATCAAATACCGGATAACTCTTGGTTAATGGGTTGGTCTTTAGGTGGAATGCTGGCGATTCGCTTGGCGCAGCATTATCCGCAAAAAATACTTGGCGTTATCAGTTTGGCGGCTAATGCAAAATTTGTTGCAGAAACGGATTATCCCGACGCTATGTCATTGCAAGTGAATCAACAGTTTAATCACTCTTTTATTGAAAATCCGTTGGCGGCATTAAAAGTATTTTCAGGTTTGCTGGCGCAAGGCGCCGAAGATGAGCGTGCGTTGTTAAAGCAATTTAGAAAAATGTTGCAGCCAGAAAATATCCATTCTTCTTGGTATGATGCGCTCATATTGTTGTCACAGATTGATAATCGACACGCCATCTCAGAATTAACACAACCCTGCATGCATATTTTTGCCGATGCTGATTCCTTGGTGCCGGTATCTGCCGCATCTTGTGTAAAGCAATTAAATCCGCGACATCAAGTTAACATTATCGAGCGTTCTTCACATGCTTTGCATTGGTGCCATCCTATCGCAGTGCTAACACTGATTCGAGAATTTATTCTGAACTCATATTCGCATAAAAACCCTGAAGGCTCTCGGTCAACGGATGAATGGGTTGCGAATGTCGAGAGTGTTCAGCAGGCGACTAAATCGCGGGTCGCCAAAAAATTCTCGCGGGCTGCATCAACCTATGACCAAGCCGCCGAAATACAAGCCATCGCCGGTAATCGACTGTTCAATGAATATGGTATTGGGCTTCAGCTATCTGATGATTCGGTCATAATGGATTTGGGATGTGGTACAGGATTTTTTTTGGATAAATTACAAAAGCATTTTCACCCTGCGTTGATGCTGGGTGTCGATCTGTCTTTTGATATGTTATTGGCAGCACAAAAAAAATCATCTGGATTATGGGTGGCGGGTGATGCAGAAAAATTACCTTTTTCTGCCAATTCGGTTGATCTTATTTATTCTAATTTCGCTTTGCAGTGGTGCTTTAATCTGCCCTTGCTGTTGGATGAATTGTGTCGAGTATTAAAACCCGGTGGTGAATTGATTTTTACTACGCTGGGTAGCCAGAGTTTGTACGAATTGGCTTCTGCATGGCGTGAGGTGGACAGCCAGCCACATACTAATCAGTTTGTTGATAAGGGTTTGATGCGAGCTTTGCTGGAGACGCGATTCACAGCCGTCAGGCTCGATTCTCAATTATTAGAAATGCAATTCGATACTATCCATGATCTATTGCGGAGTTTGAAATCGGTCGGCGCTACTTATCATGCTGCTGCTAATCAAGGTCTAATGGGTCGAAAAAAGTTTATACAATTAGCTGGCGCTTACGAACAGTTTCGCAAGCATGGAAAGGATGGCAAGAGTGAAAAATTACCTTTGACCTACGATGTTATTTTTGTGCGCGCAACAAAACGAGCGAATTAAGTGATGAGTAAAAAAACGTTTTTTGTTACAGGTACTGATACTAATGTCGGTAAAACACAAGTCGCTGCTGGCTTGTTGCATCTTGCTAACACGCGAGGCTTGTCTAGTATTGGATTGAAGCCTGTGGCGGCGGGTTGCGAAAAAACCAGTGAGGGCTTGCGCAATCAGGATGCGCTGTTATTGCAGTCAGCATCTTCGGTTAAATTACCTTATGAGCAAATTAATCCAGTGGCATTAATTGAACCCGTTTCGCCACACATTGCTGCACAAAAAGAAAAACGTATCTTATCCGCTGATCGGTTAGCGGGTTTTTGCCGCAGTAGTTTTCGTATGGCTGAAATGACTTTAATAGAAGGTGCAGGAGGTTGGCGCGTGCCAATTAACCCATCAGAAACTATGGCCGATTTGGTGAAGATTATGCAGTTGCCCGTTATTTTGGTGGTGGGGATGCGTTTAGGTTGTCTTAATCATGCATTGTTGACGGTAGAGGCTATTCGCCAAGATGGTTTGTCACTTGTTGCTTGGGTTGCGAATACTGTCGATGCTAATATGCAGGCATTGGATGACAATATCTTAACCTTACGACAACGAATTCCGGCACCATGTTTGGGTGTTGTACCATTCATGGCTGAACCGACACCGGAAAAAATTGCTCAATATTTATTGTTACCCGATTGATGTTTGCTTGATTGCTTGTTGATTGTTTGTTTGTTGATAGTTACTTGATTAAATAATTGTACGATGCCGTTGAGCGCAACTCACATGGATGCGAAGTAGTAGAGCAGTGCAGGAGCAATTGTCGAGCGATACGCATCATAGGTCCCACGCCAATATGAAATGTATTGTTCTTGTATTGAGTATTTTTGTATCGGCTTGCACCAGCTTGCCGGATGTTAAAAAAATCCCCCAAAAAAATCTGGCGCACGACATCTATTTTGTCTACGAAAAGTGGCATACCAGCCTGATGATTCCTGCGGCGTCTGTTGAAAAACACAGTCGTTATTTCAATCAAATCGCCAAGCAAAAAAAATACATTGGCTTTGGTTATGGTGACGGGGATTTTTTTACCGGTAAAAATAAAAGTCTACTATCGGGCGCCAAGGCATTAGTGGCATCTAGTTATTCTGCAATACAAGTGTTGGATTATTATTCTGATCCTTTTCATTACATCCCAGTGGAAACACGAGTGCCTTTACGTATCAGTGAAAAACGCATGAAAAAACTGATTCGTTATATTGATAAGTCAGTGGCTTTGCAAAAAAAACGTCCTGTAGAGTTAAGGGCTTATGAAGAAAATACTGGCTATTTTTTTAAAGCTAAACAGCATTACAGTATGTTCAGCAACTGCAACACTTGGAGTAGCCAAGCCCTACAGGCTGCCGGAATTCCCATCAAGAGTCGATTTAAACTGACGGCGCAGAGCGTTTTTGAGCAGGCTAAATTTATCTCAGAATACCAACAAGCCTATTGTCGTTTGAAGTCATCTGCTGACGGAAGCGGCACGCGCTGAGCTTGGCACATCCTGTTGTTATAGTGTTTTATTTTTAAGTACCAAATAGTCTTAAAGTGACAAGCATATTGGCTGTTTTTTGTCCTTCGCCTGCGTAAAATGAAACTAAGCGTCAAACCCTGTGAGGATGAAATTATGGACATAGGTTCGGTGATTAACCAAGGGCTGATTGGTATGCAAAAAAGCCAGTCATCGCTGCATCAATCTGCTCAGCAAATTGCGGGCATGGCAAAAGACGGGGCGAACGCCTCTACGCAAGATTTGGCAGAAAATCTAGTCAATCTCAAGGTTCAACAAAATATGTTTGATAGTTCTGCCAAAGTGGTAAAAACAGCCAGTGATGCCTTGGGCACTTTGTTGGATGTTAAGGCCTGAGCCAAGTGATTAACTAGGTGCGGGAGGAGCTATGATTGCCAATATCGCTTCTACTTATGTGACATCGGTGCCTGCAACCTATCAGCCTGCGGGGCGTCAGGTTGTGGGGCAAGAATCCACGGAGCTTAAATCATCCAACTTCCGCCCTGCTGAACAGCTTGCGGAGTCATCCCGCCAACAAGCTCGCCGTGCGCCTGACGATAAGCCTTCAGAGGACGCCGAAAAGGATCGCGTCACTAGGCAATCCCCTGTAAATGAGCATCAGCAGCGCAAGCAAAAAGCTCAGCAAGAACGTCAAAATGCTGAGCAAAAAGTCATTGAGCAATTATCTGCGCGTGATCGTGAAGTGCGCATGCACGAGCAGGCTCACGCGGCCGTTGGTGGGCAGTATGCCGGTAGTCCCACTTACACTTATCAGCGCGGTCCTGATGGTGTTAGTTATGCGATAGGGGGTGAAGTTCAAATTGATACTAGCCCTATCCCTAATGACCCTGAGGCGACCTTGCGCAAAGCCGAGCAAATTGCCCGCGCTGCCAATGCGCCAGCCGATCCTTCGGGTCAGGATCGAGCTGTCGCTGCTCAGGCAGCCAAGATGGCACAGCAGGCACGCATAGAGATCAGTGAGCAGCGTCGTGAAAAATCGCTTGATAAAGAGCAGAAGCTTGGTAAAGAAGAAGGTCAGCCGCCGGTATCGGAACCTGATTCTCAGGCTCCAGGCTCGGAAGGGGTGATCGACGCGAAAACGAAAAAGGCAGATAAAGAATCTCTAGAAGAGCAGGAGCTGCAAGCGCAACGTCAATCAGAGCGTACCCGTCTTTTAAGCGAGATGCAGCAGCACAACCTCAAGACTAACCTGCGTTTGTTGGAGATCCATAGTCTTGGCGCTGCATCGGTTGTGGGTCGGCTTTTGGATAAATCGGTATAGTGAGTCTTTTTCCTTGACCCCTTGGGAGGCGCTCCCTATAATGCGCCTCCTCGCTGATCCGCTGGATCGGTTGAGTTGTCGTCGCGGGGTGGAGCAGCTTGGTAGCTCGTCGGGCTCATAACCCGAAGGTCGTTGGTTCAAATCCAGCCCCCGCAACCAAGATTCCAAGTTGTTGTTTCAGGCAACAACTGTGTTAAAAGCCCCTTATGGGGCTTTTTCGTTTTTCGTTAAGTCTGAGTTTCAGGCTTGGCCTATTACCCAAGTGTTAATTTTCTGGAATGGGCCTTGTGCCCATTTTTTGTTTTTTGGTTGTTATTTTAATGAGGTTTCCATGGCATCTAAACAGGATCAGCTGCAGGCGCTTTTGGCTCCAGTGATTGAGTCCATGGGGTGCGAACTTTGGGGCTTGGAATATCTCACACAAGGTCGTTTTTCTACACTGCGTATTTTTATTGATGGCCCCAAGGGAGTGTCACTGGAAGAGTGTGAAAAAATCAGTCGACAAATCAGCAGTGTGATGGACGTAGAAGATCCAATTGAAGGTGAGTATACGCTTGAAGTTTCATCGCCGGGGTTGGATAGAACTTTGTTTTCCCTGGCGCATTATCAGCGTTATGTGGGTGAAATCATTAGCGGTAAATTTCGATCTCCCATAGAGGGGCGTCGTCGATTTAAAGCAGAAATTCGTGCAGTGGATGGCGATGTGATTGTGATGCTGTTGGATAATAAGGAAATAAAAATTCCGTTCACAGCAATTGATAAAGCGAATGTAGTACCGCGTTACGATGATATTTTGCGTGGTATTGAATCGCAGGATATTAACGAGTAAACGTTAAACATTTCAGGGCGATTTCTATTTCTGTAATAGAAATTCTGACATTGACTGACGCATTATTGACATGTAATTGCGTTAAGGAATTAACAGAGGCAAACCGATGAACAAAGAAATCTTGTTAGTTGCAGATGCGGTATCCAACGAAAAAGGTGTGGATAAAGAGCTTATTTTCCAAGCAATTGAGATTGCATTGGCAACAGCGACTAAAAAACGTTTCGATGAAGATTCCAATATTACGGTCAACATTAATCGCGCAACGGGCGATTATGAAACTTGGCGCAGTTGGTTAGTGGTTGCGGATGATGTGCTTGCTGAGTTGGGCACACAGTTTACAACCGAAGAGGCGCGTGAAAAGGATGCCACACTGTCAGTGGGTGATACCTACAACGAGAAAATTGAAAATGCTGAGTTTGGTCGCATCGCGGCTCAAACAGCCAAACAAGTGATTGTGCAAAAAGTGCGTGAAGCAGAGCGTGCGCACATGGTGGATGAATACCGTGATCGTTTGGGCGAATTAGTCAGTGGAACGGTCAAAAAAGTGACACGCGATAGCATTATTGTGGATTTGGGTGGTAATGCCGAAGCGATATTGCCGCGTGAAAATTTAATTGGTCGTGAAATTTTCCGATTGGGTGATCGTATTCGTGCGCTATTGTTGGAAATTCGCAGCGAAGCTCGTGGGCCACAATTGTTATTGAGTCGCTCGCACTCACAGATGCTGGTTGAATTATTCAAAATTGAAGTGCCAGAAATTTCTGAAGACATTATTGAAATTAAAGGTGCAGCGCGTGATCCGGGATTGCGTGCAAAAATAGCCGTCAAAACCAACGATGGCCGCATTGATCCCGTGGGTGCTTGTGTGGGCATGCGTGGTTCTCGTGTTCAGGCCGTTTCGAATGAGTTAGGCGGTGAGCGCGTCGATATAGTTCTGTGGGACGATAATCCGCCACAATTTGTTATTAATGCCATGTCCCCCGCTGAAATTGAATCCATTGTGGTGGATGAAGATGCTCGCTCGATGGACCTCGCCGTCAACGAAGATAATTTGGCTATGGCCATTGGTCGAGGTGGTCAGAACGTACGTCTGGCAACAGAATTGACTGGCTGGACGATCAATGTGATGAGTGTGGCTGAGTGGCAAGCCAAGCAGCAAGCTGAATCTGGTAGTTATATTGACTTGTTTATGAATGCCTTGGATGTTGATGAAGATGTTGCCGGGGTATTGGTAGAAGAAGGTTTTACCACATTGGAAGAAGTGGCTTATGTTCCATTGGATGAAATGTTGGCAATTGATGGCTTTGATGAAGACATTGCAGAAGAATTACGTGCGCGCGCAAAAGATGCATTATTAACCCGCGCATTAGCATCTGAAGAGCGATTGGAAGGTGCTGCCCCTGCAGAAGATTTATTGAATATGGAAGGCATGGATGAAGCACTGGCTCAGACTTTAGCCAGCCGTGGTATTTTGACTATGGATGACTTGGCTGAGCAATCAGTCGATGAATTAGTGGATATTCAAGGTGTGGATGCTGAACGCGCTGCCGCACTGATTATGAAAGCGCGCGAACCCTGGTTTGCCTGATGTGAATCATTAAAGGTAAACAGGTAACAAGACTCCTCGAGGAAATAGAATGGCAGAAGTAACCATTAGCGAACTCGCCAAATCGATTGGCACCCCTGCAGAGCGTTTGTTAAAACAAATGCAAGAAGCAGGATTGCCGCATAAATCGCTTGAAGCCAAAGTATCGGACGATGAAAAGCAACGTTTGTTAGCTTATCTCAAAGCCAGTCATGGCGAAGCGACACAAGAACCGAAAAAAATTACTTTGCAGCGCAAAACCACCACCACCATTAAAACAGGTTCTGGTGCCGCGAAAAAAACCGTTAACGTTGAAGTTCGTAAAAAAAGAACTTACGTGAAACGCGAAGATGAAGCGACAGACGCCGAAGATAATCTGGATGTTCAAGACATTGAACCGATTGTAGAAGACCTGATTGATACACCCAAGGTTGTTGAGGTTGAACAACAACCGGAGCCGGTTGTTGAAGATGTGATTGCAGAAGACGTCAAACCCGAACCGGTTGAAACGGAAGCGGCACCAGTGTCACATCGTATGTCGTTCACTGATGGTATTGAAGAAAAGCGTCGTGCAGCTATTGAGCGCCGACAAGCGGAAGAGGCTCAGCGTCAGGCGGATGCCAAAGCGCGTGAAGAAGCCAAGCAAAAAGCGGAAAAGTCGCGTTCTAAGCGTAATGATAAACCAGCGGAGCGCACCGAGCAGTCTACAGACCGTCCGGCCACTGAGCGTCCTAGCGGTGAGCGTGCAGACCGACCGAAAACAGGCGCTAAACCTGTAGGCGGAAACCGTGGTAAGCCTGCTGCGGTCACACCGATTGCGCCACCTGCCATGAAGGAAGACACCAAACACGGCGGTAAAAAGACCCACAAACGTGAAGATTTTGAAGAAGAGGATGAGTCTGGCAAGCGAGGCGCCAAGGCTGTTAAAAAAGGCGCTCCGGCAGCCCCTAAAAAATCCACCAAAATTGATTTATTGGCATTTGTTGATGACGATGAGGACAGTGATGTACTGGCGCGTCGTACTCATATTCGAGCGCATCACAAAAAGAACAACAAACATGCTTTCAAAAAGCCTACCAGCCAAATCATCCATGAAATTGACGTACCTGAGCATATTCTGGTTTCTGAGTTGGCGCAGCGATTGACGATTAAAGTGAATGAGCTGATTAAGCGCCTGATGAAGATGGGCGTAATGGCCTCGATGAATGAAGCCATAGATCAGGATACAGCGGTATTAATTGTTGAAGAGTTAGGCCACAAAGCCAACTTGGTCAGCGAAGATGATATTGAGCATGCACTCGAAAAATCATTGGATCACCAAGGTGATGTGACTCCGCGTGCGCCTGTTGTGACGGTCATGGGTCATGTTGACCACGGTAAAACGTCACTCTTAGATTACATTCGTCAAGCCAAGGTGGCGGCAGGCGAGGCGGGTGGCATTACTCAGCATATTGGCGCTTATCGTGTGCAGACCAGTCGCGGCGAAATCACCTTTTTGGATACCCCGGGCCATGCGGCGTTTACCGCTATGCGTGCCCGTGGTGCCAAAGCGACTGACGTGGTTATTCTGGTGGTGGCGGCTGACGATGGTGTCATGCCACAAACCGAAGAGGCGATTCAACATGCCCGCGCTGCCAATGTGCCGATTGTGGTGGCGATCAACAAATGTGATAAGCCCAGTGCCGATCCTGATCGCGTAACCAATGAATTGGTTGTCAAAGGGGTCATTCCTGAAAACTACGGCGGTGATACGCAATTTATTCAAGTCTCTGCCCATACGGGTCAGGGTATTGATGACCTCTTGGAAGCTATCTCCCTGCAAGCTGAAGTATTGGAATTACATGCACTTGCCGATGCACCTGCAAAAGGGGTGATTATCGAAGCGCGTGTGGATAAAGGCCGCGGTACAGTTGCTACCCTGTTGGTTCAACAAGGCACATTGAAACACGGCGATTTAGTACTGGCAGGACAGACCTACGGTCGTGTGCGCGCCATGATGAATGAGCGCGGTGAACAGGTGAAAGAAGCTGGCCCATCAACGCCTGTGGAAATCCTTGGTTTGGAAACGCCACCGAGCGCAGGTGATGATTTCGCGGTATTGGATGATGAACGCAAAGCGCGTGAAGTCGCTCAGTTCCGTGCCGAAAAAGAACGCAAAGAAAAGCTGGCGCGTTTCCAAGCGGCCAAGTTGGAAAACATGTTTGCTCATATCGAGACCGGCCAGAAGAAGATTCTGGGTGTCGTAGTGAAGGCAGATGTACGCGGTTCGCTGGAAGCCATACAAGCTTCCTTGGCGGATATAGGTAACGATGAAGTTCAAGTGAACGTGATTTCATCCGGTATTGGTGGAATTACGGAGAATGATGTCAATCTGGCCTTAACCAGTGGTGCCATCATTCTTGGCTTTAATGTTCGAGCCGATGGCACAACTCGCCGATTAGCCGAATCCGAAGGTGTCGATATTCGTTACTACAGCATCATTTACAACTTGCTGGATGAAATTAAAGCGGCATTAAGCGGAATGTTGGATCCAGAACGTGTAGAAAATATTCTGGGTACTGCGGAAGTGCGCGAAGTGTTTAACTCACCGAAATTTGGTCAGGTTGCCGGTTGTATGGTGGTGGATGGTACTGTTCATCGCAATAAACCTATCCGCGTATTGCGCGATAACGTGGTGATCTTTACGGGTGAGCTGGAATCTTTGCGTCGCTTTAAAGACGACGTATCCGAAGTTCGCAATGGCTTTGACTGTGGTATCGGCGTTAAGAATTACGATGTCAAAATTGGCGATCAAATCGAAGTCTTTGAAATCAAAGAAGTTGCGCGGTCGCTCTAATTGGGTGATTGTCATAAACGATTGAGAGGTTAACTGGCGCATGCCAAGAGAGTTTTTCCGTTCGGATCGCGTATCGGATGCTATCCAGCGTCTGTTGGGGCAGATAATCCCCCAAGAGGTGCGCGATCCGCGTGTTGGCATGGTCAACATTAATCAGGTGACTGTATCGCGTGATATGGCCTATGCCAAAGTCTATGTCACCTTCGTAGGTGATGACGAGGCGACCAGTTTGCAAGCCGTCAGTATCTTGAATAAAGCCAGTGGTTTTTTGCGCGGTTTCGTCGCCAAAGAGCTGGATATGCGCACTGTGCCCAAGTTGCAGTTTTTTTATGATAAAACCGCCATTCGCGGGCAGGAAATTTCATCCCTGATTGACCGTGCATTGGCTGAAGACAAGTTGCATCCTCAGGATGACAGCGCGTCACAGGGTTAATTATGCGTAAGCGAAAAGGCCGTCCGGTGGATGG
>JACCEA012233225.1_pt1 | contig 12097 bp, 15 predicted proteins | sample 7449851 | NCBI WGS metagenome assembly JACCEA01 (sample SAMN15323453, study PRJNA562643) | freshwater metagenome | isolation source: river surface water | place: USA:Blue River Watershed | collected 2017-08-18 | reverse complement strand
GGGCGCGATTTTGCGTTCATTGCGCTCGGCGGATGTGGCGACAGCAGTTTCTTGGAAGGTCATTCGTATACATATGAAGGTTCCACTTGGGGCAAGATTGTGCAAATCCTGATTGAGAGCAAGTCGATGAATCCAGTTATTTATTTCGACGAGCTGGATAAAGTGTCAGACACTGCACGCGGACAAGAGATTATTGGCATCTTAACCCATTTGACCGACACCACCCAAAATAGTCAGTTTCACGACAAATACTTCTCGGAAATTGACTTAGACTTAAGCAAGTGCTTGTTTATTTTCAGCTATAACGACGAAAATATGGTGAATCCTATTCTTAGAGACCGCATGTATAAGATTGTCACCAAGGGCTACGACGTCAAGGAGAAAATCACGATTGCACGCAATTATATGTTGCCCAAAATCCGGGAACAAGTAGGATTCAAGGAAGACGAGGTTCTTATTAGCGACGAAATTTTAACACATATTATCAACAATCAGGCCAAGGGCGAAGAAGGTGTGCGTAATTTGAAGCGCACTTTGGAAATCATTCACACCAAGTTGAACTTGTACAGACTGGTGAAACCCGAAGACGCGGGCATTTTCGAGAAGGACTTGGGACTCAAAGTGACGTTTCCTTATACTTTAACTAAGGCGGCAGTGGATTCTTTGGTAAAAGTAAATGATACTATTAACAAAAGTGTTTTGTATTCGCTCTACGTCTAAATGAAACCAAGGTTTTCTTTAAATCCTTCCTTTGTTGTTGTTTATTTTTTTACACATACAACGAGTAAATGACCGGATTGCTTCCTTTCAAATGCTATGCAACAAGAGGAGGGGGTTTGGGGGAACCTTAGGTTCTCCCTATTTGGTCGCTTGCTCCAGTAGCATTGCCACCACGAGTAGTAAGCAGTTTAATATCCGAGTCACTCATGCAAATATTACCCTTGGAATTGGTGTATCCATAGGATTTGCATGTGGTGGATCCCTCGTTGTTATACATGAATCCAATGGCCTTCTCGTCGCCGTAAGCTCCCGATTGAAGACCGCTAAATCCTGCCACCTTTAAAGGCTGAACCATTGGCTCAAATCCTTCTTTCTTCTCTTTTTGGGCAAACCCTTCTTTCTCAGCCTTTTCGGCACCTGCCTTTTCCGCTCCGCTTAAGGGTACAGGCCCGGGGACGGGCGACGCAGGTGTTAGAGCCTCTGAGTATCTTTTTTCAAACGCGTTTTGCACCGACTCAAATCCCTCATAAGGATACGCAGTCAATGTTTTCGAACTGGAATATCCGACCACGCTACCGCGGGCCAGCATCATCACCAAAAATAATACAAGCAACAATCCAATAATACTCACGATTCCGGTTTTCATTATATTATGGATTAATATAATAAATATATTTTGTGTGTTATTGTTTTTTGCCTTTGATAACCTCTGCAGACAACGGTTGCAATGGATTTTTCACAAGGGAAACAGAGGTTTTTGCATCTGCGGTTTTCACAAAGTATTCCATAATTGTATTATATGCGTCAACAAGGTTACCACGTTGTTTTCCCCAGTTTGGCGTGTACACATTTTGCGTCAGTTTTTTCACTAAATTGTTGCCCACTTGCACCAGCAATTCCGCGTTTGTTTGGATTGCAGTGTCATAATCATTAATGATTTTCTCTAAAGCCTCCTTGTTTTCTCTGTATTTTGTTTGAATAGAAACCACCGTTCCAGATAAATCCGTGATAGTTTGTTTCACATTTGCCCATTTTTGCGCATTGCGTTCTTGGATTCGTCGTTGCAATTCGTCGTGCATCGCGTCCGTCTCTTGTATTTTAGTTTTAATGCGGTCAATGTTTTGCGCAATAGCCTCAGTATCGCGTTCAAACTGCGCTTGTTGCGATTTCAGTTCGTTGGATTGTTTGGTCGATATGCATTTGTTTCTGATTCCGTCATTCAAATACAATGCCCATGGGTCGTCGCAATTACCGTGAGACGCCACCTCTACAATAAACATCGTATGTAAGACCGCTACACTGTATGCAAACACCGATAAAACTAAAATTGTTATAATTATATATGTTTTATTTAAACTCCAATAACTGACTACAGTGTCCATTATATTTTCTCTATACTTTTTTCATGGCTTCTCTAATACTATCTGTCAACGTTTTTGTTCCGCTGGTCATTTTGAACACTCCATTGTTCATATGCCGTTGTATGATTAGTGAAGCTATGATTTTCTGCATTCCCTCTTTAATCGCTAAAATGTTATTTTGCAGTGCAATCGCCAGATTATTGTTGCGGTTTTTATTGTAGGTTTCAGCCTCCATTACCTTGTTATTTAAAGCGTTCAATTGTTTGTCTGCCTCTGACATCTTGTTATTCAAAGCGTTTTTAGTGTCCACCATTTCCGTTATTACTGGGTCTACAATGTTGCCTTGCTTCATTTGTTTGCCGGCATTCTCCAAACAATACTCCATATTATTGTTGGCGTCAATGCCATATAGCCACGAAAACATCATAACCTCTGGACGACATCGCATGCGAGACCAGTTATTTTTTACTTGGAAATAGTTGCCGACGAATGTTATAATAATAAAAGCTAATGCAAATATAATGGCCATTACAATTGAATAATAATATGTGTTATCTTCGACGGTTAAATTCAACAAATATGCCATCTATATACAATTTACAATAAATAAACATAAACAATGAGTCGCTTATACTTGTTATATATGAGTGCCAATTCATTTGTTCAAGGATTAAATATGAAATCGCTAATGGAGAGTGACGACTATGTTGATAATACTGCCAAAATTCGCGAGCTAAAACACAGCGAATACATTTTGGAAGACATTGCCAAGCTGTGCAAGATGAAGCAAATATATCACCATATGCGGATGACAGACGAAGAACGATTTAACACCAAGTGCCAAAATGCGGTGCCTTTGCTATACAATAGTTACACCGACATTTATCACAAGGTGTTGAAAGATGAACTCAATATGGAGCTTATGGTGAAATTTGTGTGCATTTTGAAGCAAATTGAAGAGGGACAACTAGACCAATACGAAGCGTCAGTGCAAGTGGGCACTATTTTGCGCGAGATGTATGTGGATTCGGCCATGCGCAGGGCAGAAAAACTTGACGCCGAATCAGAGAAACCCACGTTTGTTGAGCCGGTCAAGATGTCGTGGGCTGAGTTTAAGGCATCAAAAAAAGAGAAGAAAGAATAGGGGAAACTACGTTTCCCCCTATGACCCCCTTCCTTTTAATATATTTATGGTAAAAAAGGAGGGTGCCGGAGGGAACCTTGGTTCCCTCGTAAAATTGACATTGTACAATTGTTATATATTATATGCAATAACAATGCATATAAAATATGGAAACCGAACTTGATAACGAATTTACACTGGAAACGTGCCCTATATGTCTTGAAGATATAGAGCTGTGTGCATATAATTATATTAAAACTGAATGCAAACATTGTTTTCATGCCACATGTTTCTTGACTAACGCACAACGTAATGGCTATGGCTGTCCGTGCTGTCGAAAGGAATTGATTGAACCAATAGACATAGATTCCGATGAGGAATCTGAGTCTGAAGAAGAACCATATTATAATCCTGCTCACGATTTGGCGTTGCTTGCATTTCGATATTTGACAGCACGAGTTGAACGCGAAGCTGGTCTAAGCGAAGCGACTAATGAAAGCGAAGCGACTAATGAAAGCGAAGCGACTAATGAAAGCGAAGCGACTAATGAAAGCGAAGCTACCAACGAAAGCGACGATATCGATGATGAAGACACAAGTTCAGTTTGGACGATGGAAGACGACATGTATCAGCGCGGACATGCATATTATGGACAAAACGATGCACCGAATTTATCCATTGAACAAGTAGCAAATAAGATGCGGTTACTTGGTCTTGACTATGAAGATATTGTGGCATTATATGTGTTACCTCATAAAGACAACACAAATGATTTGGCAATGTATGACACACAGTGGATTGCAAACAATGAACGAGCTGTACGAAATATTTTACTTGGCCGATAACATTAAAATATTTCATCATAATAATAACTATTGTATTCATTTTTTAAATTGCGAACATTAATTTCAAATCTTATTATTTCTTTTCTAATCATGAATGGTAATAATATTGGACAATTATACGCAAATGCAAACATAATACCATTAAATATTCCATCAATATAATAATGTGTTTTGTTATATTTAATACAATAATTTTTGTATCTTATAATACCTCTATATAATCCTAACGCAGGCCATAAATATAATATACTAGAATATATGTTGAAGTTGAATGTATATGATAAATCAGTAGTTGGTAGTTGGGAACATTCGGTTCCCTTAGCATACGCGCTCAGTTGGGAACATTCGGTTCCCTTAGCATACGCGCTCAGTTGGGAACATTCGGTTCCCTTAACAATGGGAATTATATTATTACAATCATTATTTAATGCCATATTATTAATGCTAAATTATTAATGCTAAATTATTATAATTATAATTATATATTTATATTTATTATAATACTATTATTATGTGTATATTTTTAATTTATAATCACATATGCTATTGTGCATAAATATGTTCAATTACTTTACTATACATATATCCGCCACCAATTAGATACACAATAGCACCCAGTGTTTCAATGCCAGTAGCATTTGCAATTACATACACACTGAGTCCAAGTGCAGTATACATCGGTAATAAACTGATTTCTATAATTGGATTATAATTACACCAACTTGTTGGTATGATTGTATTGTACATTGTAATAATATGAACATATTTTTTAATATATAATCATTAGTATTTTTTTACACTTCGACGGCGCCGATTGTTTTTGCGTTTGTTTGTTTTGCGTCGACGCTTACCACCACCATAATCAGCATCAGAATTTTCTTCATTGTCAGAATGTTCAGCGCCTTCAATATTTATTGCTGTGCGTGTTGGCTGTTTTAATGGCATAGATTCAATGCGTTCCACCAATTGTTCGACTGTTTCTGCATCTAATGCATTGGGCATTTTCTTCGATAACGCATATATCATGGCTTCAGCCATAGGCTCTGTTTTTGTATGGTTTATTATTGTATGCGAATATATTTGAACTGGCCTTGATACTCGGAAACTTTCGTTGTCTTCATTATTGACAATACAGTCGCTAAATGTGTATCTAGACATGTTAGAGCCAAATACATTATTATCGATGTTAGTGAGTCTTCCAAACACTTGAGTAAGTCCACCTCCAGTGTGAGTTTCAATGACATAATGACTTCCTATTTCAAAATCCATTGTATAACATATAAAAACAATATTATTATAATATTAATGAAGCACACCAAATATTTATTAATTGTAGAATCGAGTTCCAAGTGTGCCTCGATTGAAAAATATCTCGGTCCTGAATACAGGTGCATTGCAAGCAACGGACATATACGCATATTAGCCGACGGTTTAAATAGCATAGATACCAAGAATAATTACCAGCCTTGTTACACTGTAGACCCAGAGAAGAAGGCACACGTGCAAAAAATGGCCTCTATTGTAAGCGACTTTGAAAAATCCAATGTCATTATTGCTACCGATAATGACCGTGAAGGCGAAGCTATTGGTTGGCATATATGCCAGGTGTTTGACTTGCCCGTTGAAACTACCAGGCGCATTGTGTTTTGTGAAATCACCAAAAAGGCGATTCAAGAGGCTGTTGTTAGACCAAGTATATTAAATATGAATCTTGTAAACGCTGCTATAGCGCGTCAAGTGCTTGATGTCCTTGTTGGATATAAAGTGTCGCCACTATTATGGAAATATGTGGCACATGGAAGCGGGCTTTCAGCTGGTCGTTGTCAAACACCGGCTTTGAGGCTTGTATACGAAAACGAGTCCGAACAAGATATAAGTAAAGTTATCCATAAAGTGCAAGGCTGTTTTTTTCCGCCACACAATGTAATGCTGACACTTTCTGGTTCCACAGAAAAAACCTCTGGTTTTAATGAACACAGTTTTGATGAAGAATCCGCGATGGTTGAATTTTTAAACGCATCAACAACGTTTAAACACACATTTGAACTGGGCGCTGTCCGTAAGTCAGAGCGTGCCCCTCCAAAACCGCTTAATACGTCGGCGATTTTACAGCTTGCATCCAATGCGTTAAAAATGGGGGCAAAAGAGACAATGGCTTGTTGCCAAACGCTGTATCAGCTAGGACACATCACTTATATGCGAACCGACAATCGCACGTATTCGCCAGAATTTATTAAGACGGCTTCAAAATACATTAATGATAATTGGTCAGAACGCCATGTCAATCATGCGATGCCCGTAAATACGGATGCGTCAAATCCCCACGAAGCTATTCGCGTCACCAATATATTACTCAAAGACTTGGTTATCGTAGATAAAGACGGTTCTAATAACCGGTTAGAGCGACTATACAAACTGATTTGGACAAACACGGTTCAGAGCTGTATGGCTCCAGCCATTATTAATGTATTACCAATTCGTGTGACTGCACCATTTGATAATGTGTATAAAGGCAACGTTGAAGTTCCGCAGTTTCTTGGATATCAAATTGTTGAAACCAAAAAAACCGAAGGTTTTGATGCGAACGTCATTAATGCATTAATTTTGAAAGCGCAAACATCCAAGTCTAGAGAAGTGGCTTTCACGTATTTGCAATCCGTGCCAACTATGGAACACAAATGTAAACCACATTACACAGAGGCTTCTCTTATCAATAAACTAGAAGACCTCGGTATTGGCCGACCATCCACATATTCCACCATCATTGACACCATTCAAACCCGCAAATATGTGGATAAGACTGATGTGCCTGGCACTACAGTCGGGTGCAACATATATACTCTTCGTCAATATGATACTAATGTATCCGTGGAAACCGTCGAAAAAACATTTGGCAAAGAAAGTGGAAAGCTTGTGCTAGAGCCCGTTGGTAAACTGGTGGTCGAGTTTTTACTGGATAAATTAGAACCTCTGTTTTCCTACGAATTCACTAAGAATATGGAGGAATCTTTAGACAAAGTTGCGTTGGGGCTGATTCCATGGTATAAAGTGTGCGACGAGTGCAATAAGCAAATCAAAATGTTGGTCGCCAACTTGGCAAAACTAGAGAAAAAAGTGTATACAGTGGAAGGCGATTGGATATTGTTGTTTTCTAAAGACGGAGCCAAGTTGGTCAATCAAGTGACTAAGGAGTTCAAATCAATAAAATATGGATTAAAACTGGATATAAATAAGCTGGATCGTGGTGAATACACGTTAGATGATTTGGCACAACTGGAGCAACGCGACCTAGGAAACGGCGTGATTGTCAAATGCGGGAAGTTTGGATTATACGCGGAAATTCAAAAAGAAGACTCGGAACCACTGACTGTGTCTCTTAACCATTTGCACAAACCAATTGAGCAAATTGTATTAAGCGATATTCCTATGCCAGCTGACCCTGCTAAAAAGACGGTGCTCAGAGTGCTAACACCAGAGCTTAGTGTGCGCAGTGGCAAATACGGGGCGTACATATATTACCAAACCGCGAAAATGAAGAAACCGAAATTTTATGATTTGAAGGGCTTTGACCAGGGTTTTGGTGTGTGTGACGCGGGCGAACTTATTGCATGGATACGTGCGAAACACGGCTTAAAAGTATCCACCGGGTGCAAGTAAAGGCTAAGCAGTTAACGCTTGTTCTTTATCTAATTGCGCCAGACGTGTCACATTACGCACAATTTTGCTTTTGTTTTCTTCTATTTCACGGTCAGACACCCCACCTAACATTTGACGCATAATGCGTGCGTATTCGGTCTTTTTATCTTCATCGTAGTTATAATTGGGGTTTGCATCTTTCCAAATTTTTAGATTTGTAAAGCTTCTATTTGCAACAGTATCAATCGCTTGTTCAATAATTGCTTTTGATTCATCGTTGGTCCATTTATTGTCGCTTCTAACATACAGCGTTTCGCGTTTTACGTCAGTGCAATGCATTGGTCGCATTGTTAAGTCAATATCCTTGTATGCCTTATCAATAATGCGTGTTATGGCCTCTGCGTGTCCCATGCGATTAAATAGCATCACTTCATCCAATCCAATGGGGATAGATTTCATAAATGATGTGATATCCATCGCGTCTTTGCACTTTTCGTTCAAAAACATGTTCAAATTAAAACTGACTTTATTGTTGATAGTCATATTATTTGTTATGTTGTTGTTTGTAATATTATTGGTTTGTTCCGGAATGTACATTTGCGCAAACTTTTTTTGACCTTCAACCATACAGTCTGCTATAATATTAACAAACTCTGTTTTTGTTATATTTATCATATCGCTTTGTACTACCTCTGGTTTGTAATGTTTATTTTCATTATATTTACCGTATTCGTAAAAATTATCTTTTCTATGTAAGCTATCGCGAACAACAATATCAGGTCTCGTTTCCGGTACTATTTCACATTTTGTGTTAATTAACATGTGAACATTTGATACACTTTTTGGTTGTTTAAATCGCATAAATCCATTGATTGTTTTACGGATAACATTCATACACATGTATTCAACTGCATCCTCAATGGTGCATAAATATAGCCATATTGATTCAATATCTTGAGATTTAATTTTGAACGAATAGGTTCGTGTTCTTGACATGTTATATATTTATATAATATGTTTAAGTATGTTAACCATACAACTACATTGCCAAAAATGTCCAAAGTTTGCATATTCTTCAACATATTCCTACATGCTTATAGATACTCGATTATGTGATATATGAGTATGAACGTACAAGACATTTTTATGTGCATATACATTTTACATTGTTATATTGTGTACACCATATATAGTAAGCATTTATGAACTTCGCGATAATTTTGATTGCACACGATAAAATGTCCAATCCTGAACTTTTACCTACATGCATTGTAGGTAATCCCAAAAATGTCCATCTCTACAAGGGGCTTTTGCGAATTTTTCCCGTTACAAGCTTCGCGTTTTTGCATGCATCATATGAGAATTGCCGGTTCGGTCAATTCTCACCGAATGAATGCAACTATCGTTGACACCATGTATGGTTTGGTTTTTGAATTGTTTTTTAGATTTTTTGAATTTTTAAAAATGAAAAACTCAAAACAAAACTCGGATTACTTTTTGCAAAATGGACATTTTTGTTGGACAAATAAATGTCCAAAATTGAAAAAGTGCCATAAATGTTATTTAGAACCCTGGAATTCACCACTACAATATGGATACAAAAAGTGGAATAAATTGGCGAATGCATGGAGGGCGCATGTAGTAAAATTGAAATATTTTTTTGTATTTAAGCAATACACAAAAATAATAATAATCATTAATAGATAAGATGTACCAAGAAGCAGTTGAACAGTCCGCCAAGGAGCTCGAGAGGCTATTTGAAATTTACAAGCCATACGTTACGAATGGAATAAGTCGCGGTTACCACCCAGGTCGCATTTACGGAACCGGACAATATGGAGACCCAGAATATGAAGCAGAATACCAAAAGTTCATTCGCAACCCGGAGTTGATTGAACATGCAAAGAAGTTAGCAGCTGCTGTTCGCATTATTGAAATCAATGATGACAATAGTTTCAATAATATTTAAAGGAACTCATCGATTTAGAGGCGACCATATGTCCGCTCCCTTCGGGAGGACTGGAAAGTCGCCTCCTTCCAGACCTCCTGCGGAGGTCTAATGGCCCTTATAATCCCTCCCGAAGGGTAACAGGGAAGTGGCAAGGAGAAACCGTCGGTTTCTTCTAGTGTGTCGTTTTAAATTTTTTTTGCCCTTTTTAGACTTTTTTTTCCCGCCTTTTTTACTATATGTTTGATAGATATCGCCATTATCAGTAAGCTCTAAGCTCAATGGCTCTGTTAAACACTCATTTACAACTGGGTTGTTCAACCAATCAGCGTGTTTTATATCTACGGTTCCAAACAATTCTTCTTTTGTTTTTCTACAGTTGTCTGCAACCCTTTGAACAGAGGTTGCTACATCACAATTGGCGCCCTTTTTTTGATGAAACAAGTCGTGATACCAATTCGGCAATATGCCCGCCTCTATGTCATCAAAGTCATATAAGTTAGATGCACTGCCAGGCATATGCCCAGCATACGGTCGTTTATTTTCAGATAGTATGTACCTTACCATTGTTCGTGAGGTTAACGCACCAAATACAATTATCGGTTGGTGAATGCAAGTTAAAGTACTGAAATCGTATGATGCCGGTATTCCATAACACGATGCACTGCCAAATATGGATTTACCACCCTCATCGCCTTCATTCCCAGATACTGTATACCATATTGTGTTCTGCAAATGCTGTTCAACTGTCTCATATTCTAGGTGCAAATCCGTAGCCAATTCCACCAGAATCATATATTTTTGTTCGCTTTCAATGTCCTGAAATAATGTAAATTCAATGTCCGAGTAATACAAAAAATACATGTCATTAATATCTTTTGGTTTGAGTTCGCGAGTAAGTTTTTGTTGATACGCGTTTTCAGGGTCAACCGACCATCTTGCTTGTTGAATTCCGAGCGCAATTTGCATCATCGTAAATGTAATTTTTACGGGTGCATAATAATGCAAGAACAAGAGATTTTGTAATGTACTCCAAAAATGCTCTATTCCATAATGATTTTTACAATAATTGTCAAAGTCTTTCCAATGTTCGCCACGTATAATGCGTTCAATTTCGCTGTTTGGTATAAACTGGCGCATTTCTATTTCGTTTACAATACGTTGCAAATCGCGGTTTTTATATGTGTATCGAGTCTCATTATACGCTTTCAATGTGGATTCAACGTTGAACGACGATTTCATTGTTGGTTCAACAATTCTTGGTTTTTTTATCATATATATAATAGGGGAACTACGTTCTCCGCCACTGCGTGGCTTACGCCTATGACCCCTCCTTTTATTTTACAGTCCTAACATAAATAAAAGGGAAGGATTAAAAGGAAACCGTAGGTTTCCTTTATTGTAACAGTTTACAAACCTCTGTATCTGTGGTGGTCATAAATATTTGCAAACTTTGCACATGACTGGAGGCCGAATAATCTTTACATAAAAAATCTATCATATCTAGCACCACTTTAATTCGGTCATTATTCCAAAAATTATTTAACGTGGATAGTGTGGTTGCATCATAATGTGTTGTCATGGCGTCTTTTTTAAATAGCGAATCTACCAAGTGTTCATCCAAGTGGTTTTCAATCACGCTAATATAGAGATTCAAACACAGTGGTATAATAGGACACGATTTATACGTGTCTTTGAGTTTTGCTAATCCGACTATTGCACTGCTAAATAGCTTTTTGATTGCCGGTGTTTTATCGACAAACTTATCAGCCAAATATGTTTGACACGCATAATAAATTGGATTATACAAGTATTGCAAGTCAGTTTTATTCGTGTTATAATAGAGACGACATAGAGCTTGGAATAGTCCGGGTTCTTGTAAATAAATAATATTATCGTTGATGTATATTTTAGTGCCGACTGGTTTGTTACCAATAATAGCCAACTTAATTATGGTTGAGAGCGGGTCTAATACATACAGCTTGTAATTGGTATTTCGACTGTTATCTGGAATAGATACGTCCATTATATTAATTAAGGAAACCAAGTTTTCCTTAAATCCTTCTTATTTACTTATGAAAGTAAATGGCAATTCTTTATTGATATTAGATAAAATATAATATAATAATAATTTATTAAAATTATATTCACGTATCAATTACACCGACCGAAAAGAAAAATGAGACAAATATTTTAAAAAAATAAAAATCACAAAATTCTTTGATGATGTAAATGCACCCTTACGGGCATTATACTATTTGACGATTACAACTTTTTATGGTTGTAATGGTTAGTATATTTTATTGAAATTTGTAGTCTCTTTTATATTTTTCGGGTCTTTCACCTTTTTCGATATAACAATTAAATACTTTTTGGATATTTTTACAACCATTCTTATCACGATTTACGCATCCCAACCTTTGATTTTCCATTTTATATGTTAGGATTGAATGCATTTTTCGTT
>JACCEA012559948.1_pt1 | contig 12099 bp, 6 predicted proteins | sample 7449851 | NCBI WGS metagenome assembly JACCEA01 (sample SAMN15323453, study PRJNA562643) | freshwater metagenome | isolation source: river surface water | place: USA:Blue River Watershed | collected 2017-08-18 | reverse complement strand
TTGTTGCTAGATGAACCCACCAACCATTTGGATCTGGAAATGCGTCAAGCTTTGACTATGGCGTTGCAGGATTTTGAAGGAGCGGTGATTCTGGTATCGCATGATCGACATTTAATTCGCAATACAGTCAACGAATTTTTATTAGTAGCCAATGGCCAGGTCAGTGAATTTGATGGTGATCTGGACGATTATTATCGCTGGTTGAGTCAGCACAATACTCAACGCAATACACAGTTAAGCGAGTCGACAGAAAAAATATCTATTGACTCCAAGGTCGATAAAAAAGCCCAACGCCAACAATCGGCTGCGCAGCGTGCGCAATTAAAACCCTTAACCAACAAATTAAAAAATCTTGAACAACAATTGGAAAAATACCAAGCTCACCTCGCTGAAATTGAAACCCAGTTAGGTGACAGCAGTATCTATGACGACAAACATAAAAATAGATTACAGCAACTGTTGCTTGAACAAGCTAAAGTGCAAGCGGCTATCCAAGAGGCAGAAGAAAACTGGTTGACCGTCAGCGAAGAGCTGGAAGCAGCCAGTCAATAGTGTTATTTCGCTAAGGATTCCAGCCAGCGTTTTACTAAAGATTCCACTGCCTCCAAATCATAATGTTTTAATGCGGTCAAGAGTTGTTGGTGATGTTGTTTACCCAAGTGATTGGGATCAAGTGCAGTAATCACAGATTTGGTGTTGCTCATATCGCCTTGAGTTGCATAAGCCAATAGCGTATTTAATTCGCTGTGAATTTTTTGTAAATCCATTTTATCGTTTGATAAATCAAGATTGTTAGCAGACTTGTTAGAAAAGGATTCGTCATATTCAGCGTCTGCAAATTTTACTAAGGCTTTATAAATTTCATCAAACGCATAGGGTTTGCCGATAAAGTCTTGAAAGCCCTGCGCTAAATAATAGGCTCGTTCATATTCAAGGCTGGAAGCCGAAACGGCAATAATAGGTGTGTGCAGATAGTTTGGTTGTTGGCGCAATGCCTGCAACATTTCCAAACCATTCAAATCCGGCATACGAATATCAGTAAAAATCACATCGAATTGTTTTGTTGCCGCTTTTTCAAGTCCATCTCGACCATTAATAGCAGAAGAAACTTCACAACCAGTTTCACGTAAGAGATCGACTAAAATACGATTACTGGCCGTATCGTCCTCAACAACCAATACAGTCACTGCTTTCGACAATGAAATGGATTTTATTTTGGCCATATCGTCTTCCTGAAGTTGAATCATTTCTTCCTTCAAAGGTAAATGCAGAAATGCCTTTGTACCAATACCCACCTCGCTTTGTAAGTGCAAACTACCGCCCATCGCTTCGGCTAAATGTCGAGACAGAGTTAAACCCAAACCTGTACCCCCAGCTTGCTCACCGGCGATACCCTGTTTAAACGCAACAAATAATTCGGAAAGTTCTTTTTCAGCGATACCGGTACCGGTATCTGTCACCATAAATTCAATGCCGGAATGAGTAGGTAATAATTCAACACTAATCAGCCCTTGATGAGTAAATTTAATCGCATTGCTTAAAAGATTAATTAAAATTTGTCCGATTTTTTGCCTGTCTCCTTTGACTATAAAGGGTGCGGGAATGGCAAAATGTGTCGATAAAGATAAATTTTTTGTGCGAGCTCTATCTGCAATAATCGTGATGACGTTTGACATTTCCTGATTTAAATCAAAATAATCTTGCTTGATATTCAGTGCACCGGATTCAATTTTGGAAAGATCCAAAATATCGTTAATCAAATCCAATAATTTATGGCCTGAGGTTAAAATGGCGGACAATTTTTCTTGCTGCTTAGGATTTATATCCCTGTCACGAATCAATAATTGGGTATAGCCCAATACAGCGTTGAGCGGGGTGCGAATTTCGTGGCTCATGTTTGCTAAAAATCGACTTTTCGATTGCGTTGCTTCTTCGGCAGCATCGCGTGCAATTTGCAGCGCATGAATCAGTTGGTGTTTTTCGGTCACATCGCGTGCAATTCCCAATACGCCAATCACTTCACCTTGTAAATTTTTAATGCCAACTTTCAAGGTATCTAAAAGATGTTGTGAGCCATCAAATGAGAGTAACCACTGCTCATATCGGTGAGGCTGGCCATTGTTGAGCAGTGCTTTTTCGTCATTAATTTTAAAATCTTTAGCTGTCTCTGCGGACACTAACTCATTTTCATTTTTTCCGATAAGCTCATGTTCTGCTAATCCTAAAAAAGCAGCAAAAGCTTTGTTGCAGCTTAAATAGACGCCTTCGATATTTTTCAGCCACACAGGGTCAGGGATATTATCCAATAAGCTTCGTAGATGTTGCTCGCGTTGGTATAAATCTTGTTGTGATTTTTCGAGTAATTCCTGCGTGAGTTTACGATCAGCGATTTCTTTCAACAACCAATCATTGGCTGCCCTCAAGGATTCGGTATGCAAATTAATATCATCTTCTAATTTTTGTTGATTGCTCGCTAATAAATCATCATTTTTTTGTTGGGCATGTAAATAAGCCATCAACAAGGAAATAATGATTAGGCAGCCGACAAATGCCATGATGTGTATCCAACTAACACCAAAGGCGGCTTGATGTTCTGGATGAACCGCCATATAGCGGATGGCAACCAATACAAAAATCGAGACACCTATTACCGATGACAAGAGTAAAAATGCACGTGCTTTAGGATTTTGATTGCGTAAAGACTTGGTGAATATCCAAAGTAAAAAAGGTGTTACTAGCAACATGCCTGCCGAATCACCCATCCACCAGAATAGCCAGCTTTTAAATAACTCATCATGATTGACAATTTGCAAATGATGGAGCACAGAAATACCAAAGCTAGATGAAATAACACAACCTAAAAATAGGCTGCCAATAAATAGTGGTAAACGCAAAATGGATTGATTGAAATGATTTTTTATTAATGATTGATTGAAACGAGAAATTATCCATGCCTGTGCGGTATCTGCAAGCGCCATGCAAGCAGCGAAGAATACATGTGTCAGTGTGGGTTTAAATGATTGGCTGAAATGGAGTAATAGGGTCGCTAGAAAAGATCCAAAAAATATCGCGGGCGCAATCTGCCAGCCAAAACGAAAAAAACAAAATAGAGCCAATCCCGCTGCGGGCCATACCAAGGTAATGTTGGATGTCAAACTGCTCCAAGCCATGCCAAATTTTGCCAGAGAAAAATAAAGCGCAAAAAAGACAATGTTTAGCAGTAACCACTTAAGTGGGCTTGAGTAATTAGGCGTTGGCGTCATGATTCAGTAAATATTCTTGTAGATGCTCGGCATCCAACAATTCAGGGCGATGATAATAAAATCCTTGAGCCCAATGAACATTCAATTCCTTAAGTATCTTGGCTACACTGGCATACTCAACAAATTCGGCGGTGATTTCTTTTTTCAAGGAGGTCGCCATCTCCACTATTGACTTCACCATAGCGTAATGTGATTCATCTGTATCCATGTCACGAACAAAAATGCCGTCAATTTTAATTTTGTCAAAATACAATTGGTGTAAATAGGCATAAGAGGCAAAACCACTGCCAAAATCATCCAATGCGAAATGGCAACCTAGATCATTCAAGTGCCGCATAAAAGATTTTGCGGATTCAACATTAATAATGGCTTCAGTTTCGGTAATTTCAAAACAGATTTTTTGCGTCGGAATCGCATACTCATGCAATTTAGCAGCAATAAAGTGTGAAAAAGAGAGATCACGAATACTGATGGCAGAAAGGTTAATCGAAATTAATTCCATTTTCGCCAATAATTCAGGTTTTGAAGAAAAGAAAGCCAGTGTGGATTCCACAACCCAACGATCAATCTTGCCAATCAAATGCAATCTTTCAGCGGGGCGGATAAATTCAGCTGGATAAATAATGCGATTATGGGTTGAATCCCATAATCGTAATAAAATTTCTATTCGGTATTTTTTATCTTGGGGTGATGGGCTTTCAATATTTTCGACAAATTGAAAAAATAACCGAAAAGCATTTTGTTGTAGTGCGTCAACCAATCGAGACGCCCAGTTAATGCTTTCACGATGATGATTTTTTTGACTTTGTGCATCATTGAGGGTGCGAATAATTCCACGACCTTCCTGTTTGGCCAAGTAAAGAGTTTCATCTGCCAGCAGCATGGCTTGATCGAAATTAAACACGGTATCTGTCAATTCAATAGCACCAATGGATGCCTCCAGATTGAACTGTTTTTCTTCCCATTGAAAGTGAAAGTCATACAGATGATCGAGAACGGTTTGCGCCAGCGCCATTCCTTTATTTATCAGCGCAACGGGTGATACCACGACGAACCGATCACCGCCTATGCGTGCAAAAAAATCATCACGAGCCAATAAGCCGGAAACCGAATCAGCGAATTGCCGCAATAACTCGTCACCTGCCACACTGCCACAACTTTCATTGATTAATCGAAATCGGTCGATGTCTAACAATAAAAAACTGGCAGTGCTGCGATCTAATTGAATTTGAGCCAGCGTTTCTGATACGTAGTTTTCAAGTGCATTTCGATTGTAGAGTCGGGTGACGAAATCATGTGTGGCCAGATAATTTAATCGGTCTTGCATGTAGCGACGCTCATTGATTTCTTCGCGTAGTTGGCGATTGGCCAATGTTAATTCTGCCGTGCGTTCGCGTACTTTGGTTTCGAGTTCACGATTAAAGGATTTCAGTTCTTCTAATAATTGTTTGCGTTCAAGCTGATAGCTGACACGTGCTTTGACTTCATCGGCGTTGATGGGTTTGGTGATGTAGTCAGCGCCACCGGCTCGAAAGCCTTGGCTGATATCGTCGGTGCGTGCGGTGACAAAAATAATGGGTATATCACCCGTTTCCGGTTTCTCTTTTAAAACCCCGCAAACATCAAAACCGTTCATGCCGGGCATCATGATGTCCAGCAAAATTAAATCGGGTAATTGTTTTACGGCGATATCCAAGGCGCGTTCGCCAGAGGTTGCAACTAATAACTGGGCGCCCAGCTCTTCCAGTATGGCGCTTAAAACATCTAGATTTTCGGGGGTGTCGTCTACTAACAAAATACGGGTGCGAGAGTACATGCAACGCTCCTTTCTTATGCTGTTATTTATCGGTTGATAATAGCAGAAGGCAGGTTAATAGCGACCAATGGGTTTGCAAATCAAACAATTTACCGCTTCGCTCTAGTGATAAGCCAATTACCGATCTATTGGTTTTTCTCGTCTACACTTAGGTCAACCTTTTTCGGATCGACTTATGCTGTCTCTGTTCCGCCCGGCCATTTTGTTAATGAATCAATTACGCTACACGCCCAAGTTAGCGTTGATTGCATTATTGTTTTTATTGCCTTTGGCTGGTGCGGGTTATTTTATTGTGCAGACCAATCTGCATAGCCAACACATTGTTCGACAGGAGTTGTTAGGCACAGAATTTACGCGCCCGGTGTTTTCACTTTTGGCAGAAGTTCAAGAGCACCGCTGGCAATCCGCGTTGGCTCTGACGGACGCCGGTCAGGATCAGACGCAAGTGATGCAATCCCGGCAACGCATTCAGGCATTGATTCAGCAATTGAATCAGATGCAACAGCAGCATTCTGAATTGATTACGGCTCCTATTTGGCAGGCTATACAAGCTGACTGGTCGGAATTACAAAAACCCTCGTCCCCCTTGAAGGCTTACAGCCAGCACACAGAACTTATTCGCAAACTGACGCTGTTGATTACCAACATCAGCCGTAATTCCAATTTAACACTGGACCCTGAAGTCGATAGTTATTTTTTGATGAGCGCCTTGGAGTTCCGCCTACCTTTGATTGTGGAGTCCTTATGGCAAGCCAAAGCATCGGGCGCTTATTGGTTATCGGATGCGGCGATTGATATTGCCGAGCAAGAAGATATGGCGGTCAAGCGGGATCGCATTAAAGAAATTCTTGGTAATTTCACAATGGATTTGGATGAAGTGATTGCGGTAAATGCCAATGCCAAAAGCGCACTAATTGCGATAAAAGATCCCATAGTTCAACACAGTGAATTGCTCTTGGCGTTTATGGAAAACGAATTTGTTGAGCGAGAGGATGTACCTGAAGAGGTAATTCTCAAGCATCAGCAGTTAATGGCCGAAAGCTTAGCCTTTGCCTATAAAGCTACCCAGCTGGCTGATCTATTGGATGCTGTGTTATTGAAACGCTTAGATGAAACACAGGATCAACTGTCGACGCAGTTATTTTTTGTTACCGTATCGGTATTGATTGCCCTGTACTTTTTTATTGGCATGTATCTTTCGTCATTCAACACGCTTAAAAGAGCCTTGCATACGTCTGACCAGATTGTGAGTGGCGATTTAACGGCAGAATTTATTTCTGGAACCCATGATGAATATGGCATTTTGCTCGAAAAAATTTTTAACACCTTACAACACGCCCAAGTATCTTTAATTGCTGAATTACCTATAGGTGTGTTTGTAACTGATACCTCCGGCAACTGCACCTATACCAACAGCACTTGGCAAAAAATTTATGGATTGAATTTTGTTGAAAGTTTAGGAAGTGGCTGGAGCAATCAATTACATCCTGATGACCGTGAAGCCGTTTTTGCAAACTGGCTTGCCAGTACAAACAATAAAGAAAATTTTTCAATGGAGTTTCGGGTGCTACGCAAAGATGGCAGCATTCGTTACGTACACGCGCAAGCACGCGAAATTCATCGCAATCAGTTTATGGAAAGTGGATTTGTTGGCAGCGTTGAAGATATTACTGAAAGAAAAATAATGCTTCAGGAGTTACAAAAAGCAGTTATGCAAGCGAATTCAGCAACTAGAGCCAAAAGTGAATTTTTGGCAAATATGTCACATGAAATTCGCACGCCGATGAATGCCATTATTGGATTGGCTCGCCTCTGTTTGGGTACAGAGCTTAACCTTAAACAACGGGATTATATTGAAAAAGTATTTTATTCCGGCCAATCTCTTTTAGGCATTATCAATGACATTTTGGATTTCTCCAAAATCGAAGCGGGCAAACTGGAAATGGAAAGTATTCCATTCTCTTTACAAGAGGTGCTCTCGCGCACCCAGAGCATGATGGAGCCAAAAGCAGAAGAAAAAGGTTTATCACTAACGATTGAGTATGATTCGATTCCCGGACGACTGGTAGGTGATCCGCTTAGATTGAATCAAGTGCTATTAAATTTGGTCAGTAATGCAATCAAATTTACGGCGGAAGGACAGGTGAATATAAACGTGAACCTGTTGGAGATGAATGATGAAATTGTGCAGTTGGAATTTTCGGTGAAAGATTCTGGTATTGGCATGTCGTCAGAGCAAACCAGTAAATTATTTCAATCATTTGTACAAGCCGACACCAGCATTACTCGCCAATTTGGCGGCACAGGTTTGGGCTTGGCAATCAGTAAAAATCTGGTGGAATTGATGCAAGGACAGATTCATGTTGAAAGCGAATTGGGTCAGGGAACGCGATTTTATTTTGATGCGCTATTTGGCCGAGCGCCAGCAGATACCAGCGACGATCACCACGCGGCTTATAAAATAACAACGCTCGAAGAACTGAAAGGTATTAATGTATTGTTGGCAGAAGATAATCTTATCAATCAACAAGTCGCACAAGAAATATTGACTCAAGCCGGTATGAAAGTCTCTATCGCTAACAATGGACTGGAAGCGATTAACATGGCACAACAAGAAAAATTCGACGCTATTTTAATGGATATGCAGATGCCGATCATGGATGGTGTTACCGCGACTATGGTGATATCGGCAATGGAACATTATAAAAATATTCCAATTATCGCCATGACCGCCAATGCGATGGACGTTGATCGTGAAGAATGCTTTAAAGCAGGCATGGTCGATCACGTACCGAAACCCGTTGATCCTGAAAAATTATTCGCATCATTATTGCGCTGGGTGAAGCCTTCTGTAAAAGACGCTTCAAATCAAGATAGTGTTTTTGGTGAATTTGATGAATCGAATTCATTTAACGGAAGCGATGCGTTTGCAGACTGCGAGACATTTGGTGAATTTGAATCGGATACTCCGGTAACTGAGGTGATTCCTATGAGCAATATCGCCGCGCCCGGTGAATTACCGGCGTTTATTCCTCATGTTGATATTGAGGGCGTATTAAAAAGGTTGGGTGGCAATCGTCCATTTGTTCACAAATTATTAATGTCGTTTGCAAAGCAAAATGCAGAAACCGGTAATCAATTATTGGATGCAATGGCCGCGCAAAATTGGGAGTTGGCAGAGCGGATTAGCCACACACTAAAAGGTACCGCGGGTACTATAGGCATTATGACAGTGTCTACAATTGCGGGCGAATTGAATCAAGCGTTGAAAGAAAAAAAATATCAGGATGCCGAGCCGCTGGCGCAAGCGTTTAAAGAATCCTTAGATCAAGTAATTTTGGGTTTACAGGTTTTATCCTGATGAGGTTTTGTATGAAAAAAATGTCGTTAGTCATTATTCTGATATTAATTTCGCACACAAGTGCAGCAATAACTGCTCGTTGGAATGGATTTATGAGTTTGGTAGCCGGAGAAACCTTATCTGGTAATGCTAACCAAGAAAACTATCTAGAGAATGAATGCCCTTGTTTTATTGCGGATTATCACGAAGGTGGAATATATGAATATCAAAAATTTTCTATCGAAAATGAATCTCGCATTGGAGGGCAACTGAATCTAGGCATCACGGATGATTTTTCATTTGTAACGCAATTGGTTGCACGCGAAGCAGATCTGAATGTAAGTTGGGCCTATTTATCTTGGGATTTTCAACCGAATTGGACCTTACAACTAGGCAGAAAACGCATTCCGCTTTATTCCAAATCTGAAATTCAAGATGTGGGCTTTGCTTATGATTGGATTAGGCCGCCACAAACTCTCTATGGATGGGAGGTCGCGGGCTACAACGGTATCAATTTACGTTATACCAACCAATGGAAGCAGTGGGATTTAACGACCAATATTTTTTACGGTGAGGATAAGGTTGACGATTCAGGATATTCTCGAATTTATAATGTTACTCAACAAGATGTGCGTTGGAAAAATATTCGTGGGATTGAATTTTCTGCAACACGAGATATTTACACACTGCGCTGGGTGTATATGGCATCGGACAATGCGCTGACCGATAAGCCGTTTAGTAATGACTACTTACCTGATGTTAAACAACAAGTGATGGGTTTTGCGCTGGACGTGGATTTTGATAACTGGTTTATCTTGAGTGAATTGAATTTTAATCAACGCAAAAATGCTGCTGCAGGATACACAATCAAAGCACCAGCAATGATGCTGGCGATAGGCAAACGCTGGCAAGATTGGACGCTATTAACGAGTAGCTCGCGTTTTTGGGAGACATCGTCTAATAGCGATAACTATAAACCCGAGCGGTTTATTAATTCATCTATTACGCTGCGTTATGATGTGAATGCATCGCAGGCGATTAAGTTGCAAGTCGATAGACTCAGTGACCAATCACAATTTGATTTTGTAGGGAGTACAACTGTTTTATCTCTTGCCTACGACTGGGTATTTTGAGGATGCCAACATGAAAAAATTGATTGCATTACTCATCTTCTTAAGTCCTGTAACTGTGGCGGATGTTGCTGTTATTGTTAACACCAAAAACACTCAAGCATTTGATAAATCATCCATTAACCGATTGTTTTTAGGAAAAGACAAAACTTTTGCTAACAAAGAAACGGCTTTTTTAATTACGCAACTAGAAAATTCGGATATAGCGTCGGAGTTTAATACCAAGGTGTTGGACAAAAGTGCCAAACAATTAAAATCACATTGGTCACGTTTGGTTTTCACTGGTAAAGGTATACCGCCCAATGAAATGGCATCCGATGCTGAAGTGATAGATGAAGTGAAGCGCAATCCCAACGCGATTGGTTATGTGGACGCAGCGGCAGTGACGCCAGACGTGAAATTAGTGGTGATCTTTTGAAATTCTGTAGAGGCCTATTTTTGTAGGATGTCGCAGTCTGCCACTTCCTACAATTATGCATTTACAGCCATAGTGTTATAAAAAATACTGTAACAATCAGCGTAACCAGCGTTAATTGCAGCCATCGAAAACGCTGATCCTGTTTCGCTTGGCGCAATTGTGCATCGCGCAGCAGTTGCAATTCTTGTTGAATGGCAGGTAATTGTTGCAATCCATTAAAAATCAATTGCGGTACTTGTGGGAATTTTTCCATCCACTCTGGCGCATAGCGTTTTAATTCTTTCCATAAGGTTTTCGGATGAAAACGATTTTTTAACCAGCGTTCCAAAAAGGGATGAGCGGTTTGCCAGAGATCGAGATCAGGGTAGAGTTGTCGCCCAAGCCCTTCAATATTCAACAAGGTTTTTTGCAGCAATACCAACTGAGGCTGCACCTGCATATCAAACCGACGTGCAGTTTTGAATAGACTCAACAACACATTGCCAAAAGAAATATCTTTCGACGGTTTTTCAAAAATCGGTTCGCAGACAGTACGAATTGCCGCTTCTAAGTCACCCACGCGCACATGTGCCGGCACCCAGCCTGATTGCACATGCAGTTCTGCCACTTGACGATAATCGCGGCGAAACATGGCTAATAAATTGCGTGCAAGATAATACTGATCTTCTTGGGTGAGCGACGCTACAATCGCCATATCTACCGCCATGTATTGCGGGCTTTGTGGATGTTCACGCGAGACAAAAATATTCCCCGGATGCATATCTGCATGAAAAAAATTGTGCTCAAAAACTTGCGTAAAAAATATTTCTACGCCGCGCTCGGCTAAACATTTTAAGTCTGTGTTTTGTGCGTTGAGTTGTTGTAGATCAGTGACTGGAATACCGTAGATACGCTCCATCACCAACAAATTGGAGCGAGTGAATGGCCAGATAATTTCTGGCACATACAATAATGGTGAATTTAAAAAGTTGCGGCGTAATTGTGATGCATTAGCCGCTTCACGTTGTAAATCCAGTTCATCAAAAATCGTAATGCGATAATCTTCAACAATTTCCACTGGCCGTAAACGTCGGCCATCGTAACTGAATTTTTCGATTAGTTTTGCCACCACCAAGAGTAATCGAAGGTCTTGCTCAATTACGATCTCCAGATTGGGTCTTACCAGTTTGATAATGACTTCGCGGCCATCCATCAATTTTGCAGCATGGACTTGTGCAATTGATGCAGAGGCTAAAGGTTCTTTTTCGTAATGTGAAAATACATTCTCGATTTTGTCGCCCAAAGATTTTTCTAATAGCTCACGAAATTTATCATTAGCAAAAGGTGTAACTTGATCTTGTAGATAATGTAATTCGTTGACTATATCCGCTGGTATTAAATCGGGTCGCGTTGACAATAGCTGACCAAATTTAATAAATATTGGTCCTAGATCCTCTAATGCCCGTCGTAAGGCTTCACCGCGCGATAATTTTTTTTCGGGAATGAATTTCACCCAACAAAAAGCTAACTTGACACCTAAAGGGGTGTTTGCTGGAAATAATCTGTCCAGACGATAACGGGCAAATACCTTAAGGATTTTTAATAAGCGGAAAAAAACCATTGTGTAAACTCAAAATTTAATTCTTTATCATGCGTAGGATGCCGTGGAGCGCAGCGATACGCATCGTTTTTTTGAAATCCAGTGATGCGTATCGCGTTGCTCCACAGCATCCTACGACCCTAACCAATCAAGTGGGTAAATTCCTTTTTCAACATATTTATGAAAAGTGGAAAACGGCCAATCACTAACTTTTGAAACATAACCATGTTTGAGAGGATTGATGTGCACATAATTTACGTGTTGTTCGAAATCTTTTGTATCACGAATCCTGTGTTCCCAAAAACGTCTTTGCCAAATCCCTCGTTCCTTACGATTAAATCGACTTTCCGAAATTTCTTCCTTAAAGGGAATTGCTCTGGAAAACGCGGTTTTGATTAATCGCCATCGCATAGAATAATCTGCATCATTCTCAGGTAAAGTCCAAATTGCATGTAGATGGTCTGGCAGCACAACCATTGCATCAATAACAAACGGATGTCGTGACAACACATATCGATGCGCCTTTCTCAATGCTTCCATTTCATCGGTTAAC
>JACCEA010549975.1_pt1 | contig 12103 bp, 12 predicted proteins | sample 7449851 | NCBI WGS metagenome assembly JACCEA01 (sample SAMN15323453, study PRJNA562643) | freshwater metagenome | isolation source: river surface water | place: USA:Blue River Watershed | collected 2017-08-18 | reverse complement strand
GAAAAGCGATGCATGCAGCAGTAGAAGCTGTCTTGGCTAACGCTGAAACGCGCACGCCTGATATCGGTGGACGCATTGGCACCCAAGCTTTCACAAATGCAGTTGTTCAAGCCATTCGTGCTTGATTTAGAAACCATAAATTAGGAGATAGACATGAAACTCTCAAAAAACTGGCTGACTACATCTCTTCTTTCTTTGATGGCGGGAGCTGCTTTGGCCGCTGGTCCTGATGGTTATCCATCGCGTCCTGTCACTATCATCGTCCCCTTCGCACCTGGCGGAGGCAGCGACAACGTTGCACGGATTGTGGCGACACGCCTAACAGAACGAACAGGTGGCACCTTCATCATTGATAACAAACCCGGTGCAGGAACAAACATCGGCAACGAGCAAGCGGCTCGGGCCAAAAACGATGGTCAGACACTTTTGTTTGGTCAGGTGACTTTGTCGATCAATCCAACTGTTTACAAAGCTCTCAAGTACGACGTGAAAAAAGATTTTGTACCTGTGGCGCACATTGCTAACTCGCCCACTGTGCTGATTGCATCACCTTCACTGAGTGTTAAATCAGTTCAAGAAGTTGTGGCAGAAGCTAAGGCAAAACCTGACACGATTAACTACGGTTCGGGTGGTAAGGGCACCTCTGTGCATTTGGCAGGTGAGCTGTTCAGTTCTATGACAAACGCACCCATGACTCATATTCCATACAAAGGCAGCGCACCCGCAGTGACTGACCTGATGGGCGGTCAGATTCAATTAATATTTGACACAGCACCCTCTGCACTTCCGCACATCAAGGGTGGCAAGGTGAAGCCGTTGGCGGTGTCTGGTGCCAAGCGTTTGGCAGAAATTCCAAATGTCCCTACATTTGCCGAGTCAGGTGTGCCCGCTTTCGATGCTCCAGCTTGGTACGGATTGTTAGCGCCTGCAGGCACTTCTCCTGCAATCGTGAAATATCTCAACAACGAAGTTGAGCAAATTCTGAAGGAGCCAGCCACATCGCAAAAACTGCTGCAAATGGGTGCTGTTCCAGTTGGTGGAGCGCCAGAAGTTTTTGGCCGCTTCATTCAAACCGAAACAGATCGTTGGGCAGTTGTGATCAAGAAGGCGGGCGTCACTGCTGATTGATTAGGCTATAAGTAAAGAGAAGCAATCATGATCATTGAATTAGCTGATTTTTCAGTAGAACCTGGTCAGCATGCTGCTTTTGGTGAGGCGCTCCTGAAAGGCGTCTCTACGGTTTTGTCAAAGTCGCAGGGCTATCTTGGTCATGACATCTTGTCTTGCCAAGAAACGCCCGGCCGTTGGGTCCTGCAGGTCCGTTGGACAAATACTGAGGCGCATACAGTAGGATTCAGACAATCGGCAGCGTTTGCTGAATGGCGAGCCATCATCGGGCCATTTTTTAAGCAGCCGCCACATGTTGAACATTTCGATTTGACCCATTCGTCCTGATGAGCATTCCAAGCGTATCCCCGACTATTACCCGACGACGCCAGAGCAAGCTGGCAGATCAACTGGCATCAAGCATTGAAGGTTTGATTGCAGTCGGAGAGTTGAACCATGGGGATACCTTGGCAGAGCGAGCGCTTGCAGAACGACTGGATGTATCGCGTTCGCCCATACGACAAGCCCTAAAGCTGCTTGAAGAAAAGGGAGTAGTGGTGACACGTGAGGATGGTGGCTACACAGTTGCCAATAATCCCAAGCTGCCTGCACTGGACATTCTGACGACTTCATCTGTAGATGAAATCGAGCCTATCTATCTAAAAATTGCAGAAGATCGACTTGAAGGTCGCTTGCCCGACAAGATCACCGAGAGCGATCTGATGCGACGCTTTGCCTTGACCAAGGCTCAGCTGAGTGCCATCTTGCAACGCATCGTGCACGAGGGCTGGATTGAGCGACTGCCAGGTCATGGCTGGCGATTTCTTCCTATCCTGACTTCTCCAGAAACCTATGACCAAGGATATCGTTTTCGTATCCTTATTGAATCAGCGGCAATGATGGAGCCGGGATTCAAAGTAGATGAGGTAGCGCTGAAGCGTTGCTTAGCTGAACAGCAGGAATTGATTGACGGTGCTGTGGAGTGGGCTTCACCTGCACAGTTATTCGATGCGAATGCTCGGCTTCATGAAACTATCGCCGGATTTTCTGGAAATGTTTTCATCGTCGAATCTCTCAAACGGATCAACCGTTTGAGGCGTCTGATGGAATACAAGAAAGTAGTCGACCGTCAAGCTGCTGCACGCAGATGTAAAGAACATAAAGTCTTGATCGAATTGTTACTCTCAGGTCAACGAGAGGCAGCGGCAGATTTCATTCGGTTGCATTTACGTGATGCAGCGAGGGAAAAGTCAGAGAGTTGAAGAATCAGAGACGTGACTTTCCTGTTTCTCAGTTTCTTGCCGCATGTTCTTGCGAACCTTTGCTGCTGCAAATCTTCTCTTCTCATCAGGTGAAAATGGCCTCAATGGAGGAACCGCTTGAGGTTTGTGAGAGTCATCAACTGCCACCATTGTGAAAAAACAGCTGTTCACATGACGTTTGGTTTGAGTACGAATGTTCTCGGCTAGAACCTTTATCCCGACTTCCATCGAAGAGGTTCCGGTGTAATTGACCGAGGCCAGAAAAGTAACCAATTCACCCACATGAATTGGTTGACGAAACGTCACTCGATCAACACTGAGTGTGACTACGTAAGCCCCCGCATACCGACTGGCGCATGCATAAGCCACTTGATCAAGCAGCTTGAGAATGTTGCCGCCATGCACATTGCCTGAAAAATTGGCAGTGTCAGGCGTCATCAACACCGTCATTGTCAATTGGTGTGCGGGGAGCTCCATATGCTTATTCAGGTGTGATGTTGGCCATGTCCACAATGCGTTGGAACTGAACGGACTCGGTTTTAATAAAGTCACGGAACTGCTGCACGCTCATTGGGGCTGGCTCGCCGCCTTGATCTAACAGGCGTTTAGACAATTCAGGATCTTTGATCGCTTGGGTTACAGCCGCGTTGAGTTTCTGAATAACAGCCTCTGGTGTGCCCGCAGGTGCAAACAAGCCAAACCAGTTTTCCAGTTGGTACTTAGCTAAAGGCTTGTATTCGGCGATAGCTGGAATTTCAGGTGCGAAGCTGGTGCGCTTTGCAGAAGTTACGGCCAATGCCTTGACCTTGCCGTCCTTGATGAACGCCTTGGCACCTGCGTAGCTGACAAATGTCATGTCCACGTTGCCAGACACCACATCCACTAATTGACCAGATGCGCCCTTGTAAGGGATGTGAACCATGTGAATGCCCGCGAGCTCCTCGAGCAGTTCGCCATTCAAATGCTGAGGATTGCCCACGCCGCTAGTGGAGTAAGCCAATTTGCCGGGGTTCTTTTTGGCATACGCAATTAATTCTTCAACATTCTTCACCGGCAAAGAGGGGCTAGCGACCAGCACGTTGGGGATACGAGTGACCAAAGTAATAGGAGCCAAATCTTTGCTTGGGTTGTATTGCATTTTGTTTTTGTAAACAAATGCATTGATTGCGGTTTCGCCAGCAGAACCTAGCAGGAGTGTGTAGCCATCAGGGGAGGCTTTAGCCACGGCTCCGGCACCAATCATTCCGCTGCCACCAGCCTTGTTGTCCACGATTACGTTTTGCTTCAAAGATACGCGCAGCTTTTCTGAAAGCAAACGCGCAATCGTGTCCACCCCGCCGCCGGGTGAGAAGGGCACAACGATGGTGATGGTTTTGCTTGGGTAGTCTTGGGCGGCGCAAAGAGGGCTTGTAACAGCAGTTGCTGTTGCAAATAAGACTAATGCACAGCGCTTGAAGGAAGATGCAATCATGGGTTCTCCTTAAAAAATATGTCGATTCAGAAGTTGAATAATTGCACTTTACCAAAAAAAGATGCAAAATACAAATCATGGAAAACACGCACACTTCTTTGGCTGCTCTGCAACTTTCTGGCCAGTCTTACGCATTCATAGACCTTCCTGCGGCTTTTGGTTCCAACTATCAGAAACTGCCGGTGGTGTTTCGCTTGTTGCTGGAAAACGCGACACGACACATGGCGGGGGAGGAGAGGGATGCGGCACAACGCGCTCTCTTTAACTGGTTGGAAACAGGCACTAGCGAGGCTGAAATTGCGTTTCAGCCTGGTCGTGTGTTGATGCACGACACCACCAGCACGCCTGCCTTGGTAGATATTGCCGCCATGCGCAATGCCTTGGCAGAAGCTGGTGTCGATCCTGCTGCCCTGAATCCGGGACTGCAAGTAGACGTGTCTGTGGATCATTCCTTGGCTGTTGAGGCCTATGCAACTCAAAACGCTGCAACAGAAAACTTGCAACACGAATTACGACGCAATGCAGAACGCTATCGTTTTTTACGTTGGGCCTCCAAAGTTCTGAAAGGCGTTCGTATCAATCCCCCTGGTACCGGGATCATGCACACCATCAACTTGGAGCAACTCGCCACGGTGGTGACCACGCAAGAGCGTGACGGCATCACTTGGGTTGTGCCTGACATGATGATTGGCACGGACAGTCACACGCCCATGGTCAACGGGATTAGTGTCTTGGGCTGGGGCGTGGGTGGGCTCGAAGCACAGACCGTTATGTTTGGCATGCCCACTATGCTTCGCATCCCAGATGTTGTGGGCGTCAAACTCACAGGTCATTTGCAAGCTGGAGTGCTTGCGACTGATTTAGCCTTGGTGGTGACGCATGAGTTGCGCAAGCTGGGCGTGACCGGTGAGTTTGTTGAGTTCTTCGGCCCCGGTGTCAGCACCCTGACTGCAGGTGATCGCGCGGTGGTGGCCAATATGGCGCCAGAGTATGGGGCGACCACAGGTTACTTCCCGATCGATGAGCAAACCTTGGCGTATTTGAAGTCGACAGGGCGTTCAAAGCCGTCGGTGGAATTGGTCGAGGCCTATGCCAAACGACAAGGTCTTTGGCTGGATCCGAATGCGACGCCGCGTTTCACTAAATCTATTGAAATTGATCTTTCAACCATAGGTATGCACGTGGCTGGACCACGCCGTCCTCAGGATTTGTTGTTTTACGGGGACACAGGTAAAGCCTTGTCAGAAGTGAAATTCACACCAGGTAAAGTTTCTGAAGGCATGCCACGCCATCCTGTGGCGATCGCGGCGATCAGCAGTTGTACCAACACCTCAGACCCAAGCTTGTTGATTGCAGCGGGTGTTTTAGCACGCAAGGCTAATCAATTGGGTTTGAGTGCTCCTGCGTGGGTTAAAACTTCATTGGCCCCAGGATCGCCCGCTGCCGCATCGTATCTAGAACGCTCTGGACTGTTGGTAGACCTTGATTCGATTGGTTTTGGCATCGTTGGATTTGGCTGCACAACGTGTATCGGAAATTCAGGTCCATTGCCTAAGGAGATTCGGGATGCGCAATTGGATGGCGTTAGCAAGGGCGTTGCCATTGTCTCGGGCAATCGAAATTTCCCAGGTCGTGTACATCCGGATCTCGAATTGAGTTTCATCATGTCACCGCCTTTGGTGATTGCATTTGGTTTGGCAGGCGACGCTTCGATAGACCTTTCAAAAGAGCCAATTCAAGTTTTGCCCAATGGGCAAGAGGTTTATCTCAAAGACATTTGGCCAACGCATGAAGAGATTCAGGAGCACTTGAGCCGGGCTTTGGATGTGAACGACTTCAAACGTGACTTCAAGATCGCCAGCGAAAACCCCATGTGGCAAGCGCTGCAAGCGCCTGACACAGCGCTTTACCCTTGGGAAGATAAATCCACCATCTTGCGTCGCCCACCATTTGCGGCAGTGACCGAAGGTTCGCAATTGGGTACTTTCAAAGCCTACCCATTGCTGGTGGTTGGAGACGATGTCACCACAGACCATATTTCGCCTGCCAGCGCAATTCCTCCAAACAGTTTGGTGGCTGATTTTCTGGTGGAACGAGGGGATGATCGCAATGACCTGAACGTGTTTGCCTCACGCCGTGGCAACTGGGAAGTGATGATGCGTGCTGCCTTCCACAGCAAAACTTTGGTCAACCTGCTCAAGCCAGATATGCCAGTAGCCCATACCTTGCACGTGCCCAGCGGTGAAGTACAACCGATTTGGGATGTGGCGCAGCGTTACCGCGATGCGGGTGAGTCTGTAGTGTTGCTGGCGGGTGAGCGCTACGGCATGGGATCGTCAAGAGACTGGGCAGCTAAAGGTCAGCGCTTATTAGGTATTCGCTCGGTTCTGGCCGTGAGCTTTGAACGCATTCACCGCTCCAATCTGATTGGCATGGGCATCCTGCCTTTGTGGTTGCCTCAGGGGGTGACGCCTCAGACCTTGGCCATACAACCTGGTGACCAAATTGAGGTGGCTGCGGCTCCTGAATTGATTCAGCCTCGTTCTCCAGTGGCTGTGCGCATTCACCGTGTCAAAGGTCAAGTAGACGAACTACAAGCACGTGCAGCAGTGGAGACACAACTAGAGGTGGATTTACTGCGCGAAGGGGGAGTTATCCCCTCCATCCTGCAAAAAACAATTCGTGAGCACCGGGGGTGACAATCGGCGTCATGAGTACCGATAAATCTATTCCTCAGCTGATTCTTGATGTCATTCGCAATGATGGATTGACGCAGGGCAGTCATCTGCGTGCACAGGCTCTGGCAGATCGTTTCAAGGTGTCACGTTCGCCGGTGAATGACGCTTTGGCACTGCTCGAGTCCAAAGGGTTGCTTAAGCGTGAACCTAATCGCGGGTATTTCTTGGCTAAATCAATAGATGCCAAGATGGAGAAGAAGCTTAGTTCTGTCAGTGGAGATCCAGTTGCTGAGACTTACTTTCAGATGGCCAATGATTTGCTCAAAGGTGATTTGCCTTTGGAGGTGAGTGAGACATTCATCAAATCCAAATACGAGCTGACTGCTGCACAGTTAAAGGCGGTATTGAATCGCATTGCACAAGAGGGATGGGCGCAGCGTAGACCTGGATATGGCTGGGAATTCTCCACGATGCTGACTACTCCCGACAGCTTGTTGCAGTCCTACCGCTTGCGCATGGCACTGGAGCCAGCAGCGTTGCTAGAGCCAAGTTATCACTTAGCTCCCGAGGTGTTGGAGAAGTGCCGAGCAGCAGAACACCATTTGCTGGATGGTGGAATTGAAACAGACACACCCGACCAATTGCATGAGCGTGGCGTTCGTTTCCACGAGTCTTTGGTTGAAGCCTCCGGTAATCCGTTTTTCATTGACACCATCCGGCGTGTGAACCGAGTGCGTCGTCTTATTTCGTACCGTTCTATGCAAGACCGCAAGCGCTACACCGAGCATTGCCAGCAGCATCTGCAGGTGTTGGACTTGATTGCCAAGGGCAAACGTGTCGATGCCGCTGAGATGATGCGAAAACATCTGCAACGAACTTTAGAGAATCACCAAAAAATCCGTCGTCTGTTGAATTCTTAACATTTTTAGACCAGAACATGACACCTACAACTGAGCTCATCCGCGCTTTCACACCCACAGGCACTTTACGTGCTTCCATTAACTTAGGAAACCCTATCTTGGCGAACATGAATGACGGTGCAAGTGAGCCGCATGGCGTGTCAATTGATTTGGCGAAAGAATTCGCCAAGCGCTTAGGAGTTGATATTGAGTTGGTCGTATTTGATGCAGCTGGTAAATCTGTCGAGGCAGTGAAGGCTGAGCAAGCAGACATTGGATTTTTTGCAATCGATCCATTGCGCGGTGAAGGTATTTCGTTCACTGCGCCATACGTGCTGATCGAAGGTAGTTACATGGTGCCGACAGCGTCGAATCTGATGACGAACGAAGAGGTGGATCGTCCCGGTAACCGTGTCACAGTTGGCAAAGGCAGTGCTTACGACTTGTTTTTGACCCGTGAGCTTAAGCAAGCGGAGATTGTGCGAGCGCCGACTTCACCTACTGTGGTGGATGTTTTTGTGGAGCAACAGCTAGAAGTGGCGGCAGGGGTGAAGCAGCAACTCGAATCCGACTTGGCACGCTTTCCTCAGAATCGATTGTTGCCAGGCCGCTTCATGGTGATTCAGCAAGCCATGGGAACGCCCAAATCACGTGGTGAAGAAGCCGCTGCTTTCCTGACTCAATTTGTAGAAGAAATGAAAGCCGCTGGTTTTGTAGCGCAGGCCTTGCAGCGTCATCACATTCAAGGTGCATCTGTTGCGCCTCAGGTTTAAAAAGGATTGACTATGTTTGCATATGTAGGCTCACGAACTACCCGTGCTAGAAATGCACGAGGTGACGGCATTAGTGTGTACCAATGTGATCAAAACACAGGTAAATTAACTTTGGTTCAAGTTGTTGGAGATTTGGTCAACCCATCGTTCTTGGCGCGAAATAAAGCCGGAGATCGCTTGTATGTTGTACATGGCGATTGCGAAGACATCAGTGCTTTCAAAATTGATGCGGCATCGGGCAAGCTTGAGTTCTTGAATCGACAAAGCACGGAAGGTAAAAATCCCGTGCATTTGGCACTTGACCCTACAGAAAAATTTGTAGTGGTGTCAAACCATATAACTGGCACTTTGGTGGTGTTGCCGATTGCGGAGGATGGTTCGCTGATGCCTTTGACACAAAAAGTCCAATTAGAAGGAGAACCTGGGCCGCACCGAAAAGAGCAGCCCTTTACCAAGCCACACTTCAACCCATTTGATCCAAGTGGTCAATATGTATTGGTGCCTGACAAAGGTTTAGACAAAGTTTTTGTTTTCAAATTCCAGAATGGCAAATTGCATCCGGCAAAGTCCCCAGAAATGGAGGCTCGTGAATCATCTGGTCCAAGGCATTTAGCTTTTCACTCAAATCATCCTTGGGCCTATGTTGCCAACGAACTTGACTCTACGGTGACAAGTTGCAAATTTGATGTATCTACTGGGGCATTGACGCCGTTTCAGATTGTTTCTTCATTAGCTGATACCTACACAGGCAATAGTCGCTCGTCAGAGATTGAAGTGAATGCTGCTGGTACCACGTTGTATGCATCTAATCGGGGTGAAGATTCGATCGCAGTTTTTGCTATTGATGTAAATACAGGACGATTGAGTCTGATTCAAACACAACCCGCTAATGGGAAAACTCCTCGCTTCTTTGCGCTTAGTCCAAACAACCAATGGATGTTTGTTCTAAACGAAGATAGCGACTCCATCGAGACTATGAAAGTCAATCCTGTAGGTGGAACGCTTGAATTTACATCACAGAGAGTGCAGTGCGGCAGTCCTGTTTGTATGGTTTTTATTTGATAGTTGCGAACCGCATTCAACAGGTCTAAACCGCAAAGGTGTGAACGCCTATACCGCCAGAATGGCCTCATCTTGCAAGGCCTTCAAGTGTTCTTATTTGGAACACGCATTAACTACGATCCTTCGGAAGAGCAGTTGGCTGAGGTCACAGTTATAGCAGCTACTTTTTAGGTTTGTTTTCACGTCTGCTAGCCATGACCACCACGTTCTTTGCATTTGCAATAGCCTGTGCATCCAAAAGTTGCCGCCTAAGGGATTCGTTAATCGATGCCAACTTGCGCACATCGGCTTCGAGGTCTTTTTTGTCATTTCTGAGTCCTCTAATACAGTCTTGCGCTTCGGCTAGTTTGCTTCGAGTCTCATTGCGCTTTGTTCGCGTAGCTTTGCCTGTATGTTGTCGAATCGCTTCCGCGATGTCTGGATATTTGTTGTGGATCAACGCAGGAGTCACACTCACGGCAGATGCCACAGCTGAAATGCTAACTCGCTGGTGTGAGTCTTTGAGTTGAACGAAGGCTGCTTTGAGTGCTGCGGCTGTCTGGCTACGGTCTCGTGAACGCCCAATAGCAACCTGATGGTTCTGGATCTTTGATGTATTCATGATACTGAGGGAAGGTCGGTCACGCCGAGGTCCGTCAGAACCTGTCTAGCCCGGGAAAGGTCTCGCTCAACCCTTTGCTGAGTGCCTGGACCAAGGTCATGGGCATCTCGACGTAGTTCCTGTTGATGAGCATATATTTCGCGCCAGATTGGCTGGAATGTGCTGTCAATTACGGAGCTTCCGCACGGTGCACAGCGTGTTCGCTCATACAAACCTTGGCCACCACAACCCTGTGCAAACTGCGAAAGGCACCAGGAGTGCCCCGTACTTCGGATTGAGACCTTGTTAGCAGTTTCGCGGAGCAAGCTAGCTCGGTCGGGAAATGAGTTTGCGCGCATGCGGCTAATCTTTTTTCCAGCTCCACCAGTCATTTTTTCTGAATCATCGAGCCAATTATGAATTACCTCAACTTTGTATTCAAAAAGCTCCGATAGGCATTCGTCTATCAAGGCTTCATTTTGCATAGGATTCGCAGCATATAGCTGAGTCATATCAAGAGTGGAGTGCTTAAATTGCTCCTTCAAAAGCAACACGTTACCTAGTCTATGTTCGACGAACGTAACAGTCGATTGCGCCTGGATCCCACCTGATAGAAATGCTCTTAGTTGCTGAGCGCTCGCTCGAACCCAAGTGTCAATGCCGCGGCCAAGCCATCTGCTGAGATCTATGCTATCGCTTTTGTAATTAACGGTGCTTCCCACATGTATCAGTACTCCTGTGTCCTCTGCATTTGGTGAAGTACTGCCACGAACTGACTCGCGAGCGATAAAGTTTTTGCGATTTGTTGCCAACGTTAAGTGCCTCTTCTGGCAAATAGTTCGTCAAGCTCATCCTCATGCTGGGTGACCAGCGCTCCAGCTAGCATATTTATGTATTTGAGATAGCGCGCAGTAGTAGTAACGGAGGAGTGACCTAGCCGGTCCATCAAGTACAAAAGAGGGTCTCCATTGAATGTTTTGCTATTTTTTAAACTAAGGAGACGGTAAGTCGCGTATGTGTGCCTACCCATGTGAGGCCTCACTGGGAAGCCCACCTTTCGAGATAGACGATTGAATATTGATGTGAAGGCGGATTTACCGTATGGGCTTCCTGCTTCATTCAAGAACAAGGTCGTCGGCTCCATTCCCGCCTTATTAAGGGCTGCTCGCGCTGGTCTGTTCCTTACGCTCCACCACCAAAGGTCCTCCATCAATGAGTGAGGTATTTCGATGACACGCTCTTTGCTTCCTTTGGTATTCATTTCGTGAGGGTCGAGCTTAATCAACAGCATCTGACCAGGCGTTAAGTCCCGACGGCGTGCTGGGTCAAAGATATATTTCTCAGGCAGAGTTCGAACTTCCTCTTGTCGCAGGCCCGACCTGGTGATAACTTCAAGAATTAATCGATGAGTTGGATTGGTCAGTGAGTCCAAACAGATTACTAGCTGGCTCTTGGTAAGCAGCTCAATGACCGGTTCAATCCCTTTCAATAAAACATCCGATGAAGTCGTTACTTTGGGGTTTGCCTCAACATGAGTGAGAAAGGTGGTCCTATTAGGAGTACTCACTTTTATTTCGTCAAACGGCAATGATTGAACATGCCCTTGTTGCAGCGCCCATTTGTAAAAACGCAAGACAAGTCTGACCCGGCTATTTATCGTGTTGTTATTGAGTTCAAGTGTCCCCTTGGACCATTCAATATACCTGTCGATTGGACCAGGAAATCCAGCCGTTGGGTGCTTTGTCCAATCAATGTTGTTGGCCCGAACAAACGCAAAGAAGTCATATAGGTCTCGGCCGTATTTCTCCCAAGTTTTTTTTGAACCAATGCGTCCGGCTCGACCAAGCAAATGCCAGAGATAAGTTTGGGCTGGCTCCATGGGGGTACAGTCATCATTCAACAGGAGCGGAAAGCCTGCAAAGCTACGGTCATGCAGTTCAAGGTGATCTGTAGCAAGGGTAAGTCTCAAAGTTAGTTATCCCGAGATAGTTCAACAGTTGTCTTGAACTCAACATGTGAAAGGTTGTCCAATTGTTGAAGAGTACGGCCTCGCCATCCTTTACTAGCCCTTAAAAAGGTTGTTAGTACCACTAAGCTTCATAAGTTTTTATTTCGACAGTGGTAACAAATGTAGGTATGAAGAACAGAGGACTCATAATCCTTTGGTCCACGGTTCAAGTCCGTGTCGCCCTACCAAATATCTGTGATATACTTTCGGTTTTCCAGAGCGGCTGTAGCTCAGCTGGATAGAGTACTTGGCTACGAACCAAG
>JACCEA012184306.1_pt1 | contig 12107 bp, 10 predicted proteins | sample 7449851 | NCBI WGS metagenome assembly JACCEA01 (sample SAMN15323453, study PRJNA562643) | freshwater metagenome | isolation source: river surface water | place: USA:Blue River Watershed | collected 2017-08-18 | reverse complement strand
TTTGTGGCCGAAATGGCGCTCAAGTACAACGAAGAAGAAAAGAACTGGAAGCTCGAGTTCGACTTCGGTGACGACAAGAAAAACGAAGAGAGCGGCGAGATCGTCGAGTTCACCGACGAGGCGCTGGGCGCTTGCCCCAAGTGCGGCAGCCCGGTGCACGAGCACGGCAGCAACTACGTGTGCAGCAAAGCCGTGCCGACGAACGAACAGCCCACGCCGAGTTGCGACTTCAAAACCGGCAAACTCATCTTGCAGCAGCCCGTCGAGCGCGAGCAAATTGTCAAACTCTTGACCAGCGGCAAAACCGATGTGCTCGACAAGTTTGTCAGCAACCGCACGCGCCGCAGCTTCAAGGCCATGCTGGCCTGGAACCCCGAAGAGGGCAAGGTGACGTTTGAGTTTGAGCAACGCGAAGGCGGCAAGAAATACCCACCGCGCAAGACGGCGGCGACCAAGACGCCGTTTGGCAAAGCGGCCGCCAAAAAGACCACGGCCAAAACCGCCAAAGCGCCTGCTGCGAAAAAAGCCGCCAAGCCTGCTGCCGAGAAGGCGCCGCGCAAAGCCGCTGTGGGCACCCTCAAACCCAGCCCAGCCTTGATGGCCGTGATCGGTGACGGCACCTATGCCCGCACCGAGGTGGTGAAAAAAATCTGGGACTACATCAAGGCCAACAACTTGCAAGACCCGGCGGACAAGCGCTCCATCAAGGCCGATGGCAAGCTGCAAGCGGTGTTTGGCAAGGAGAGCGCCACCATGTTCGAGTTGGCCGGGATCATCGGCAAGCACCTGAGTTGAGTCTGCACATGCCACCCTGAAAAATGCCACGCCAGTCGTGGCATTTTTTTGGACTCCAGCGGTCAGGGCGCGAGCATCACCAGTTTGACGGGCAAGGCTGCCAGCAGGGGCTGCAGTGCAGCCCAAGCCGCAGGTGGCAGTTTCCGGGCATCGACCTCCACAGGCCCATCGCCTGCCGCATGCACGCTCGGCCATTGGGGTGCTGGGGTTTGCAAGGGGGTCAGCACATGGTCGATCAAGCCCTGCACCACGGCCCCCGTGGCCAGGGTGCGCAACTCGGGTTTGTAGATCTTGCCGACATTGGTCACCGGCATGCGTTCAAGGAGGGTGATGCGCTTGGGTTTGGCGGGTGCTTCGTCCACACGCTCGGCGGTGAAGGCCAGCAGCGCTTCAGCACTCACCTGTGCGCCGGGTTTGAGTGTGGCAAAGGCCACGGGCAACTCACCCGCGTACGCGTCGGGCGCACCCACGGCAGCGCACAAGTCCACAGCGGGGTGGGCACCCAGCGCGTCTTCGATCACCTTGGGGTCGATGTTGTGGCCGCCTCGGATGATCAAGTCTTTGGCGCGGCCCGACAGGTGCAGGCGACCTTGTTCGTCGATGAAGCCCACATCGCCCGTGATGAGCCAGCCGTCGGGTGTGAAGCTGCGTGCCGTCTCTGCCGCGTCCAGATAGCCGGAGAACAAATTGGGGCCCCGGTAGAGCACCATGCCTTTTTCGCCCACAGGCAGGACTTGCCCGGTGGCTTGGTCTTCGCTGTTCAAGGCGGCGATGCGCACCTGCGCATGCGGCAGTGGCCAGCCCACACAACCGGCGGGTGCGCTCAGGCCCGGCGGTGCCACCGTGCTCAGGCCTGCGGTTTCGGTCATGCCCAGGCTTTCGTTGATCTGCAGGCCAAAGGTTTGTTCAAAGCGCTGCGCCAGCTCGGGCGGCAGCGGTGCCGCGCCCGTGCGGACTGAGCGCATGCGCGAGATGTTGGCCCCGTCCAGTGGCACACCCGCCAAAGCCGCCAGCACCGTGGGCACGCCAGACATGAGGGTGCAGCCGTGGTGCTCGGCCAAGCGCCAGTAGTTCTGCACCACCTCGCGACTGCGAAACAGGCTGGGCGTGGGAATGATGACGTGCATGCCCACCGCCAGCGAACACAGGGCGCCAGGCAACACACCCGCGACGTGGAACAGCGGGTAGCCGTTGATCGTCACATCGCTCGCGCGAAAGCCCTGCATCGTGGCATTGGCCCAGGCGGTGAACACCTGTGCGCCGTGGCTGTGCCGGGCCAACTTGGGTGCGCCGGTGGTACCCCCGGTGTGAAAGTAGGCGGCGATGTCGCTCGGCTGGAAAACCCGCCCGCTCAGCAAGCGGTCACTGAGCTGCAATTGGCGCTGGGCATGAAAGTCTTGTGTTCCGGGCGAACAGGGCTCGGGCAGAGGCTCACCCTCCGGGTGAACCAGCAACACGGTTTGTAATGCGGGCAATTGGGCTTGCAGGCGCAAGGCTTTGGCCCGCAACTGGCTGTCGTCATCAGTGCCATGCGCTATCAGCACTCTGGCTTGGCTGGCCTGCAAGAGCGACAGCAGTTTTTCGTCACTGAGCAAGGGGTTCAGCGGCTGCACGATGCCCGCTGCTTCACCGCCCCAAAGTGCCAGGTGGTAGGCCAGGCCGCCGGGCAAGAGAACGGCCACCGCATCTTGAGGGCCCACGCCCAGCTGGTGCAGCAAATTGGCGGTTTGGTGAATGCCTTGCAGCAAGCTGCGGTAAGTCCAGGTGGTGCACGCTCCGCCGGGCTGGCCTGTGTGCAAAAAGGTCAGCGCAGGCTGCTCGGCATGAACCTGGGCGCTGGCACGGATCAGGTCATAGGTGCTGGCCCAGGGCATGGCCTCGGCCAGCGGTGTGGCCTCGATGCGGTGGATGTCAGCGAGGGATTGAACGGGTGATGTAACGGTCAGATGCATGCACCATGTTAGCCAGCGCCTGCGGCTGGCTTTGTCTCACAAGTGGCATGCTGGTGCTTTTTAATCCCTCAGTCATGTCAACATGACTGCTTTGCGAGATCAGCGGTAAGCCCAACGCGTGCGCATTGCCACGCCGGTGACGATTGCCGATGGTGTGCAAACGCCCATGGTCGGCGAGATCACCTTCGAGATCATCCGTCCCCTGGTGGACGCGGTGCACACCGTCACCGATGCGCAACTGATGCTGATCGGCCACCCAGGCGACACACACGCCTGGCGCTTGGTCTCAAAATGAATGTCTCTTTCACCACACCACAGAGACGCACATGCAACACATCGGATTTATCGGCGCTTCGGGTTTGATGGGCCATGGCATGGCCAAGAACATCCGGGCCAAGGGGTTTGACTTGTCGATTTCGGTGCACCAACGCACCGCGCCTGTGCAAGACCTGTTAGCCGCAGGTGCCCGCCAGGTGGGCAGCTATGCCGACTTGGCCGCTTGTGATGTGGTGCTCATTTGCGTGACCGGCTCGCCCCAGGTCGAGGCGGTGGTGGCCGGACCGGGTGGCTTGCTGTCCAAGGCACGCGCGGGCCTGATCGTCATCGACACCTCCACCAGCGAGCCCGAATCCACCCGCCGCCTGGCCGCGCTGTGCGCTGCGCAAGGCGTGGTTTATGTGGACGCGCCGCTCACGCGCACACCCATCGAGGCCGAGGCGGGCAAGCTCAACTCCATGGTGGGGGCGACACCCGAGGTGTTTGCCCGCATCGAGCCGGTCATCCGTGCGTACAGCGAAAACGTGTTCCATGTGGGCGAGATGGGCGCTGGCCACGTCATCAAATTGCTCAACAACTTTGTGGCGCAGGCCATTTGCACCGCCACAGCAGAAGCCTTTGCGGTGGGGGCCAAGGCGGGGGTGGACTTGAACCAACTGGTGCAGGTCATCTCGGCGGGTGGCGTGAATTCGGGCCTGTTCCAACTGATGGCCAAAACCCTGCAGGGCGACTACGGCGCCATGAAGTTCGAGCTGAACAACGCGGCCAAGGATTTGCGTTACTACTCTCACCTGACCGAGAGCATGAAAGTGCCCTCCATGATTGGCACCAGCGTGCACCAGGCCCTGAACACGGCTGTGGCTTTGGGTTATGGCAGCGAGATGGTGCCTTCGCTGGTCAAGGCGCAGGCCCAGCTCAACCAAGTCACGATCGTCAAGGCTTAAGGTCTTCGACGGCTTGCAGGGCCTGGGTCACCTCCATCACGGTCGGCCGCTCACGCGGCTGTTCTGACAAACAGACCTGCGCCAAGTTTTGCAGGGCATGAACTGCCGGGTGGTCTGCGTGCGCTTGCGCGGCCAGCGCCAACTCTTGCAGCAAACATCCAAAAGCCCGCACCTCCAACGCCAGCAGCTTTTGGCGCAGTTCGGGCTGATCGATAGGCAGCCGCGTGGCTGCGCCAAAGTCACCCAAGCGGGCCTGGCCCTGCAGCGGATCGATTTGGATGTTGTGCGCGTAAACGTCGCCATGCATCACGCCGCGTTGATGCAGGTGCGCCAGTGCATCGGCCACATCGCGGGCCATTTGCAGGGCCAATACACCAGCGAGCTGAAAGCCCGGCGGGTACACATCGCGGGTGCAGCTGTCCAGACTCGGTGGTCCTGCCAGATTGACGTGAGCAGAAGGAATCAGCGGCATGAGCAAGCCCTGAGCCTGAGCAGGGTGGCCCGTGAGCCGCGCCACCGGCGTGGTGAGCGCCGGGTGTTGCCCGGCTGCCAAGCAGGCGGCCAACTCGTCTTCGGGCAGGCCGTCGCTGGTCACCTCGCCTTTGAAAAGCTTGAGCGCCAAGGGTTGCGGCCAGCCCCTGGCCTGCACTTGGTAAATGTGACCTGAAGCGCCCTCGCCCAGCAATGGGCCGTGCGTCAAATCGTGCCAGGCCATGCCCGGCAGCTCGGACCCTGCAGGACCCACCCAGCCCATGGCATTGCCTGCCAGGGCCACCCAAGACAGGCGCGGCAATTCTGTCAGCCAAGCGGGCACCTCGGTGAGCCGATTGGCCGAAATGCGCAACAGCTCCAGACGGTGCGCTTGCTGCAGGCTGTCGGGCAAGTCCTTCAACCGGTTGCCCGCCAGCATCAGCTTTTGCAATGCGGGGCGTTGGCCCAGTTCAGCGGGCAAACGGCCGATCGCGTTGTCGGTGAGCGTGAGCCAGCGCAAAGCGGGCGGCAGCGCGGCGGCGGGCACATCCGCAATGCGGTTGGCTTTGAAGCCGACCATTTGCAAAGCCGGGCAGTCGCCCAGCACTTCAGGCAGCACCTCAAAGTCGTTGTCCGAGGCAAACAAGACCTTCAGCTTGTGCAGGCGTGTCAGCTGGTGCGGCAATGCGCGCAGGTGGTTGCCACTGAGGTTGAGGACCTCCAGCGTGTCGGCCAACGCCAAAATTTCTTCGGGCAGTTCGCTCAGACCGCAAGACAGATCGAGGCGGCGCGTGCCTGCCAAGGCGCCGCTGCGCAGTTGTTCCAGGGTGTGCATGCGCGTTCAGCGGTAGGTGGCCAGGTGGATGTTGGTTTCGGTGCTGCGGATGCCACTGACCAGACGAATGCGCTCCAGCACTTCGGACAACTCTTTCATCGAAGAGGCCTCGATCTCGGCCAGCAAATCCCAACGGCCATTGGTGTCGTGCAGACTCACCACGCCAGGCTCGCCCAACAGACTGGCAATGACCTGACGGGTGGTGTTGCCCTCGATGAGCACCCCCATCCAGGCCTTGATGCGCTCGGGTTCGGCTTCGGGGCGCAGCTTGATGGTGTAGCCCACGATGACCTGCTGGTCTTCGAGTTTGCGCAGGCGGTTGTTCACGGTGCCACGCGAGACCCCCAGCTTGTTCGCAAGGTCTGCGATGTTCATGCGGGCGTTTTGCCGAAGCAGGCTGATCAGGTGCTGGTCAATGTCATCCATGGCGCAAATTGTCATTCAATGCTGTCATTTTGACAAATATATGCCCGAAACATCATATTCTTGGCGATTTACTTTGCCATGTCGGGCCATGAAACTTCTCGCATCGACCCACAAGGGGCGACAAGCTGAACAACATGACCATGAATCACCCCCACACCACCCATGTCTCTTTTTCGACCATGCCCCTGTACCTTAGCGCCCCCGACGCTGTGGCCTTGGTGCGCCGCAAGGGCCTCAAAAACTGCATCGCGGGCATTGCCGAGAACATCCACGCCGACTTTTTGCGCTGGCCGGACTTTGACAAATCGGCCCGCGTAGCCAACCACTCGCAGAGCGGCGTGATCGAGTTGATGCCGATCTCGGACACCACCACCTACAGCTTCAAATACGTCAACGGCCACCCCAACAACACCGCCATCGGCCTGTCGACCGTGATGGCCTTTGGCGTGCTGGCCGATGTGGCCACGGGTGCCCCCACGCTGGTGAGCGAATTGACCTTGACCACCGCCCTGCGCACAGCCGCCACCTCGGCATTGGCCGCCAAGGCCTTGGCCAGACCCCATAGCCGCGTGATGGCGCTGATCGGCAATGGCGCACAAAGCGAGTTCCAGGCGATCGCCTTCCAGCATCTGGTGGGCATCGACACGGTGCGGCTGTTTGACATCGATCCACAAGCCACCACCAAGCTGTTGGCCAACCTGAGTGCCAGTGGTCTGAAGCTTCAGGTCTGCACCAGCATTGCCGAGGCGGTCAAAGGGGCCGACATCGTGACCACCGTCACGGCGGACAAGACCTGCGCGACCATCGTGACGGCCGACATGCTCGCACCCGGCATGCACATCAATGCCGTGGGCGGTGACTGCCCGGGCAAGACCGAGCTGGCCGCGGATGTGCTGCACGCTGCCAAGGTGTTTGTGGAGTTCACGCCGCAAACCCGCGTCGAGGGCGACATCCAGCAAATGCCCTGTGACTTTGCCGTGACCGAGTTGTGGGAAGTGCTGAACGGCACACGCACAGGCCGCGACAGCGATGCGCAAATCACGGTGTTTGACTCGGTGGGCTTTGCGCTGGAAGACTTCTCGGCCTTGCGCTTTATGCACGAGGCGGCGCTGGTCTTGGGGCTCGGAGAACGTTTGCACCTGATCCCCCAACTGAGCGATCCGAAAAATCTGTTTGGCACTTTGTTGGATGCAGGCCCCAAGGCCAGTGCCTTGCCTCTGCCCTGCATGGCAGCTGCCATCGCGTGATGTGGGCAATCGAGCCCCTGTTGTGCAAGCGAAATTTTGTACGAACCCAGCCTGTAGGCCATGGGTGTCAGGTCTTGCCCCGGGCCTTGATGGCGTCGGTCAGGCAACGCACCAGATAGGCCGCAGCGGGTGTGAGTGGGACGTCGGGTGGCGAGAGCAAGACCAGCTCGATCTCGGGTGGTCGCATGCTGCGCAGCGACAACTCCACCAGGCCATGGCCTTCAGGCTGCGCCAGCAAGGGGGAAGGCATGATGCTGATGGCATCGGTTTGCCGGATCAAGGCCATCGCCGCCATGGCGTCGCAACGTGTGATCTGCTGGGGTGGCGGGACACCCGCCTGGGCGAACATGGCGAGCAAGCCCTCGTCCAGCCCTTGAGAAAATGGGCCGGGCATGACCCACTCCAGCGCAGCCAACTTGGCCGCTGTGGGCTGGCGCAACACCGGATGGCCTGAGCGCACCACCAGTTTTTGCTGGTCTTTTTGAAGCCGGGTGCACTGAAACTCTTGGGGCGTGACATCACCACTGTCGGCCACGATGGCAAAGTCCACGGTGCCATCGCGCAAGCCGGGCAAAACGCGGGCCACCAAGCCTTCAATCAGGCGCAACTCGATGCGCGGGTAGCGCTTGCGAAACCACAAAAACGCCTCACCCAGCACGGTGAGCATCAGGTAGGGCGTGAGCGCCACGCGCACGGTGCCAGCGTTGTCGCCCTGCGCTTGTTGTAACTCGTCTTGCGCCAGCGCCAGTTGGCGCATCACCAACAGCGCCCGGGCGTGCAGCCGCACACCCGCCTCGGTCAAACCCACCCCACGAGATTTGCGCACCAGCACGGACACGCCTGCCTCCTCTTCGAGTTGACGCAAGGACTTGGTCAAGGCCGCTTGGGTCAGGTGCAATTCGCGGGCAGCGGCGCGGATGCTGCCTTGCTCGACAGCGGCGACCAGGGCCTGCAGTTGGTGCAGTTTCATGATGTGACAGTTTAATGCAGAGACAACCCCAAGTTGTCATGAAGAAAATTGACAGTCTTTCAGTTGTCCCATGACAGAACTAGCATGGGGGCATCTTTTTGACAATGGAGACCCCCATGAAACTGATCAAGACCCTGGGCCTTTTGTTGGGCGCGGCCCTGGCCATTCAAGCGCCTGTCCAAGCACAAAACTTTCCCAACAAGCCCATGAATCTGATGGTGCCCTACCCGGCTGGCGGTCTGTCGGACATCATCGCTCGCAAGATCAACGTGCCGCTGGCGGCCGAACTCAAACAGCCCGTCATCATCGAAAACCTGGGCGGTGCAGGTGGGGCCATCGCGGCGCAAAAGGTGCTCAATGCGCCCGCAGACGGCTACTACCTCTTCCAAGGTTCACCCAATGAATTGATCCTCGCCCCCTTGGCGATGAAGGCTGTGAAACACACGCCCGACGACTTTCGTCTGATCCAGCGCATGGCCATGGCGCCCATGGCCATCGTGGCCAGCAAGAATTTTCCGGGCAACACCCCGCAAGAGATGGTGGCCGAAATCATCAAACGCTCCAAATCCGGCAAACCGGTCAACTTCGCCAGTGTGGGCATCGGCAGCTTCTACCATTTGCTGGGCGAAGAAATGGCCAAAAAGCTGGGCGCTGAAATGCTGCATGTGCCCTACAAAGGCGGTGGTCCCATCACGCAGGATTTGATGGGTGGCCAGATTGACTTGTTCATTACCCCTTACGGCGCACCCCATGTGCACATGGCCAAAGAAGGCAAGATCAAATTCATCGCCGCCTTGTCACCGCAACCCCAGCGCCTGATTCCAGACGTGCCTTCGATCGACCAGGCCAAAGAGTTGAAGGGCTTTCACTACACGATTGGCAGCGGCTATTACGTGAAAAAAGGCACACCCGAGCCCATCGTCGAGGCCCTGCACCGGGCACTGACCAAGGTCATGTTTGACCCGGACTTCCGCAACACCATGATCGCCATGGGCCAGGAAGTGGGGGACCCCCTTCGCTTGGATCAGACCCAGCAGGTGTATGCCGATGAGGTCAAGCTTTACCAAGGCATCGCCAAGTCGATCAAGCTCGAAGCCCAATGAACGTACTGCACGCCTTGCAAACACGCGCCGCCCCCTTTGTGGCGCTGCGACGTGATTTGCACCGCCATCCCGAGCTCGGTCTCCAAGAGTTCCGCACCTCGCAGGTACTGGCCGAGCAACTGGAAAGCTGGGGTTACCGCGTGACGCGCGGTCTGGCTACAACAGGGCTGGTGGCCCAGCTGAAGCGCGGCAGCGGTGGCAAACGCCTGGGCCTGCGGGCCGACATGGACGCCCTGCCCATCCACGAAACCAACGACTTTGAGCACTGCAGCCTGCATGCAGGCGTGATGCACGCCTGCGGCCACGACGGGCACACCGCGATGCTGATGGCGGCGGCGCAATACATCGCCCAAGAGGTCGAGTTTTCGGGGACGCTGAATCTGATTTTTCAGCCCGCCGAAGAGCACCCAGGCGGCGCACAAATCATGATCAAAGAGGGCCTGTTCGAGCGCTTTCCGTGTGATGCAATTTTCGCGGCCCACAACATGCCCGGCGTTGCTGCGGGTGAGCTGGTATTCATCGAAGGCCCGGCCATGGCATCGAGCGACGATGTGACCATCACCCTGACCGGTGTGGGTGGGCACGGTGCGATGCCGCACCGGGCACAAGACCCGATCGTGGCAGCAGCGGCCATTGTCATGACACTGCAAACCATCGTCTCGCGCAATGTGGACCCGCAGCACACCGCTGTCATCACCGTGGGTTCATTGGTGGCGGGCAAAGCCAACAACGTGATCCCCGCCAGTGCACGTCTGGAACTGAGTGTGCGCTCGCTCGACCGCGAAGTGCGCGATCTGCTGCAATCGCGCATCACCAGCTTGGTCACAGCGCAGGCTCAGAGCTTGGGCGTGTTGGCACACATCGACTACAAGCGCGACTACCCGGTGCTGGTGAACACCGCCGCCGAAACGGAACTGGCACGGCAAGTGGGCACCGAGCTGCTCGGGGCTGAACGCATCACGCGCCAGGGTCGCCCGCTCACGGGCAGCGAAGACTTTGCTTTCATGTTGGAGCATTGCCCTGGCAGTTATTTCATGATCGGGAATGGCACGGGTGGGGGCGCAGGCGAAGGCACAAGTAAAAGCGCAGCCGCCCATGCCTGCATGGTGCACAACCCGGGCTACGACTTCAACGACGACATCTTGCCCGTGGGCGCGGCCTTCTGGGCCTTGCTGACACAACGCTACCTGAAAGATTGAACGCATGACCACCGAACTCTGGCAACTGAGCGCCACGAACTTGGCCGGGCGCATCGCCCGCCGCGAAACCAGCGCACGCGCGGCCACCGAAAGCGTGCTCAGCCGAATTGCCGAGGTCAACCCAAAGTTCAACGCCTTGGCCAGCGTCACCCCAGACAAAGCCCTGCAAGCGGCCGATGCGGCCGATGCCGCGCAAGCCCGAGGCGAAACGCTGGGGTCGTTGCATGGCGTGCCGGTCACCATCAAGGTCAACATCGATGTGCAAGGCGAGGCCACTGACGAAGGTGTTCACGCTTTCAAAAACAACATCGCCAGCAGCGATTCGCCCTTGGTTCAGTCCATGCGCGAAGCGGGAGCCATCATCGTGGGCCGCAACAATGCGCCTGCGTTTTCGCTGCGCTGGTTCACCGACAACGCCTTGCATGGCCGCACGCTCAACCCGTTTGACACGAGGGTGACCCCCGGCGGCTCCAGCGGCGGTGCGGCTGCGGCCACCGCCTTGGGCATGGGCGCCATTGCGCACGGCAACGACTACGGCGGCTCGATCCGTTACCCAGCCTGGGCCTGCGGCGTGGTGGGTCTGCGCACCACCGTGGGCCGTGTGCCCTCTTACAAGGCCAGCGCCCCCAACCGCATCATCAGCAACCAGCAAATGTCGGTCCAAGGCCCGCTGACCCGCACGGTGGCCGATGCCCGGCTGGCCCTGCAGGCCATGGCCCAAGGCACGCCGCTGGACCCGCAGTGGGTGCCCGCCCCGCTTGAATTCGCCGATGCCCGGCAGCCCACCCGTGTCGCGGTGTTCCGCAGTTGGACGCACTCACCCGTTGACCCCACCGCCTCTGCGGCGGTGGACCAAGCGGCGCGTTGGCTGGAAGCGGCGGGCTACACCGTTGAAGAAGCCGAGCCACCGCACTTTGCCGAAGTGTCGGCCATGCAGTTTCACATGGTCATGAACGACATGCGCCGCGGAGGCGAGCCCTTCATGCGTGAGCATGGCGACGATGCCTTGCGCAAGGCGCTGGGCCACTACATGGCCATCAACCCGGTGTGGGACCGTGACCAATGCCTGGAAGCGATGACGCGTCGCTTCAACATCGCACGCGATTGGGCGGTGTTTTTTGAGCGTTACCCGGTGCTGCTCATGCCCAACTCCTGGGAGCGCCAGTTTCGGATTGACGACGACCAACAATCGCCCGAGCGCACCGCGCAAATCTTGTTGGCGCAAGCGCCGATGCTCAGCACGGCCACACTGGGTTTGCCCGGCCTGTCGGTGCCCACCGGGGTGGTCCAAGGCTTGCCTGTGGGCGTGCAGATCGTCAGCACCAAATTCCGCGAAGACCGGATGCTGGTAGCGGGCGAAGTGATTGAGCGGGCGGCACAGTTTTCGGCACTGGACCATCTGCTGCGCCTAAGCTGAATGCGCAGCGGGCCTTTGTGGCCCAACAGGTCAGGCCCTCAAGCCTGACCTGCAAAAACTCAGCGGCCCACCACCCGCGCCATCTCCAAGCACTTGTTCGAGTAGCCCCACTCGTTGTCGTACCAGGCCATGACCTTGATGAAAGTGCTGTCCAGCGCCATGCCCGCTTCGGCATCGAACACGCTCGTACACACCTCGCCCCGGAAATCGGTCGACACCACCTTGGCTTCGGTGTAGCCCAAAACGCCCTGGAGTGCGCCTTGGCTTTGCGCCTTCATCTCGGCGCAGATTTCGGCATAGGTGGCCGGGGCGTTCAGCTCGGCCGTCAAATCGAACAGGGACACATCGCTGGTGGGCACACGCACTGCCACGCCGGTCAGTCGGCCTTTGATTTCAGGAATCACCACACCCACCGCCTTGGCCGCGCCCGTGCTGCTGGGGATGATGTTTTCCAGAATGCCGCGTCCGCCGC
>JACCEA011178342.1_pt1 | contig 12110 bp, 12 predicted proteins | sample 7449851 | NCBI WGS metagenome assembly JACCEA01 (sample SAMN15323453, study PRJNA562643) | freshwater metagenome | isolation source: river surface water | place: USA:Blue River Watershed | collected 2017-08-18 | reverse complement strand
GTCGGGACACGTGTTCAACCTGGGTCACGGCATCTCGCAGTTCACCCCGCCTGAGGCTGTCACGGCGATGGTTTCGGCCGTGCATGAAATCAGCCGCCAGATGCGTGCCTGAGGCATCAACGGGGCCGCTGTTAATGGCGGCCCACGGTCTTTCTGCACAAAAATAAACCCAGTTATGCACAAGTTGAGCGCAGGGGCGACAAATCAAGCACTTGCGCCCACTTATCAACTCGCTCTCTAGGAATATCTACTAAGTCCATGTTTTAAAAGAATTTTATTTCACCGGACTGATTGATCGGTGATCGGTAAATTACTTTGAAGAAAATATGTAAGCCTCTAGCACGAAGTTTGTTCACAAAGATATCCACAGGGTTGTGGACAAAGGTGATGGCGGAACTTTGCTGACTCTCGCACAGGCTCATGCTCAGAAGATCCCTGGGCCACGCTTCTGCCGGCCCTGGAGCCGCCGCCGGGTCAGAGTTCGTCGGCGACGTTCATGAAATTAAAATAAGCGCAAGTAAATCATCATCGATCGGGTCCACTTATTCACAAAAATGCGCTTGTCAAGATGACCGAAAAAAAAATCAAAAAATTTTTTCAGGCCAAGCCGGCGCTTGCTAAGTCATTGATTTTACGCAGCCTTGATACCTGCATTACTAAAGGTCAATTTGTTGAAGCCCGCATGAATTCAGCGTTTTGGCTTGTCAAGCCCCGGTTACACACAAAGTTATCCACAGAAATTGTGGATAGCCCAAAAATGTCTTTTGCGACGATGATTTAAGTCACTTCTTAAAGTTTTTCTTTAAGACAGCAACCCGGTGACCAGCACCGTCCTTCAGGCGCCAACGCCGAAAAAACCTTTAAATTTATTCATGTCGCATTTCAGGAATCCCAGCCCCCGTCTATGTCGTCAATGAGCTCACTGATCGTCAGAATGGCGCTGGACACACCGCTGGCCATCGAATTCGATTACCGCTGGCAACCGCAGTCGGACGACGACACGCCGCCGCGTGTGGGGCAGCTCGCGCAAGTGCCGTTTGGAAGACGGCAGGTCATCGGCCTGATCGTTGCGATATCCGAGACCAGCGACTACGCACCTGAAAAAATCAGAGACATCGCTGTCATCCGCCACCAGCTACCGCCTTTATCGCTCCACTGGATTGCCTTATCCCGGTTCGCCGCGGATTACTATCAGCGCCCGCTGGGCGAGGTCGCGTTGCCCAGTCTCCCGAAAAATCTGCGGGCACTAAAATCCACCGCACTCGACACCGCACTAAAAAAACTCGCCGCGCCATCGACAGCACCGGATCCCGTTACATCGACGGCACCAATCCTCAACAGCGAGCAGGTCGCCGCAGTCGCTGCCATCTCCAAGGCAAGAAATTACAGCGCTACCCTGTTGTTTGGCGTGACGGGCAGCGGCAAAACCGAAGTCTATCTGCATAGCGCAGAAACAATACTCGCGCGCGAGCGCGCAGAAGGCCGGCTCGCGCAGGTGTTGATCCTCGTGCCAGAAATTAATCTCACGCCACAGCTGGAAAAAAGTGTTCGTGCCCGCTTCCCTCATCTGACCGTCGTCTCGCTGCACAGCCAGTTGTCTGAGGGTGAGCGTACCCGCAGCTGGATTTCCGCACACCTCGGCCACGCATCGCTCGTTCTCGGTACGCGGCTTGCGGTCCTCGCATCGCTGCCACACCTGAAGCTGATCGTCATCGATGAAGAGCATGATCCCTCGTACAAGCAACAGGAAGGTTTGCGGTACTCCGCCCGCGACCTTGCGATATGGCGGGCGCGTGATTTGAACATCCCGGTCGTGTTGGGATCGGCTACGCCTTCAATGGAAAGCTGGCAGCACGCGGAAAGCGGCCGCTATCAAAAGCTGGTCCTGACCCAGCGTGCCGCAGCGCAAGCCGTATTGCCGCGCGTCTCGCTGATCGACATGGAGCGAATCAAAGCGCAGGACGGATTAGCGCCGCCGCTGATCTCCGCGCTACGCGAACGCCTCGAACGGGGGGAGCAATCCCTGCTGTTTCTCAATCGTCGTGGCTACGCACCGGTCGTACATTGTGATGCCTGCGGGTGGATTAGCAATTGCCGACGATGCACCGCCTTCATGGTGCTGCACAAACCGGAACGACGTCTGCGTTGCCATCACTGCAGCCTGGAGCTCCGCATACCTGCCTCATGCCCGACCTGTGGCAACGTTGACTTGCAACCGATGGGGCGCGGCACCCAACGCATCGAAGAACATTTGCAGACTTTGTTCCCGGACGCCCGTGTGTTGCGCATCGATGCCGACTCCACGCGCAAAAAAGGCAGTGCGCAAGAAGCATTCGCCACCGTGCATCGGGGAGATGTCGATATCCTGCTTGGTACCCAAATGGTCGCCAAGGGTCATGATTTTCAGCGACTCACGCTGGTTGGCGTCCTAAATCCCGACACTGCGCTTTTCTCGCATGACTATCGTGCCAGTGAGCGATTATTCGCGCAGCTCATGCAAGTTGCTGGCAGGGCAGGCCGGGCCGCTGGCAACGGTGAACTATCGCCGAGTGAGGTACTGGTGCAAACCCGCTATGCACAACATCCGCTGTATCGTGCATTGATGAAGCATGACTTCAGCGGCTTTGCAGCCGCGACCCTGGAGGAGCGCCGCACGGCAGGTTTGCCTCCCTATGTCTTTCAGGCGCTGCTCCGAGCCGAAGCCAAAACGCTGGACTCGGCGCTGGCATTTTTACAAAAGGCGCGCGATCTGCTACCGCATCAGAACATCGTCATCAACGATCCGGTGCCCATGACCATGACGCGGGTTGCTGGTCTCGAGAGAGCACAATTACTACTGGAATCGAATTCCCGCGCCGCCCTGCAAAGCTTCCTCAAAAACTGGGTTCACGAACTACGCCAACAACCAACACGTCTGCGCTGGAGCCTGGAAGTCGACCCGATCGATATCTGACGACATCGACTATCAGTCCAATGCGCACAAATAAGCGGGTTTCTGACACGGTCGTGCGGGTACCAGACCCGCCTTTTCAGGTCAGCTCAGGCGATCAATCAGCGTCGGCTGAGATGTTGGGTCGAAATCAATCCAATCCCCGCCACTGATTCGCCCGTTGGCCGATTCAAGCCGCTGTGCGTCACACTCACGCAGCACAGCGACCGCTTTCTGCAAACAAGATGAATTCGGTGTGGCCACAGCGATCATCAGCCCACCCTGGCGCACGCGCGAATGATCTTCGTCACTGCGCTCATCCTTCATGTTGCCCAGCACACCCACCAGATTACCGATATGGGCACCAACCAAACTGCCAGCGAGCGGCCCGATCGGACCGAGCACGGGCGAGCTTAAAGCACCCACTGCGGCGCCGACCATGCCGCCACCCGCCATTCCCTCCACCGTGCCGCTCGTCGTCGATTCCGCGCCGACTGATTTATCGTGATCGCCGCCAAGAAGGAAGCGCGCATGCTGCCCTGCAGGCGCCAGATAAAAGCTGCTGATCTGGTCCGCAGGAAAACCTGCAGCACGCAAACGGTTTGTCGCTGCAGCGATCTGAGATTGTTCATCGAATCGCCCGGCAATAATCGTCCCCATTCCTACCCCCAAAAGACAAATTCATTTCAACACAAATAGGAGAAAAACTACCGGCACAAAGTTCAAACGAAGGACGCACCGCCACCAGAAATACAAGGGAACTGAAGCACGCTGCCGGCTTCAAAACCGTATGACACATCAACCCGAATCCACTGCCACTCTGCGCATTCCGGTCATCGAAGAAATCGTGCATGTGGAAAAGCACGCGACGGATACCGGACGTGGAGTTCGCCTGCACAAAGCAGTCTCAGAAGAGGTGTGGCATATCGAAGATACGCTGCAACAGCAAGTGCTGGATATGACCCGTGTGCCCGTCAATGTCTGGGTTGCGGCAGATGCCCTTCCCGTGCAACGACAGGATGGGCCAACGCTGATCATTCCTGTTCTGGAAGAAGTGCTGGTTCTCGAAAAACGAATTCGTCTGAAAGAAGAGATTCGAATCACTGTCAATACTGAAACTCATCAAACCAGCGAACGCATTGTGCTCCGCAAAGAGCAAGTAAGTGCGGAGCGATTCGATGAACCTGCTGCTAGTCCGTCCGCATCTTATGAAGGAGAGCAAAATGACTGACACTGTCGTGGCTGTTTTTGATGAATACGGTCAGGCCCAGAGTGCAATAGATGCCTTATTCAATGAAGGCTTTAGCCGCAGCACTGTCAAGCTGAGCCCGGCAGATGAAAGAACCACCACTCGCCAAGAAGCATTGCGCTCGCGGCAGTCAAACACCGATCAAAGCAGCGGCTGGAGTATCGGCGACTTCTTCCGGTCCTTGTTTGGTACCGATCAGGATCAGCATGGTGATGATGCCGGGCTGTATGCCGAGGCCATGCGACGTGGCAGCTATTTGCTAGCCGTTGAAGCCGATTCGGCTCAGAAGGCGCATCGCGCAGCCGATATCATGCATCAATTTAATGCGGTCGATATCCATCAGCGTGCCAGTGGGTGGCGCAGCAGCGGGTGGACCGGCTATCAGAGCGATGCGCCTGTTCTGACGGCCGAGGAAATCAGACGTGATCGTGAAGGATACGGCCGGTCCACTGTGGCCAGCATTCCCCAGACAACGTCATCCGGCGAACAGCCGGCATCGGCCACCCTGCCAGTCATCGAAGAGCAGCTGCAAGTCGGCAAACGCGTCGTACAGCGTGGCGGCGTGCGCATCTATAGTCACATCACGGAAACACCAGTCGAGGAGTCGGTGCAGCTGCGGGAGGAGCACGTCACAATTGAGCGCACGCCCGTAAATCAGCCGGCAAGTGCGGCGGACATTGATGCGTTCAAGGAAGGCACGATCGAAGTACGTGAATCCGCTGAAGAAGCCGTGGTAGGCAAGACCGCGCGCGTCGTCGAAGAGGTTCGAATTGGCAAGGAAGTAACCGAGCATACCGAGAAAATCAAAGATACCGTGCGCCGCACCGATGTGGATGTTGAAGCCATGGGGAATAAAGGCGGCAAGGTATCCGATGACGTATTCCGCCAGCACTGGCAAAGTACCTATGCGGGCAGCGGTCGATATGAAGACTATGCGCACGCATATCGATACGGCGCATCACTGGCCGGCAATAAGCAATATCAGGGCTATCGCTGGGATGAGCTGGAGCCACGCATACGCAGCGAATGGGAGGCCGCCCATGCGGGCAGCCCCTGGGATCACACACGGCAGGCTGTGCGTTACGGCTGGGAGAGCACGTCCGGTAACTGAAGAAACGATTTACTGCAGCGGCGCATCCAGCTGGCCTTCATCGGCCAGCTGGCGAATCATGCGTATCGTGTCGATATCGGATTCCTTGTAGGCTTCGCGCCGGAATTCGTTATAGAACGACTCCTCATCGGTCTCTGCGGACACCTGATGATCGTCATACGCAAACCGGACGAACAGCGCGCCAGGTTGTGGTTCCTCGATGGTCATGATCAGATCAGAAGCCGGTATATCGTTTTGCTGCGGCACGTGATAGTGCACTTGTTCCCGTGGCTGAAATCTGACTTCATCAAGCACCTGCAATTTTCCAAAATGCAGCGTGCGCGAGAGTGCGTCGGCCGAGCGAGCGGTAATTTCGCAACTGTCCAGCCCGATCAGAAACAGTGTCGGACGCTCCGCGCGCAACACCAGTCCACGCCAGAGCTGGTCGCGGCTGAGTGGTGCAATCAGTGGATTGCCCGGTGTATTAATTTCGATCAGGTGCGTGAATTTCATTGGAAGCCATCATGATGCAACACCACTTTATCATGCCCGCGCCCGGGAGTTTCGATACAATGGCGCGCTTGCCTCAATGCCTCGCGCGAACATCTTCATGCAGCACGGACTCAATACCCCCCAGCGTACCGCGGTCAACTATATCGATGGCCCTTGCCTCGTGTTGGCCGGCGCCGGGTCCGGCAAGACGCGGGTCATCACGCAAAAGATCGTTCAGCTGATCGAGTCCTGCGGCTACGAACCTAAAAACATTGCCGCACTGACTTTTACCAACAAGGCCGCCCTGGAAATGCGCGAGCGGGTAGGCAAACTGCTGCGTGAGCCCGGACAAGCCAAGCAACTCACCGTCTCGACCTTTCACTCGCTGGGCGTACATATCCTGCGTCGCGAGGCGCAGGCGCTCGGACTCAAGGAGCGTTTCTCGATCATGGACAGTGCCGACTGCTTCGCGATCGTGCAGGATTTATCGGCCACCACCGACAAGGCCGTTATTCGACGCATTCAGCAGGCGATGTCATTGTGGAAGAATGCGTTGCTCACGCCAGAGCTGGCGCTGGCGCAGGCCACAACGGAAGATGACGCTCAGGCTGCTCGTATCTACCGCAATTATGTTGCGACGCTGTCGAGCTATCAGGCAGTCGATTTTGATGATCTCATTCGCCTACCCGTCGAACTGTTTCGCCAGGATGAAGCGGCGCGCGATCGCTGGCAACGTCGGCTGCGCTATCTCTTACTGGATGAATATCAGGACACCAATACCTGCCAGTACGAACTCGTGAAATTGCTGGTGACCGGACCCGGCAAGAAACCGATGTTTACCGCCGTCGGCGACGATGATCAGGCCATTTACGCATGGCGCGGCGCGACTATGGAGAATTTGCGTACGCTTCAGGAAGATTTTCCGGATCTGAAGCTGATCAAGCTCGAGCAAAATTACCGCTCAAGCACACGCATCCTTCAGGCAGCCAATGCGGTCATTGCCAACAATCCCAAGCTTTTTGAAAAATCACTCTGGTCCGAACATGGTGCCGGCGATCCTGTCAAAGTGCTGGCGATCGAAGATGATGAAGCTGAGGCCGATCAGGTCGTCATCATGCTCTCGGCGCACAAGTTCGAGCGCCGCGCCAAATTTTCAGATTACGCGATTCTTTATCGCGGCAATCACCAGTCCCGTGCGCTGGAAAAGGCGCTGCGTAGAGAGCGCATTCCGTATGTGATGTCCGGCGGACAAAGTTTTTTTGATCGCGCCGAAATTAAGGACATCATCAGTTATCTGCGACTTATTGCTAATGCCGACGATGATCCGGCATTCATCCGCGCGGTGACCACACCGCGTCGCGGCATTGGTCAGGCAACACTCGAAGTGCTGGGCGAATTTTCCCGCCAGTGGCAATGCTCGTTGTTCGAGGCTGTTTTCAAAGGTGGCATTGAAGCGCGTCTGAACGAACGCCAGCTCTCGCCCTTGCGCGAATTCTGCGATTTCATCAATCAGCTCGAAGCGCGTGCAAGCCGTGTCGGTGCGGCGGGCACGGGTGAAAATGCCGGCGCAGTGCTCGACGACATGATGAAGGCGATCGACTATGAGCCCTACCTCTATGCGACCTTCGATGACAAACAGGCTCAGGAAAAATGGCAGAACGTGCTCGACTTCACCAGCTGGCTGAAAGAAAAGGGCAGCGGCGGCCGGAATGCCGATGGACCCGAAAAATCGCTGCTCGAGCTGACCCAGATGGTGGCGCTGATGAGCATGCTGGAAGGTCGTGATCAGGAACCGGATGCGGTACGCCTGTCCACGCTGCACGCCGCCAAGGGACTGGAGTTCGGTCATGTGTTCATGGTCGGCGTCGAGGAGGGCATCCTCCCGCACAAGGGCGATCCCGATGCGCCTGCCGAACTGCTGGCACAACGGATCGAAGAAGAGCGCCGTCTCATGTATGTCGGCATCACCCGCGCGCAACGCAGTCTGACTCTCACCTGGTGCAAGAAGCGCAAGCGCGCACGCGACAGCATGCCCTGTGAACCCTCGCGCTTCATCAAGGAAATGCGTTTGGATGAAGGTGATGCTTTGCCCTCCGAAGACGAAGTCATGACCCCCCAGGACCGCCTCGCAGGACTCAAAGCCTTGCTGCAAAAGCCCAGGGCGGCCTGAGCGATGCCCGATCGCGGCAAATCCGGGGGTGGCTTCCGCAATCCCCACAACCTCCCCGTCAAAGTCTGCGCGCACTGTGCACGACCATTTACCTGGCGAAAAAAATGGGCAGCGAACTGGTCAGACGTCCGATATTGCTCCGATGCCTGCCGCAAACTCGGCGGTCGGTCAGTCGGGACGGACGCCTGATTCAATCAGATCTGTTTTAGCCCGGTAAGTCCCTCGCCGAAAAGTCCGATTTGGCGCAATACCGCAGCAACAGGTGCCTTTCTTCTGAAAATAACTATGTTAATATTTTCCTCAGAAAGGATGACCGCATGCTCTCTTCTGCTGAACAAACACATGATTACGTCGATGCAGCACAAAAAAGTACAGTGCTGACCAAGGCCGTGGCACGCGCGGCCGGCAATCTGGGCTTGCCTCGCAGTCTGCTGGCGCGCGTGCTCGGCGTCAGTCCGGCAACGGTGACCCGTATTTATTCGGGTGACTATCAGCTCGATCCGGGTCGCAAGGAATGGGAGTTCGGTTTGCTGCTGGTGAGCATGTTTCGCGCGCTGGATGCGCTGGTGGCGGATGAGCCAGGCGCGCGCGCCTGGTTGTCCAGCGAAAATCGCGCGCTGCAGGCGCGTCCGATCGACCTGATCGCTCAGACGGAAGGATTGGTGCGTGTCGTTCACTACCTGGACGCCTCTCGCGCTGCAGTCTAGCGCACGCCGCTGGCAGGGCAATGTCTGGCGCGTCGTTGACGCCCAGTACACGGCTGGCGCCATGAAGCTGGTGGACAGTCGGGAAGAGCAGGACATTCTTGATCGTCTGCTGCTCTCACGGCAGCCTGCTTTGCCGGAGGTCTTTTCCCATCTGCATCCCTTGCTCGCGGCACCCTTTCGTACGCATCCGCTGCGCACGGGCTCGCGTTTTCGCGCAGCGACCGATCCCGGTGTTTTCTATGGCGCGCTTGCGGTCGATACAGCGTGCGCCGAGCAAGGGTACTGGCGCTGGAAATTTCTTAATGATTCGATTGATCTGGCCGAACTTGCGCCGGTCGCTCATACCGCGTTCAAAAGCGATATCGCAACACAAGCGATCGATTTGCGCGAGCGGCTGTTTGCTCGCGATACGGGTCAGTGGATGCACAAAACCAGTTACAGCGCGACACAGGCCTTAGCGCGCAGCGCGCGTACGGCCAATCTCGGCGCGATTCGTTATGCTTCGGTGCGTGACCCTGCGCAGGGCGAGTGCCTTGCACTGCTCACCCCCGCCGGATTTGCATCACCGCAGCCGCACCCGGTGCGGGAAACCTGGTGGTTGCGCGTCAGGCGCGACGAAGTGGTGTGGCGGTGTGAACAACGTTCGCTGGTATTCTCCGCCGAACCCTGGCAATCCAACCAATGAAAGCATGACCATGGAATTGATTGAACGACTGGAAAATCTCGAAATTCAGCTGGCCAGTCAGGATGACCTGCTCGACACACTGAATCAGACGATTTATCGTCAGCAGAAAAAAATCGATGAGCTCGATGCGCTCTGCGCCGCACTCGCCCGACGGATCACCGAATTCCCCACACAGGTAAGCGGCGCACTGCCGCACGAAAAGCCGCCGCATTACTGAGCAAGCGCTGATTAAATAAAACCGGACACTTTTTCGGGTTTGGCAATGGCGCAATACCCTTCATTTATCATAGCCCTGCGTCGTACAGCTGCGCTGGCTCGCCACAAAATATAGATTTATTCAGCGTTTCCCTGATGATGAACGAAAAAATTCTCGCCTCATTGCGCACTGAACTCAATGAGCAAACAGCGCAAATGCACTGGAGCGAACTGCAACGCTATTTCGCAGGCGGTTCGTTGATCAGCGTCGCACCCGAACTTGATCTGATCGACGCCGGCGCGCGCATTGCCGCCGATGACAAGGCCAGTGTGCAGGACTGGATGAACGCCGGACTCCTGCATCGCGTCAGCGACGCGCAGGCCACGCAATGGCTGGCCCAGAATGCACTGCTGTGGACCGTCGTCGTCAAGCCCTGGATTCTCGTTCAGCACGAACGACGATTGCCGCCGGCGTCAGCGCAATGATTTACCAACACCCGGGACGAGCTGCCGTATGAGCCTCAGCTGGTTCTTCACCAATCTGATGGCGGCATTGGTATTGCCGCCACTGTCGCTGGTTGTGCTGGGCTTGTTGGGCTGGCGATTGTCAAAGCGTTTCCGGTTGGTGGGACAGATCATCGTTGGCCTCGCCGTCTTGCTGCTGCTGATCTTGTCCACGGCGGCCGGCTCGCGTTTGCTGGTAGCGCCGCTGGAGAGTCGGTCTCTGCCGGTGGCAAATCCTGCCCTGGCTGATGCCCAGGCGATTGTGATTCTCGGTGGCGGCCGCTCATTCGCGGCGCCGGAAGATGGCGATCGCGATCAGCCCGGAACGCAGACGCTGGCGAGGCTGCGACATGGCGCACGCGTGTACCGCGCCACACGTTTGCCTGTACTGGTCAGTGGTGGCGCACCCGACAGAGGTGGCGAGAGTGAAGCGGCGGTGATGGCGCGGGCACTGCGCGAAGATTTTCAGATACCGGTGCGCTGGACTGAGGATACCTCCGAGAATACCGCACAAAATGCAGCGCATGCAGCAAAGCAGTTGCGGGAGGTCGGTATCCAGCGCGTACTACTGGTGACTGACGCAATCCACATGCCGCGCGCGATGCAGATATTTTCGACAACGGGTCTGTCCGTGATTGCTGCGCCAACGGATTTTTTATCCACAAAGACCTTATCGGCAGAGGATTTTATTCCGAACCCCAGATTTTTGAGGCACAGCCATTACGCACTGCACGAGTGGATAGGCATGCTTTGGTACAGACTCAGGTACCACTGAGGAATCTCTACGGCGACTTTTGTCAGCGTCTTTTGGAGACAAGCCGGTCGTGACGAGATTCAAATATTATCCGCCAATAAAAAATCCCGGCGGGTGAATCACGAGCCGGGATCTTGTTAGGCGCAGGCGACGGTTTATTTCGCCTTGGCCTCAGGCTCCTTGAGCTTTCCGCCGCTGGCATTGGCCATGTGCACCACTGCGCGAGCGACTTCGAGATCATCCAGATCCGGATTACCGCCTTTGGCAGGCATACCGCGTATGCCTTTGATCGCATGCGATACCAGCGTGTCGTAGCCCTGGGCGATGCGCTTGGACCAGGCGCCGCTGTCGCCTACTTTAGGAGCGCCCGCAGCGCCGCTGCCATGGCAGGCCACGCAGGCGGCGTTGTAGACTTCGGCGCCCGCTTTGAGCTGGCGAGGCGCGCTTGCATCGACCAGTGTGAAGCCCTCATCGGCCACCGGTTTCAGACGTGCCGCCACTGCTTCAGGCGATTGCGAGTTTGAACCCGCACCCGTTTTAGGGGTGCCGCCCACATACACCACCAGCAGTACGATGACAATAATCGGAACAGCAAAGCCGGCGATGACGGCCGCAATTAATTGCTGTGGTGTTTTGATCAGGGATTCGTGCTCGTGGTGCGCGTCGCTCATGATGTCCTCAAAAAAAAGCCTGTTTTCACAGATACTCTCGGAGAGCCTGTGACCGCCCGGCCGGGCTGGCTACCAATGACAAGGCCGTGATTATAGACGAAGCGCCACAGTTTGGCCCCGAGCTGCCCGCCGCTTCATGGACTGCCTGACCGAAACCCGGTATCCTTGCCGGTCTTCTGAAGTACCCAGACCGCGCGGCTGTAGCTCAGTGGATAGAGTATTGGCCTCCGAAGCCAAGGGTCGCTGGTTCGATTCCAGCCAGCCGCGCCAAATTCATTCCGTCTTTTCCTGACCATTCGCCCCGTCCCTTCGCTCATCAGTTTGCGGGCAGGCTCTCACCATCCGCTGTTTCCAAAGTGAGATCTGGCATAGGTTCAGGGTTTTGTTGAAGCCCGCATCAGCCTGAAACGAAAAGGCTGGGCCGTGTCGCTGATATCGACATCGATCAGCACGGCATCGGCGCCGCGTTCGCCCGGCACGACCACACGTAACAGCTGACTGAACGGCTTGCCACTGGCATCCTTCAGCGGCCGGTCCGTCAGGTATTGGTGCGTATCGCCCTGAATCAGCAGGACCGGCTTTCCCCAGCCAGTAACTTCCTCCACCAGTGCGGCGTTCCAGCGCACGAATCCCGAACCTTTTTTGGGTTCACCGAAAAATGTAT
>JACCEA011091724.1_pt1 | contig 12112 bp, 12 predicted proteins | sample 7449851 | NCBI WGS metagenome assembly JACCEA01 (sample SAMN15323453, study PRJNA562643) | freshwater metagenome | isolation source: river surface water | place: USA:Blue River Watershed | collected 2017-08-18 | reverse complement strand
TTTTCAGCTCCAGGATGCGATGAGCCGACATCGAGGTGCCAAACGATCCCGTCGATATGGACTCTCAAGGATCATCAGCCTGTTATCCCCGGCGTACCTTTTATCCGTTGAGCGATGACTTTTCCACACAAAATCATCGGATCACTAGGTCCAACCATAAAAATTTTATAGTTGTTGTTCGACGTGTCCGTCTTACAATCAAGCAAGCATTTACCCTTACGCTCCACAGCCGAGTTTTCCGGCTTGAGCTTACCTTTGAACTCCTCCGTTACCGTTTAGGAGGAGACCGCCCCAGTCAAACTAGCAACCATGCATTGTCCCTCAATATGTTTAAGGTTAGTCAAAAAACTGAAAAAAGGATGGTATTTCATTAGCGCCTAAACTTAATAATACATTAAGTTTTCCTAGGCTCCCACCTATTCTACACATTTTTCGTTTTACGACAATGCAGAGATCCAGTCAAGGTGCACAGGGTCTTTCCGTCTAGCCATAGGTTATCCGCATCTGCACGGACAGTTCAATTTCACCGAAAACATGAAGGAGACAGTGGGAAAGTCGTGATACCATTCATGCACGTCGGAACTTACCCGACAAGGAATTTCGCTACCTTAGGACTGTCAGAGTTACAGCCGCCGTTTACCGGGGCTTCGGGTCTGCGCGAGAACGCATTTCCTTCACCTTCCGGCACCGGGCAGGTATCGGTCCCTTTACATCCTCTTTCGAGTTTGCAGAGACCTGTGTTTTTACTAAACAGTCGCCATCCCCTCTTTAGTGACACCTCTTAAAAAAAGTAAAATACTTTTTTATGGGCGCTCCTTCTCCCGAAGTTACAGAGCCAATTTGCCGAGTTCCTTCTTCATGCTTCTTTCGCGCGCCTTAGTTTATTCAACTTATCCACCTGTGTCGGTTTGAGTACGGTCTTTTAATCACATCATGCTTTTCTTGAAAAAAAGAAATATTAGTATATAAACTCGTTTTTCATATTTAATACTTCTATTTTCCATAGATCAATTATTAAAAGGAATTTCCCATCAAATTAAGCATTCGCTTTTCATTTTTAGGGGCCGACTAACTCGGAAGAGGTCGATCCTTGCTTCGAAACCCGGGGACTTTCGGCGATCAAGATTAATTACTTGATTTATCGTTACTCATGCCAACAAAATCATTCCCATACGCTATTCATTTTTAACAAAATAAACTTCCCTACATAGGACGCTCCGCTACCTTGAGATTGTACTCAATCGTTGCTGCGGTAAAAAGACTTAAGTCCCTCTCCATTTTCGGGGTTTTCAAATTAACTAGACCATTGAGCTATTACGCTTTCTCTCAAGGATGGCTGCTTCCAAGCCCACCTCTTGGCTGTACCAATTCGAAAATCCCCTTTCTCCCTTAGTCTTATATTTAAGGACCTTGGCTAACGATCTGGGCTGTTTCCCTCTTGTCCCTGGACCTTCGCACCCAGGGACTGACTCCTTTGTGTCAATGTACTATATACATATAATGTTATGTTTTCGGAGTTTCCTTGAGCTTGGTAGAGTAGAATACCCCCCGCACCCATTGAGTGCTCTACACCACAACATAATCACAAAAGGCTTTACGTCAATAGATTTCGCGGAGAACCAGCTATCACCAAGTTTGATTAGCCTTTCACCCCTATGCACAAGTCATCCCCGCCTTTTGCCACAGGCGTGGGTTCAGCCCTCCATGGTCTGTTACGACAAATTTCAGCTTGCTCATGCATAGATCACTTGGTTTCGGGTCTTTTACTTCGAACTTTGCGCTTTATTTATACATAAAATATATTCATATATAAAAAGAATTCAAACTTGCTTTCGCTACGCCTACATCCAAAGATTTAAGCTTGCTCGAAATAAAAAGTAATTGGCCCATTATGCAAAAGGTACATGATCAAATAAATAGCTTTAAGCTATTTATTCTTTCATTGCTTATTAGTATTAGATTTCAAGTGCTTTTTCACTCCCTTTGGGTTCTATTTCACCTTTCCTTCACAGTACTCGTCCCCTATCGGATATCAAAACAAATTTTCGATTTTGAGGGTGGTCCCCCAGTGTTCAAACAGAGTTGCGGGCTCCGTTTTACTCATCTAGCCTTTTTAATAAGAAATGTAGATAAATTTCTTTCTACGAGGCTTTAACTCTTTATCGCAAAAGTTTCAATAAGGTAAACCCCTTATAAGCTTTTTTCAAAAAAAAAATATAAACATATCCCATAACTAGAAGATCTATTTTCGCATTCGCTCACCACTACTAACGAAATCTCTGTTGATTTATTTTTTTTATTAAGTTACTGAGATGTTTCACTTCACTTAACACGCCATTCTTTATAAAGAATTTGCTCAATATAAGTTAGTTTTCTACATGGAAAAAAACAGATCAATGATTAACTCCCTGTTTTCTTTCGTAAGTTTTACGTCCGCTTTCGATACCTAGGTATCCTTCTAATACTTATTTTATTTTTTTTTATTTAAACAAAATTAAACTCTCAAGGTTGGATTTGAACCAACGACCCAGTGATTAACAGTCACTTGCTCTAGCCCCTGAGCTACTCAAGATAATAAAAATAGATCAAACTTCGAAACCTGTTTACGGCTACGCACTTTTACACGAGTACGTCGTATTCAGCGATAAGGCCTTGATGTATACGCTAGCTTATGCGCCTCATTACGTTTATCTAGGATTATACTAGCTGCGGATTGGTTTTTAAATTCAGTCGTACTAAATCCGGATTTAACCGCAAGTACTTCCAGTTCACGTTCAAGACGATCAGAAAACGGTTTAGAAACTGCACCTGCGGTTTGGAGAATATTAGATAGTGCTACAAATGAACTACGCTCACCGCGATTCCGCTCTAGTGGTGCTAGTTTAACAATTAGACGCTTCCCACGACGGCGTCGTCGCGTTTTAAGCCCTATAAAAGGAGTTGCTGATAGAAAAAATGCTTGGAAAAGATCTGTACTTGTAAGACGTATTGCGCCTTTTTTTTTCTTTTCAGCAGCGATCGCTCGACGCTCAAATAGGTTACGAAGCTGATTTTCCATACCTTCCTTGTTACCACGTCGAAAAAAATAAGTAAGCCTACGCGTAGCCGTTCGAATCGGTGATATGCTCATAGTTGAATTTACTGCCATTAATTTTTTATATAAACGAATAAATACTTGTTAAAAATTACGGGTAATGGGAATCGAACCCATAGTTTCTGCTTGGAAGGCAAACCGTTTACCATTAACGGATACCCGTAAACTTAAATTTAATTACGGAAAGGATGGGATTCGAACCCATGGTCCCGCAAAAGACTCTAACTTAGCAAATTAGCACCTTAAGCCACTCGGTCACCTTCCCTAAGTATACCAATTAGTGGATTACCCAATTAAGCAATACAGTAGGTATTCAAAGAAGAAAAAATATAAAAAAAATACCTAGAAGTGAAAAATCAAGTCAAATCCTAAATACGCTTCATCCACTTACGATAGCTAGTGTAATTGTAAGAGCTACTAGTAGGAAAAATAGCATACGAAATACAAAACCCAGTGGAAGACTTGTCAGCGCACGGCTTCGACTATATATTTCCGTAGCAAAACCTTGAGGCCCAAAACATTCAAGTAGACCTCGGTCCATATTTTGATATGCGTGAATATATGCGACACGAAGAAGAGGTGAAGCAATTCATTCATTATAAACCTTATCAAAAAACCATTTACGGTTTAGAAATGTATAAAGTGAACGCCCGAAACCAGTTTCTTTAAGTGCAAAAAGACTAGGAAAAGCTGAAGTGTATTGATAGAGTGCTAGAAGTGAACCCCCAAAAGAGAAAAAAAGAGGAATCCTTTTTACAGAACTATCTAGCCATTCGGATTCAAGCATAAATTGTTTTGCTGGATGTGTAAATATAGCATTACCTCAAAAATCAGTACCTAGCCCAATCATCCTATCACGACTAAGGTATCCAACAAAAAGACTAGCAAACGACAGAAGTACTAGCGGAAAAGCCCTAGGAAACGGAGACTCATGTGCATGTTCATATATAACACGAAGTCCGTTTGCTGGACGGAGGAACGTAAGCGCAAGTAGGCGTGTAGAATAATATGCTGTAAAAAAGGCTGCAAAGGAACCTAGAGTGTGTACAAAACGGCCTTCTAGTGTAAAACTTCCATATGCGAGTTCAAGAATTACATCTTTTGAGTAAAATCCAGTAAGAAACGGAAACCCCCTAAGCGCAAGAGAACCTACAATAATTACAGTATAGGTTAGTGGCAGAATTTTAGCTAGCCCCCCCATTTTTCGCCTATCTTGTTCGTCAGCCCTTGCATGTATTACTGACCCTGCTCCTAGAAAAAGAAGCGCTTTAAAAAAGGCGTGATTAGATAGGTGAAACCTCGATACTGTATACCCAGAAAGACCTGCTGCAAAAACCCTGTAACCCAGCTGACTACAAGTTGAATAAGCGATAACTCGCTTAAGATCATTTTGCAGAAGCCCTGTAGTAGCCGCCAGAAAGGCTGTCATACCTCCTAGCAGAGTAATATAGAAACTCATATTAGGTGCATACTCAATAAGTGGGGAACAACGACACAGAAGAAAAACCCCGGCTGTCACCCTAGTAGCTGCATGAATTAGCGCCGAAACGGGCGTAGGCCCTTCCCTAGCGTCTGGAAGCCAAGTATGCAGCCCTACTTGAGCAGACTTACCTACAGCTCCTACAAAAAGAAAAAATGTAATAAAGTCAAGTAGATTAATTGACGTTGAAAAAAAAGGTACTGTTTCGGAAGACCTTGCAGGTGCTAGAGAAAAAACAACAGAATAATCTAGCGATGAAAATGTCCTATATATAGTAAAAAGAGCTATCGAAAGACCCAGGTCACCTATTCGGTTCAGAACCCTTGCTTTAACTGCAGACTTATTAGCTTGAATACGTCCAAATCAAAAATTAATCAGTAGGTATGAGCAAAGACCCACTCCTTCCCAACCAACGAACCTTTGAACAAAATTCTCAGCCGTAACAAGTATGAGCCTAAAAAAAGTAAAAAAAGATAGGTAAGCCCTAAAACGAGAAAGATGTGGATCTTGTGCCCTATATTCAGTTGAATATAGATGCACAAGAGTTGATATCGAAGTAACTACAATAAGCCTTACACAAGTTAGACTATCAAAAAGAAACCCTCAGTAAATAGTCGTCGCTTCCGTGGTCCTTCAAGGAGCTACGCGAATAAGACTAGGTGAATGACAGAAAGAAACTTCATAAAATGTGTAAAGTGATAGAAAAAAAGCAGAACATACACCAAGTGTAGCTATACGCGCTGAGCCTGCGCCACCAATTCAACGGCCACCAAATCCTGCAATAATAGTACCTATTAGAGGAAGAAAAACAAGAAGAAGATACATTTATATTTAAAATAAAGTATTTATGGATTTACCCACTTTAGAATTTAAAGATTTGTTTCGTAAACATTCTCATAACACAAAATATACAAAAAAATTAAAATACATAATAAAAAGAGACTGCTTATAAATCTATATCAGTTATTTCCGTGATATTTAGATTGTCCATCGCAGTCATTTGAGGGGAAGCCGGCGGGGACCCTGGTAGTACAGGATAATTACCTTTAGCTGGCGGTAGTGTTATCAGATTATAAGAGTATTTTATTTTGGCCCGTGCAACATCTAGTGATGTGGGAATGCGTGCAAGATCAGTAAAATCAATTAGATATACAAGAAGTTTTCCTATTATATTAAAAAACTTCGTGAACACCCATGATATAGGATTAGCGATGCAGTATTGAACCATTAGAGGGGGTTTCACCCCCCTTGTAAAACCAAAAATTACCAGGGCTACCGCGCCTACACTTTGAAAAACTACAGGAGCTAGTGCATAAACATATACCCTAAAATCAGTAATCTTTTTAAAAAATTCCAGCATTACTTGAAAAAAACTACTATCTACTTCACACTTAGAATAACATACCACATTCTTATTAGCTATATCAATAGACTCTAGTGGTACATCTTCTTTTTCCATAAATTTTTCGGTATTAACACTCTTTTTAGAAGAAGATCGCCGTATGACATACATAACTAGCCCGAAGGCTCCTACAACTGAAGCATACATTATATATGATGAATAATCCATTTTCTTATAAATTTACCGTTCGACAATTTTTGCAAATACAGGCAGTTTCCGCCTTGCAAAATTTAGCGCTGAGCGTAGTAGTACTTGATAGCGATGGGATACTTTTATTTCAAAAAGCCTACGACCAGGTTTAATTGTACAATATCAATAAGCTACATTACCTTTACCACGACCCCTTCGGACTTCTTTAGGTTTAGCGGTACGCGCTGAATCCGGATATGCGCGTATTCATATCTTACCTTTTCGTTTTAGGCGGTTTGTTATAGTTCGGCGAACTGCCTCAATTTGATGTGCAGTAATAAAGCCTTTTTCTACTGCTTGGATACCGTGTGTACCAAAACAAAGACGGCAACTCTTATTCTCATAAGTATTGCGTAGATGCTGACGATTTGATTTTCGGAATTTGCGAAATACTGGTTGGAACATTTTATCTATAAATAATGTTATGAAAAGGATATATTAAAATTCAATTTATTTTTAAGAGATACAATCTTAACTTGGTGTGCGTATTGAAGAAGTGTTGTATGCAGGTTTTTTGGGAAAAACGATTGGTAAGCTACTCAAAAACGAATACCTAGAGCACCTTTACGGGTAATAGCCTGTGCGCTCCCATAATCAATACGGGTAGAATACGTATAGAACGCTATAGACCCCTTTTCCCCAACAATGTGTTTTGTACGGCGCCAACGGTTTACACGTCCTTGAAAACGTATTCGTATTCCTAGAATTTCTTCACGCTGAGATGCAAAAACCTTAACCAGTTTCATGAGGAAACGAATAAACTGAGTCTCTTTACGATTCCGTGGCAGTTTTGAAAGCGTAAACGCAAAAAAGGAAACAAGAAAAGCAGCTTTTTTTAGAAAAATAGAAAAAAAGCTTATTCGTATTAGATCTTGAATATACACTGCAACATAACGAAAGCGTGAAAGCATTTCTCGCTCAAGGCTCATTAGGAAACGTGACGCCGTTTTAACACCAGCAAGTTGTGTATTTACGTTAATTTTCTTGAAAAGCTTATTTTCAGCACCTATGTAAGTTTCCTTATCAAATGCAAAACGGGATATAGACATAGCGTTAATCCTATAAAGCGAAGAGCGCCTACCAGTTAGAAGCCTTAGTAGCGATTTCAGGTAGGAAACCCCATAATAGCTTGGCTGGCCCTTATTCGTATTAGTTTCACAAAGCTTTACCGAAAAAACCGCGGGTACGTACTCATTAAAAGATGTTTTAGTGTAATACGATCCACTTTTAATACTCAGTATTGAATCGTTTGTTTTTGACTTATAGCTTGCTAGTTTTTTCGTTTTTTTATAATTTGAATTCGTATGTATAGTTATTTTAGGGTAGTCTGAAGCAATGCGGCTCTGTTGATGCATAACAACGTTCCCTTTATATACCTTTTTAATAAAATTTACAGTTGAAAAAAGGCTTTTAGATAGAAAACTATTTTGTTTTTTTTTTCAAAATCCAATTCGGCGAAAATTTACAACGGAAAAATAAACGTAGCGCGGTTTTTTTATATACTTTAGTTTTGACTTAAAAGGCTTAGTTTTTGATGAAAGCTTATTTAGAATTGATTTAAATATATTTGGAATTAGATGAAATTGACTCGTTTGAGAAATACTAAAAAGCGTAACTAGAAAATTCGCACGCTCAACCCTAGAGAAATTTACTATATTTTTATGGGCATTATAATTAAGTGCTTTTAGCAGAAAAGAATATGAAAAAAAACATGAAATATTCGAATGCCAACGTTTAACAGAATTACAAAAAAAAAAGTAGAAAGATATAAGCTGAAATATATATATATGAAAACTAAAATCGGCTAGATTTTGTTTAGTCTGCGAATAAGCTATTTTTTTAAATTGATTGCTTTTTATACAGTTGAAAAAAAATTTAGCGAGTACAAATTCAAAGTGACGAGAGTTATCTGCTTTTTTGAAAAAAAAGAAAAAAAGGGTAGCTTCCCTTTGAGTATATGAAACAAAAACGCTTGATTCATTAAGTAGAGAGCCACTCGATAGTTCGATTGCTTTTTTTGATTGATTATTCTTAAAATTAACAGTTTTTTTAGCAAGGTAGTTAAACGAATTGTAAAAACTTTTATAATTTTGTATATGCATTTATTATTTTTATAGTTTGAAAAGTAATTTAACGACTAGACACCTGTTTCATATACACGATAAAGCCATATGTATACCCTGCATAACCTTTAAAAAGTCGAAAATCTATTGGCATAAAACGTCGAGATAGGGATGCTTTCGTAAAAGGATAGCGTATCAGGAAATTTTCTATAAAATCTTCTATTCCAGATACGAAATGGCCCCCTCGCGAATTAACAACTCCCTGGGAGATATACGATTGTTTATGTGAAACAGTAAAGAAACTATTAGGCTCTTTAATTGAACCATATCAAGAAGATACTCACTTACGGTGAATACCTACACGAAGACCTATTGGATGCGTTTTTTGTCCCATTTATTTTTAAAAAGTGTATTTTATTTTTTTACTGTTTTCTTTTTTTTAGGAATTGGTCGTTTACGCGTAGGTGCAAATTCACCCAGTCGATGGCCTAGCCTCTCCTGAGTTATTTCAATAGGAAACCAACGAATACCGTTGTACACTTGAAAGCGGCGACCTATCCTAGATGGTGTTAGAAAACTAGCACGATTCTGTACTAGGATTTCTTGAGAAGATATTTCATCTATTACTTGAGAATGAAGGAAAATTGGTTTTCAAACAGAGCGTGCCATTTTTTTTATTTTACAAACGTTTACGTGGTGTGAGTATAAGAGAATTGCCGCGTTTAGGGCTACGGGTGGGTTGCCCTTTAGTAGGTCATGATTTAAATGTAACTGATGGGCGCCCCCCAGATGTTTTACCTTGACCACCTCCATGAGGGTGATCTACAGGATTCCTTGCAACTCCTCGAACCGATGGACGACGCCCTAGTCAACGTGAGCGTCCCGCCTTACGCAGGTTTTTATTTAGTTCAGGATAACCCCCCACAGATCCATAAGTAGCTCCAGCATCTAGAGATATTAGGCGATGACTTCCTGAAGGTAGTCGCACTTTAGCCCAACTAAAAGCTGAATTGCTCATCTCTTGGGATAGAGACCTTACTTGGCAAAAACTACCTGCTGACCGAGCAAAAACGGCCCCTTGACCCGCATACGCTTCAACAGCATGCATAAAATCCCCTGACTCAAAACCATGAAGCTTTGAAAAATCCCCCGGTTGAAGTAGCTTTACATTACTAAAAAACGAAGATTGCTCTTTAGATGAAGAATTAACTGAAGGTTGATTAGGATAAACAAAAACTTCTTGAAAAACTTTAAGACCTGTAGGTGCTATAATATATGAATAGGTAAGCCCTTTTTTCTTAGGAGTGCTTTCGTTTACCCCATGATAAAGCTTAGCTAGACGCGCGTTACGATTAGGATCATACTCAAAACCTATAACAAGACCTTTACCTGAACTACGACTTCAATCAACATAGCGATAAGCTTGCTTATGCCCACCACCGCGATGACGTACAGTTATTTGTCCAGTTGTATTACGACCTGCGCATTTAGAGCTTCCTTTACGAAGTGAGGGAATGCTGCGATAGCGAGTTATTTTCATTATATAAAATATTAGAAGATTACAAAAAATAAATTAAAAAACAGGTAGGATGGGATTCGAACCCATGGTGCCTTTTACAACACTCCGGATTTCAAGACCGGTGCCTTAAGCCACTCGACCACCTACCTAAAGAAAGTGCTTATTTTATTGCATTTTTAACGAATATATGGACGGCGCCGCGATGTTTTACAATTAGAATGAGTACGTTGGCCACGTACAGGGAGACCGTGACGCAGTCGATACCCACGTTGACTACCATTATTTTGGTAGCGCTGTAGGTCCTGCTTTAGCTGTTCTTCAAGATTACCTTCAACAACGTAATCTTCTTTTATTTTTTTTGCTATTGAAAATTGCTGTAGTTCCGTAAGCTCACCTACTGAAAGTTGCGGAGGTAGCCCTAGTTCACGAGCTATTTGAGAAGCACGGGAAACTCCAATTCCATAAAGTAGTGGTAGAGCATATATAAGCTTTTTTTCACGAGGAAGGGTAACTCCAAAAATGACTAGATTCATTAATAATAAATTGTTGTAAACAAGGATTTAAATAAAAACATTAATCATATATAATACTGTAATTTGATCACCTCAAGTATAAACTGCAAGGAAAAGAAATATTCAAACAACATCGACAAAGTGCCAATACCAAGCGGCGCATTCAAATCCGACATGAGTAGATACAGTATAATGATGTCGAATCCTACGGTATAGTGATACTACAAGAAAAAAGGTACCTACTAGAACGTGCCTTCCATGAAGACCTGTAAGCCTGTAAAATGTCGATCCATACACACCATCTGCGATAGTAAAAGGAGCGTTTACATACTCATATGCTTGAAATAGTGTGAAAAAAGTAGCAAGAATAAGCGTAAGCACTAGGCTTGTCATAGCTTCTAGACGATAACCTCCTAGTAGGGCTGAGTGTGACCATGTAAGTGATGCTCCTGAAGTAAGAAGAAGAGTAGTATTTAGTAGAGGGATTAGCCAAGGATTCCTTGCTTCGATACCTTTTGGGGGTCAAACAGCTCCAATAGATGGTGCTGGGTTTAGGCTTGCGTGAAAAAATGCTCAGAAAAATGCAAAAAAAAGCCTAATTTCAGAAACGATAAATAGAATCCTTCCAAAACGAAGCCCATTTTGGACTGAAGTTGTGTGTTGTCCTTCAAAAGTACCTTCACGGATTACGTCACGTCATCAAAAAGTAACATTCAGTAGTGTTGCAAAAAGACCTAGAGTAAACAGAGTAAGCCCTAGGGTAAATCCATGCCTGTGCCTTGCAAGTCCAAAAACAGTGAAAAAAGCTGCGAATGAAACAACTAGCGGTCATGGGCTCGGATCTACAATATGATATGGGTGAAGTGTGGTTTTTTTAATTGGAAAAGTTGAGACTGCCATTATAAATAAATTTCGGGGTGGAGCGATTCGAACGCCCGACCTTCTGCTCCCAAAGCAGACGCACTAATCCACTGTGCAACACCCCGAAAAGATTTTTAAAAAAAATCAATTTTATTATGAAATAGTACCTGAATAAACAATTTATCTCGATTCAGCCACAGGTTCCCCTACGGCTACCTTGTTACGACTTCATCACGGTTATGACACCGTCTATCATACCTTCCTTTAAAAAAGATCGGAAAAAAATTAAAGGCACAGCATTTAAAATAGTCACCAAACCTTTTATAAAAGAGTAGATACTTCGAGGCAATGTCACTCCCCTGACGTGACGGGCGGTGTGTACAAGGCCCTAAAATATTCACCGTGGCGTGCTGATCCACGATTACTAATGATTCCGCCTTCATGCAGGGCGAGTTGCAGCCTGCAATCGGAACTACGGTAATTTTTAAGAGATTAACTCCAGCTCGCGCCTTAGTCACTCATTGTAATTACCATTGTAACACATGTGTAGCCCAGCCTATAAGGGCCATGACGACTTGACCTCATCCCCTACTTCCCCTAAAACCCCGTAAAGGTTTTAAGTATATAGCAAAGTACATTATAAAAAAACAATATATAGATATTGCTATAATTATTATTAGTAAAAGCTATAAAGGGTTGTGCCCGTTACGCGTAATTACGTCACATCTCACGACACGGGCTGACGACAGCCATGCAACACCTTGTCGAGGCTGGTAAGGTTTTGCGCGGATCATCGAATTAAACCACATGTTCCACCGTTTAAAAAAAGCCCCCGTCAATTCCTTTGAGTTTCAACCTTGCGATCGTATTTCTCAGGCGGGAAGTTTACGCGTTAGCTTACATAGCTAAAAATTGAAATTTAATTAATTCATTTAAGCTATTTAACTTCCATAGGTCAGGGCATGGACTACCGGGGTCTCTAATCCCGCTCG
>JACCEA012017719.1_pt1 | contig 12115 bp, 10 predicted proteins | sample 7449851 | NCBI WGS metagenome assembly JACCEA01 (sample SAMN15323453, study PRJNA562643) | freshwater metagenome | isolation source: river surface water | place: USA:Blue River Watershed | collected 2017-08-18 | reverse complement strand
TTTAAGCCGAGCAGCCAAAATACTCAAAACAGTCTTTCGAATAATCGGCTTTTACAATTTTTTACAAAAAGATAAAACAGAAATTTCGGCGCTGATGAAATCAACCTATGCTCGAACAGGTGGTATGCAAGCACCGGTAATTTCTGCAACATGCGCCTTAGCCGATGACAATAATAAAACTGACCAAACAACTCGCGCAGCAAGCTTGATTGCTGCGGCCATCGAATTTGCAGAGGAAGTCAGTGAAGGCCGACTAACACCCGATACACACAATAATCAGCCACTAGAAATGGGCCAGTACCCCAATATATTTGGAACCCAATTTATTATTGAGAAAGGACAGTGCAAACTGTTTAAAACCAACAACAAAGATCATATTGTTGTCATTACCAATCGACGATTTTATCGGTTGCAGCTACCACAGCAGGATATGCCCGCTACAGAGATGATGAATACTATCAAAGCTGCACTGGATGAACTCATCACTCATAGCCAAACAGACGCAAGTGCATCCCACATATCGCCGGGCGTATTCACCTGCTGCGATGCAAACATTCAACTTAATGCCTTCGAAAAAATATCCAAAGATAAACAAAATCAAACTGCGCTAGACACAATTAAAAACGCATTGTTTACGCTCAGTCTGGATCAATTTCATGGCCCTGAGACAGATGATAAAAGTATGCACCTCGCTCATGGGGTGGATCTTGATAACCGATGGTTTTATTCCAGCATGCAAATGGTTGTCTTCAAGAATGCTAAAAGTGCATTCATATTTAGCTTTGATGCTTATTTAGATGGGCAAGTCATGATGCGGTCTTCTGCCGAAATTCAGCGTCGTGCATCACAGCTAACTAACTTAACGGACACCCAAGCCACACAGAAAGTTAATCAGACTTTAGCCGTCCAGCCATTGTGCTGGTCGATTGATCCATTGGTTTACAAACAAGCACATACCAGCCTGTCAAGCCGATGGCATAATCAAAACTGCACATTCAGCTTAGATTCTATAGGTGCGAATAATTTTAAAAAATTTAACGTCAATCCCGTAACAGTATTTGTACTGGCGCTTATTTTGACTGGACGGAATATATCGGGAAAAACACCCAATCTGTATCAAATTTTAAGCATGTCAAAGTTCAAATACCTTGGACTCAATGAATGTAATTGCACCAATCATCATGTCGATTATTTAACTGACTTATGGACAAAAGATATTCGCGCCGTCACAGCAAATGATCTGATAAAAACATTCGATTCAATAGAACAAGCATGCAGCAAAGCCAGACAATTTATTTCGATCTATGAATTGTTAGCTGTGTACATGAATAGACAAACCAAAATAGCAAGATTCATAAAGGGTATAATATTCGGACTCACCATAAACTTCCTACAAAAAAAGCAAGTTCTCAGAGAAAAACAAGACATTATTATTTCACACCCCAAAATATTTACTGAGGTGCCTTGGATCGGGAGACCTGGGGTTCAACTGGATTATGTCACTCTCTTCGGTATGCATTATCAAATTTTTAGTCAGCAAATTAGATTAACGATTATGCGCTCAAATCAACTGGCGGTTAGCAATGCAGAACTGGTGGCACGATTAAGAAGCACCTTAATCACTATCGAAGAAAAATTGAGTGGGGGCGATAAAATCCAACATCAGGGCTAGTTGGATTATTTATTCCTTGCCAAGAAAGTGAGAGAATGACGGCAGTTTTCAGCCACTGCAGCAACAGCTATGAACCTTGATGATTGGACAATCAACACAAATCAAAACACTCTGACCCATGCCAATGGATTTTGCCTTCGCTATGAAGGCGACCCAAAAGATCCGTCTGAGGTATATCCCGAAAACTTTCCTACGGGCATGAGCTTCGTCGAGCAAGCCGGTCTTTTACGCGCAGGACTCCAATTTCTCGCGCAGTCATCTCATTCATCATCACAAGAGACTCGACCACCACTAAAAAGTGATGCTGTTAAAGCCCGCGAGGAATTAGCAAAACATTTCGCTGAGCGACCCGACAAACCCAAGCGTTCAGTCTTGTCACTGAAAAAGTAATGTTAAGTCGACCTTTACCGAATCTTTCGTATACCCACAGCATCCCTTAACTTTTCTAAAAACGGCTGACTACGTTCACGGGCTTTCGCTGCGCCTTGTTGTAATTTTTCTTCAATAAATGATGGGTTCAACATAAGCGATTCGTATTTATCGCGGGCTTCTGCGATCTGCGAATTGATTAATTCAAATAATTGGCGCTTAGCTTCTCCCCAAGCTATGCCTTTAGAAAATTCTTCTCGCATATATTCAGTTTGTTCTTTTGTCGCAAAAGCTTGCCAAATTTGAAACACAGGAGATGTTTCTGGATCTTTGGGTTGACCTGGCTCCAACAAATTGGTCAGTATTTTATTGATGGATTTTTTCAGTTGTTTTTCTGGCAAAAATAAGGGAATGGTGTTGCCATAACTTTTACTCATTTTGCGCCCATCCAAACCTTGTAGTATCGACACATTCTCGTCGATTTGTGCTTCGGGCAATACAAAATGCTCGCCGTAATAATGATTAAATCGTGCAGCTATATCTCGTGCCATTTCAATGTGTTGTATTTGGTCGCGTCCAACCGGTATTTTATGTGCGTTAAACATTAAAATATCCGCCGCCATTAAAATGGGATACGAATACAAACCCATAGTAATGGCGTAATCGTCATCTTGATTCGCTTCACGATTAGCATCCACCGAGGTTTTGTAAGCATGTGCGCGATTCATCAATCCTTTTGCTGCCATACATGTTAATAACCAACACAGCTCAGGAATTTCCGGCACATCGGATTGGCGATAAAAAAATGCTTTATCTGTATCCAATCCCAAGGCCAACCAAGTCGCTGCAATTTCGCTGGTGGATTTATGAACCATGTCAGGATCATGGCATTTAATGAGCGCATGAAAATCCGCGAGAAAATAAAAAGATTCCATTTGCTCACTTTGACTGGCCAATATAGCTGGACGAATCGCGCCAACATAATTGCCCAAATGTGGAGTGCCCGTAGTGGTGATGCCGGTGAGAATGCGCTGTTTACTCATAATTTTTTCTTACTGTTTTTGATTTTTTTGAAGGAGAAATAGTGGATATAAGGGAGTTACTGTTGCGGATAATGCGACACCGCATTATGCAAAATGCAGGCTTCAAATCCAGCTTGCGTTAAGAGTTGCACGGCAATATTGGCACGACGACCCGAATCGTCAGTCACCACATAAAGCACATCCGCTTTTAATTCTTTTAAATGATCGCGCAATTGTTTTAATGGAAGTCCACGACTACCGGTTACTGCTTGGATTTTACGCTCCAAGGGTAAACGGACATCCAACATTTCCCAATCGCGCGTCAATTTTTTTAATTCGTCGCCAGTCACATGACGCTGTACTGGTGCTGCAAGTAGCTCAACAAAATCGGCTTTACCCAATTGCATCACTTTGCCATCAGTACACATAGTGACTGTGGCATTACGCGTGGTGTCGCCTATCAAGGCTTCTTCACCAAAATAATGGCCGACACCTAAAGTGGCCAATACTTTTCCAGATGTATCTAACACCTCGGCACTGCCCGAACCTATGACATAAAAAAAATCGCCTCGCTCTCCCTGTGAAATCACTTTTTGGCCTTTTACTACATCAACGGGAGAGAAACGGGCAAACAATTGGCGAATATTAGCGGGCGGCAATTTTTCAAAAAGAGGGGCTTCAATCAAACATGACATCCAATCAGGTTCATCATCAGCTTGTTTAATGGCCTGTACAGATTTTTTAGGGTTATCCGATTGTGTCTGGCTTTCACTCCAAGCCATAACCAAATCCAAAAAATCGCTTTCAATAGACACTAGTGTTACTTGGCTTTTTGTAACACCTGTGTGCAACAAAGGCTCAGTATTATTTAATGCCTGAGTGGCTCGCTCACTAGCCATTGTGACTTCTATGATCTTGAAAGAAGAATCAATTAAATCAACTTGTCCATCCAACAAAAATAACTTTTCTTTTAACGGGTGACTGCGCTTAAAAAGAATGCTGCCTTTGGGGTAGTGTTTAATTTCTGCTTTTGCGGCCAACTGCAATAAATAATCGTCGTTCAATGTATTTAATGGGTTGAACCGCGATAATTGCTTTAAATCAATACTCATGAGTCAATCTCTAACCTAATGTTATTAATCCTGAAAAAAATCCTTGTACTGCTCGATAGAGATACCAAGCATCTTTATCACCGGCGATTTCACGAATGGAGTGCATGGCAAAAGTCGGCACGCCCACATCCACCGTTCTAACACCCACTTCAGATGACACTATCGGGCCAATGGTACTGCCGCAACCCATATCGGTTCGCGCAACAAATACTTGAACAGGGATTTGCTGCATCTCGCATAAACTCCTGAATAATCCAGAAGTATCGCTGCTAGTGGCATAACGTTGGTTGGCATTGATTTTAATGACAGGGCCTTTATTTAAAATGGGGCCATGATTTTCATCGTGCTTATCCATAAAGTTGGGATGAATGCCGTGTGCGTTATCCGCCGAGATCATGATTGACCGATCAATACACCGCGCGCGTTCTTGAGGGTCGGGCAGTAATCTTTCCAAAAATTGTTGCAGCATAGGGCCTTTGGCTCCACAACAGGATGCGCTGCCCACCTCTTCATGATCGGTTGCAATAAATAGAGAGGATTCTTGATAACCTGCATTCAAAATTGCGCTCATACCGACATAACAACTCAGTAAATTATCCAAACGAGCACTGGCGATAAATTGTTGTTGGAAACCCACTAACCCCGGCGCTTGGGTGTCGTACAAATTTAATTCGTAATCCAAAAGCGTCACTGGTTTCAGCTCAGGGTATTGCTGATCCAATCGCTGTTTTAACAATGTTTTAAAGTCAGGCAAAAGTGATGTGTCCTCGATTTGCAGCAGCAATGGGACTATATCTTTTTGTGGATTAATGGAGCGACTGTTATTGGCTTCCCGATCAAGATGAATAGCCAAACTGGGAATGAAGGCAATTGGATCTTTGAAATCAACCAAAACACTGCCGATGTGATTCTGTTGATTACGATAAGTAACGCGACCCGCAATCGACAAATCGCGGTCAAACCAAGGCGCTAACAAAGCACCACCGTAGACTTCTACTCCCAACTGATAATAACCACGACGATTCAATTCTGGGCGAGGCTTAACTTTGAGACAGGGGCTATCTGTATGAGCACCAATCATTGAAATTCCTTTTTTTATCAATGAATTAAATCCATAATTAAATGCAATTACTGAAGAGTCATTGCGAGTAATCACATAGGATTTACCCGGCTCCAGCTGCCAGTGATCGGCCTCATTCAATGCCACAAATCCAGCAGCCACAAGCCGAGAACGAATTTGCGCAGCGGCGTGAAAGGCTGTGGGTGAGGAATGCAAAAATTCGAGCAGCTCCTGATTAAATTCAGTAAGCGAACGTCCGGGAAGGGATTCCATAAATCACGACACCTGATACAAGAATTGCCAAAAGAAATACTAATCGAGTTGAATTTGCCGGCGAGCAAGAGGTCTTTTTTGCCAAGAAACGCTATCGCGTAAGTATACAGGCAAGGTGTCAAGAATAGACTGTATCTGACCTTCTGCGACACACTTCGCAGCAATTTTTGCGATGCTTTCCGCATTCGGGTAAATATTCTGCCTCAAAACAGCTGGATTCAACGCTGTAAATGCTGGGTAATGCCAGCCCTGCCCTATGGCGACAAATTGATTGTTTAATGCAAGGATTTTTTTTGCTTCCAATAGAGTCTGAGGGGCATCAACGGCCTCATCTGCACTCAAGACTGGTAAACCTTGCTCAATTGTATAAAGCCCCCAATAGACTTCATTCATCCGAGCATCCAAACAGGCAACCAAAGGCAAATTCACTTCGGGAGATTGTGTGTGAAAAGCCAACGCCATAGAAGCTAAAGTCGATACAGGCACTACCGGTAAATTTGCACCAAATGCCAATCCCTGAACAACGCCCATGCAGATACGCAACCCGGTAAAAGACCCTGGCCCACGGCCAAAGGCAATTGCATCTAATTGGGATAAAGACAGCTGCGCGTCACTCAATAAATCATCAACCATAGGCAAAAGCCGTTGAGTGTGTGACTTAGCTGCTAATTCAAATTGCGTTTGAATTTTCCCATGAATATTCAGCGCAACTGAACAAGCATCTGTCGATGAATCCAGCGCAAGAATAATGCTCATAAAAACTTTCCTATAGAATTTTTAGGATGCTCCTGGAACGAAACGACAGCATCCAGACAACCAAAAAAATAGGCTCCATTAAGGAGCCTATTGTTATCACTCAAGCTATCATCATGACAAAACCGCTAAGACTTGCTGTCGAATATTATCGACTGAACCTACACCATTAATGCGAGTGTAACGGGTTTTAGCTTTACCGCTGGCAGCTAATGTCTGATAAAAATCAACCAAAGGCTCGGTTTGATCGTGATAAACCGCCAAACGTTTGCGCACAGTTTCTTCGCTGTCATCAGGACGTTGAATCAAAGGCTCACCGGTGAAGTCATCATGTCCTGCAACCTTGGGAGCATTGTGAATAACGTGATACACCCGCCCAGAAGCTTCATGCACTCGACGCCCGCTCAAACGTAGGACAATTTCTTCATCAGGGACATGAATTTCAATCACATGATCTATCTGGATACCCGCATCTAACAAAGCTTCCGCTTGTGGAATGGTTCGGGGAAATCCATCAAACAAAAAACCTTTGGCACAGTCACTCGAAGAGATACGCTCTTTTACCAGCGCAATAATTAGATCATCGGAAACCAAGCCTCCCGCCGTCATAATATCTTTAGCTTGAAGTCCCAAAGGAGTTCCGGCCTTCACTGCCGCACGCAACATATCACCCGTCGAAATTTGTGGAATACCAAACCGTTCCATGATGAGTTGCGCTTGTGTACCTTTACCTGCGCCGGGTGCGCCCAACAGAATAACTCTCATTGCGGAATGCTCCTTAGCAATACTTTTTATTGTGTAGGTCGCTATAGAAACAGCCCTAACACGCGACAATCAACTGGCCGAAGCCAACATAAAGAAGCGTTAGGATACGCGGACAGGTTCACAATCACAATAAGTTGAGACTTTAGCGTCACAGATTTTTCTTATCACAGGATAGACCTTCAGTATCTCCTGCATATTTTAAAGAGAATATCCTCCAATGATTGTTGATATAGAGGTTTCATCCTACAATCCCGCCCAAGAATCTGACTGATATAGGATAAGCACAATGGCCCCCACTCTGGATATTGATGATATTGACCGCGCTATTTTGCGAGCTCTGCAACAAAATGCAGACTATTCGATGGCCGACTTAGGCAATCTGGTTGGCCTTTCGCACACACCCTGTTGGCGTCGGCTCAAGCGCCTCGAAGTAGAAGGTGTCATACGTCATAAAGTCACATTATTGGATGCAAACAAATTAAACCTAAGCGTCACAGTTCATGCCTACATCACCATTAAACATCACGAACAAGCAGCACTCGAAGCGTTTGAATCTGCGGTCTTGACGATTCCAGAAATTGTGGAGTGTTACTCCACCAGCGGCGATAAAGATTATGTATTACGCGTAGTCGTTGAAAGTGTTGAGCACTACGAAAGATTGATGAAAACTCAATTGATTAATTTACCCAATATAGGGTCGATTAATTCGGCGTTTGCATTAAAACAGGTGAAATACACCACTCAGCTGCCGATTTGAACGTGATTCATCTAACAGAATGTTAATACTCAAGATGTAGGGTATGTCTTGGCCCGCACGTCTATTGAGTTAATCCGCACAAAATGCTGCGCCTCAGATCATTCAGTGTGCCAACTATTCTTCACGCACAGAAATGAGTTAATACCTATGCGATTGCTTCTGTTCATTCTGCTGAACTACGTGCCCTATGCAGTTTGTCAGGACAGGTTGGAAACAACGGAACTCAAAGCCAGCCTAATCAGTAACTGCGACAGCATCCCCAAGAACGGAGAAGCTTCGATAGGTGTTTTGTTTGATTTAAAACCCGGCTGGCATCTTTATTGGATCAACCCAGGCGATGCGGGGCTTGCACCCAAAATTCAATGGCGAATACCCAACACCATAATCAAGAGCGAGACGCAATGGGCATTCCCACACGCAATGGAGTTGGATGGAATCCATAATCTGGGTTATGCCGATCAGCTTTTGCTGCCCATTACACTGCAAACAAAAGAGATTAATCAACAAGCAGTAGAAATTATTGCTGAAACCAACTGGTTAGTTTGCAAGGATATTTGCATTCCGGGTAAAGCCGAATTAAAAAAAATAATGCCTGTCACCGAAGCTTGCCAAACTAATCCCCACACGACAACATTCTCTAAGTGGCAAGAAAAAATTCCAAAGAAAAGCGAGTTGCTGGGTGGTTCAGTATTAAAGATTGACAAAAAAATTCAGTTGGAAATTTATTTCAAACAACCCGTTTTTAAACAGGCAACTAGCGTAGAAGTATTTATCGAAAATCCTCAAGTCGTTTCTTACCAAGCAACACAGACACAGCAATGGAAAAATAATTGGTTAGTATGGAAACAAGAGATAAATGATGCTTACAGCAAAATGCCAGAAACTCTTTATGCAGTTATTGTGATTGACCACCAAAAAAGCTACCGAATTACACTTTCAACCACCGAGGAAAACACACCATGAAAACTCTACTTGCCTCTTTATTCATGACTATTTTATCAATACCTTGTTTTGCATCGGTCAATATAGGGGAACAGGCGCCCGCATTCACTCTCATGGACACGAATGCCAACACTCACTCTCTTTCTGATTTCAAAGGCAAGACAGTAATTCTTGAATGGACCAATCATGAATGCCCATTTGTCAAAAAACATTACGAAAGCAATAACATGCAACAATTGCAAAAAAAATACACTGAAAAAAATGTTGTCTGGCTTTCAATTATTTCATCTGCGGAAGGCAAACAAGGTTTTGTCAACGCAGAAAAAGCCAATCAACTGACAGAATTACGCAAAGCCAGTCCCAGTTTTGTATTATTTGATACTGACGGAAAAGTGGGTAAAGATTACAACGCAAAAACAACGCCGCACCTTTACATCATCAACGCAGATGGAGAATTAATTTATAAAGGTGGAATAGACAGCATTCAATCTGCCGATCAAGCGGATATAGCAAAAGCAGTTAACTATGTCGATAAAGCCATGTCAGAACATTTGGCGGGTAAAGCAATAACAGAATCAAATACCGCACCTTATGGTTGCAGCATCAAGTACTAATAACATTACTCCAGCTTCATCATCTGATGAAGCTGGAAATTCAAAACTGTTCGCAGATATATTTAATAGACAAATAATCATCAAGCCCGTAACGCGAGCCTTCTCTTCCCCATCCTGATTGCTTAACGCCACCAAAGGGTGCCATTTCATTGGAAATCATGCCGGTATTAACACCCATCATGCCCACTTGAATCTGTTGTGTTAACTGATGTAGGCGCTTGCCATTCTGTGAATAAACATAAGCCGACAAGCCATATTCACTGGCGTTTACCCATTGCAACAACTCTTCATCGTTATCAAAGATGCACAAACTCACCACCGGGCCAAAAATTTCTTCAGATAAAATTTTTGCATCAGGTTTTATGTCAACCATTAGTGTTGGTGGCATAAAAAAACCAGAATTTACATGACCAATCGGCAACTGATAGTAAATTTTTGCGCCCTGCAAGATGGCCTGCTCAACTAATCCAGTGACTTTTTGTCGTGCTTTTTCAGAAATCAGCGGCCCTACAGTCACATTATCTTCCATGCCATTACCAAGAACCAAAAGCGACATTTTAGCAACTAACTTTTCTACGAATTCACTGTAAATTTTGCGGTGGACGTAAAAACGATTGGCGCAAACACAGGTTTGTCCAGCGTTGCGAAATTTTGACTGCATTGCGCCGTCAACAGCAGCATCTATATCCGCGTCATCACAGACGATAAACGGCGCATTACCGCCTAACTCTAGTGATAAACGTTTTACACTAGAAGCAGATTGCGCAATTAACTGTTTACCAACAGCGGTTGATCCTGTAAACGAAATCTTTTTCACACGAAGATCGGTTGTAAAAATTTTTCCAATTAACACTGATTGTGTAGTTGTCACGCAATTGATTACACCAGCAGGAAATCCTACTTGTTCGGCTAACTCAAATAAAGCCAATGCGGTTAAGGGTGTTTCTGCTGCGGGTTTTGCAATAAGCGTACAGCCTGCAGCCAATGCAGGAGCCATTTTTCTCGTCAACATCGCAAGTGGGAAATTCCAAGGCGTAATTAAAGCAACTACACCCACTGGCTGTTTAATGACGCGCAAAGATTTGTTTTGACCTGAAGGAATAATATCGCCATAACTGCGTTTGGCCTCTTCTGCAAACCATTCAATAAAACTAGCCGCATAAAGCACTTCCGCTCTCGCTTCAACCAAAGGTTTACCCGATTCTTGTGTAATCAGTGTCGCCAGTTCTTCTTGATGCTGAGCAACTAAATCAAACCATTTACGTAATAATCGGCTTCGCTCTTTTGCCGATGTTCTTTGCCACGAAACAAATGCTGTATCAGCAGATTCAATTGCGTATGTCGCATCTGCTGCTGATGCATCAGCAACATTAGCGATGATTTTTTCACTAGCAGGATTAATCACAGAAAATGATGCAGAATTATTGGCATCACACCATTTTCCATTGATAAAAAGTTGATACTTTTTAAAGAAAGACATACAGATGTTTTAAATTTTTCATAATACATGCCCTCACCCTAATCCTCTCCTTGCCAGCAGAGGGGACAGTTCCTTCACCTAGCAAGGGAAGAGTTAGAAGAGGCGCATATTGTTTAGAAAAAATCAAAATTATTTCATTCCCGGAGGTAACATACCGCCGCCAGGCATCATACCACCCAAGCCGCGCATCATTTTCGCCATGCCACCGCCTTTCATTTTGCCCATCATTTCCGCCATTTGTTTGTGCTGTTTTAACAAACGATTTAAATCCTGAACACTCGTGCCCGAACCCTCTGTGATACGACGTTTACGCGAACCGCTCAAATCTTCAGGGTTGCGACGCTCCCAAGGAGTCATGGAGTTAATGATGGCTTCCATTTGTGAAAATTGTTTATTGGCATTTGCCATTTGTGCAGCTTGAGCAATATTGCCAAGGCCGGGTAACTTATCCAACATCGAAGTCAGCCCACCCATATTTTTCATTTGCTGAAGCTGCTCACGCAAATCATTCAAATCAAATTTTTGACCTTTGGTGACTTTTTTAATTAATTTTTCGGCCTTTTCTTTATCGACTGAGCGTTCCACTTGTTCAATCAACGACAAGACATCACCCATACCTAAAATGCGTGATGCGATACGATCCGGGTGAAAGGGTTCGAGTGCATCAACTTTCTCACCCATACCCAAAAATTTGATTGGTTTACCCGTAATCTGACGAACGGAAAGTGCCGCACCACCGCGTGCATCACCGTCAGCTTTTGTCAAAATCACACCGGTTAATGGCAATGCATCATTAAATGCTTTAGCCGTATTAACAGCATCCTGACCAATCATCGCATCAATCACAAACAAGGTTTCGATGGGATTCAAACTGGCATGTAACTGTTTAATTTCTACCATTAATTCTTCGTCGATATGCAAGCGACCCGCAGTGTCCACAATCAAGACATCAAAGAACTGGCGTTTAGCATGATCTATAGCAGCACGCGCAATATCCAATGGCTTTTGGTCACCTGAAGAAGGGAAACAATCCACACTGATTTCGTTTGCGAGTGTTTGCAATTGTTGGATCGCCGCCGGGCGATAGACGTCCGCACTCACCACCAACACTTTTTTCTTTTCACGCTCTTTGAGAAAACGCGCCAATTTGGCAACTGAAGTCGTTTTACCTGCACCTTGCAAACCCGCCATCAAAATCACTGCGGGGGGTTGCTGGGCAAGATTCAAAATTTGATTGGCTTCACCCATAGTGGAAACCAATTCAGCCTGAACGATTTTAAGGAATTGTTGGCCAGG
>JACCEA011575667.1_pt1 | contig 12115 bp, 11 predicted proteins | sample 7449851 | NCBI WGS metagenome assembly JACCEA01 (sample SAMN15323453, study PRJNA562643) | freshwater metagenome | isolation source: river surface water | place: USA:Blue River Watershed | collected 2017-08-18 | reverse complement strand
GGATTAGGACAAGAAAGATATAAAAACTTTGAAGAACTCTATCTCTATTGCTATCGCGTTGCTGGGACTGTGGGATTGATGACTCTACCACTGTTTGGTACTGCCAAGGGTTACACGATAGATGATGCGAGTGAGCCAGCGATATCCTTAGGAATAGCATTACAATTGACCAATATCTTGCGTGATGTTGGTGAAGATCTTGGGCGTGGTCGTATATATTTACCATTAGATGAGATTGATGCCTACGGATTGACAGAAGAAGATTTCTTTGCTAAGCGAATGACTCCAAAGTATATCAAATTCCTAAAGTTTCAGATTGCTCGGGCTAGAGAATACTATCGCTTAGCAGAGAAAGGTATCAAGATGTTAGATGGTGCTGGTAAGTTTGCTGTACGTGCTTCATTGGATTTATACAGTGGTATTTTAGATAATTTAGAAAGAAATCATTATGATAATTTTAATAAACGTGCTTATACAACACAATGTGAGAAGTTATCAATATTACCTAAATCTTATTTTAAGATTCTCATGGCTGGGAAGTGAGTAAGGGTAAACTGATTGTCTTTTGTAATGATTGTCTTTTTTGTGATTTATTGTAATTGTGTAAACAATTTGTTATTTGTTGCCAATCTGTCCCGTTCGACCTGTAGATTGTTGTAGTTTAGCATTTTAACAGTGTAATCAATCATTAAAAATATTGCCATGCTTGAAAACATATACTTAACGACCATGTGATCTCCCGATAGTATATTTGTTATTAGTCCGAACTTAAAGCAGAGTCGAATGTTGCAGAAAGACAAATGAGGTAGATTGTCAAGAAAAATGAATTTAGTAGAAACAACAAAATCAAACCGTAAAGGAAAAAAATATAATTTACCGCATTATTATCCTTCTCTGTATTTGCGACTAATATATTACATATGCATCTTAATATCGCAATCATGTTCTATTGTGAACATACAATTATATCGACACATACACAATGCTTAGACACAAATAACAGAAAACTCAAAACCCCACACAAGATTTATTGTTTTTATATGATACTTACAAGAACACAACAATTTGATTGATGAAAAGGATCATCTGAGTGTATGATTGACTATCGCACCATTGCTCTTGATCAAACAACTACCCGACAACCATTCCCACCCAATCAACCTACCAACGTATAACCGCTATTAAGGATGGTGTGTTTAGTGGTGAAGGGCATCAAGCTTGAAGTACAATCCAATGTCAGGAACGTAGTGGAGAGGACCCTTGTTAAGGTTGAACCAGACCAATTGGTGAGTGAAAGGATCTTCATATCCAACAGTGCGGCAGTGGGCAGCAGATGGAACCTGTCAAGGGAAAACAACGTTTAGTACAGGGACAACAACATCGTACAAGTACAACACAGAAAGCAACGAAATAGAAGAAGTGGAGAATTATGTGGACACGTCAATGACCGTTTCTACACACAATCTTCCACTCTCCAATAAGTTTGAAAAATAAAAATACGCCGACAAAACACTTAGAGTGAAAGAAAACGCTACTCACCAAGATTGGGTTCTCCTTGGTACCTTGGTCACCGTGTGGGATGATAGGATCACGGTTGAAACCGACTCCACCAGCCTCTTCGGCGTCGAGTTCTTCCTTTCTTCTACCGTATTGTTGTTGCTTATCAGTTGGGATGGTAAGCTTCTCAGAGAAGAAGCGAACTGGCTGCTTGGCAACACGGGTAGAAAGACGAGCGGAGGTAGCAACAACTCTGAGCATTTTTTCTTCTATGGGAGGATCTAAATTTTCAAAATGATCTGTTATTTCATCGAAGAGTGACAGATAAAACCTGCATGTGTGTAGAGACGTGTGGGCAGGGGAGTGAGGGAAAGTTTCGGATTTTCGTGGCTTCGGCAAAACCGAGGAATTTATCGGCGGAAATGATGCCATTTATTGACGCGAAAAAGGCAAAATGAAATCCATCTCAGTACGTCCAATCATAATTTTTTGCAACTCAGTCATTTTGGTACAAACGAAGTCAAAGACGCGATGTAGCTTGAAGGATCATTAGATCGATCTCATATCTTTGTGATGGATTGTCTCTACACGTGATGCACCTTCTCTCGCCATGGCCATTGCCTGGAAGCCACCATTGTATGTCACTTGCCAATCGAGTTATCACGGCTCCCTTAACTCGCGCACGAGCCAATCCTGATACTCGTGTTACCAATAACTACATGGCCAAATACTACGAGATGCGATCTGTCGATCCTCTGCAGGACTGGTCATTGGAGAAGCTACTGCGATGAGTGATGTGGGCCATGGATGGTACAGTGCTCCTGCACTTTATACCAAGGAACATTCTGAGGGATTGAAGCTCTCTGTTGATGCCGTGCATGCGAAAGGTGGGAAGATGTTCGCCCAACTGTGGCATATGGGTAGACAATCTCATCCATCGTTTCATCCAAACAATGACATCGTTGCACCTTCTGCAATTAAAGTTCCCATCGATTCTCTTTACACGAGAGATGTTCACAATCAACCTGCTGCCTTTGTCACACCACGTGCATTAGAGACTACTGAGATCCCCGCCCTGATCCAAGACTACAAGAAGAGTGCAACCTTGGCTGCTACCGTCTTCTTCGATGGTATTGAGATACACAGTGCTAATGGCTATCTGCTCTTCAATCCTCTACAAACCAACGTAATGACCGCTATGGTGGTTCTGTAGGCAATCGTTGTCGTTTAATATTGGAGATCCTTGATGAGATTCGTGGAGATAGTGAGTTGCAGAAGGTATTACCAATGGAACGTGTTGGTATCCGAGTATCTCCCAACGGTGCATTTGGTGGAATGGGTAGTGAAGACAATGTCGAGACATTCACTTACTTGGCATCTGCTCTCTCACACTACAATATCGGTTATCTCCATGTTATGGATGGATTAACCTTTGGTGCCCCGAATAAGCTTTGTCGTCCCTTGACATTGTATGAGATGAAGAAAGCCTTTGATGATGGTCATATCATGGCAAATGCAGGATTTACTAAGGATACTGCGGAGGGAGTGTTGAGATCTGGTGCTGCTGATTTGATTGCCTTTGGTCGCCCATACATCTCGAACCCTGATCTTGTTGAGAGATTTGTGAATGATTGGCCACTTGCTTCAGAAGCTGATTGTAAACATTGGTGGGATGCTCCTGTGAACGAAGAAGACATTCCAAAGGGATATTTGACATATTTGCCATATCAACCGCCTTTAACAATTAGTTATGTATGTTGTAGTTATTAAAATAATTTTGATAGTGTGCTTAATTAAGTAATCATTTTCTTTTATAACTCTCAAAAATACTCGTTTTCAAAAATGATCGCAATCGTGTTAAAGTTAAGGTATTCGGAATCCTTACAATACAAGGGATAAAAGCTATCAAATCACCACAACATGAGAAACGTAGAGATACTCCACATTCCTCTAATATCAATGCACAGGCTTCACATTTAATAATACTACAATACCAAACATAATGAAATAAATCAACACTACTATATTAATACCGACACATCAAAGTATTATATTCTGACATTGAACGTGTTCGTTGTCAGAATAAAAACGATCGACCATTGTTTTTACAGTGTTTTTATTAATTTGTTTATACGTTATTATTCCAATTACTATCTCTACACAATATTTATTTATTATCGTAACATCAACCAAAATAGAAACGACATTTGACAAAAGAGAGAGAAGAAAGGAGACAAACTACACAACTCGTGCATATAGCAATGACAAACTTATTATTTTCTCGATATTATAGAATTCATAAAAACACACTTTACACCACGACTGCGATCGGGACACTACAGACCAATAGCCTTAATTGGGGAGATCGTGTGATCAATAACGATGACACTAAGCACCTCTCACCCAAAAGCGACAAAACATACAGACACACTTGTAGGTAGTAACACTAATGAATGGAAATCAAAATTCACTTTTTCCAATTGAACATATTGAACCACCGCAAGACACAACTCCATCTGCTATGCATGCTCCTTCCATATATGACATCCTATCCAGCCAAATCCATATGGACTCAAAGCCAGACAAGGACAAACCACAGAAGATAAAGAGATGCAAACAGAGATAGTCTCGCATGATCAATACACTCACAATAAGGAAATAAGTGATAATTTTATCATACCATTTTAACTGACCGAAAGAGAAAGAGACAAAGAGAGACAGATTCGAACAACAAACGTTTACCTGAACAAACTGGTAATCAACGAATAGATGTTTTCTTAGAACAATCCCTTCTTTCTCTTGGCATCATCTCTCTTCCACTTTGGCATGGCACGGAAAGAGGCGCGATCTGTGCCAAAGACTTCGTTGAATTCCTTGTCAGAGAGATACTCTTCCTTTTGTGCAGGATCAACACCATCAGGCAATTGTCCCTTCAATTGCTCATAGGTGAAAGCACCAGGAGTAGCATTGGCAGGTGCTGCGACCTTGGTGGAAGTGGATGGAGAAGAAGCAACTGGGGCAGCAGCAGGAGCAGGGGCGGCATGAATGTTCTTCGAAGAAGGAGTTGACTTCAATGCAGGTCTGGCAGCAGTTTCATTGGCAGCCTTGGCCTTAGCCTTCTCAGCAGCTAATGCTTGTAATCTCGCTTGATAAGGATCTTGAAACTTTCTCTTTTGTGTGTATTCCGCATCCCAGCCATGGAAATGAGACGAGAACATACGTGGCTCTTCACCAGCAGCAACACGAACGATTGGCATGTCAACATCACGTCCATCATCTGCCGCAGCAATGAACTTCTTAGCGAATTCAACAGCCTTCTCCTTCTCTTCATTAGTGGATTGAGAACCAACCCAAACAAAGAGTTGAGTGTAGGTGTCGAGTAAGAAGACATCCTCATCGTTCAAGTCACTTTGATCGAAGTTATCGATCTCTTCAACCTTGAAACGACCAGTAGCAGTTGAAGCAGAGAACAAGCGTGGTTCACGTGGAATAGATTCACCAGAGGATGCAGAGGCATACTCTTGTTTACCACCGAGTAATGCCCAGAATTCATCAGGCTCGCCGTGTTCTTGAACAGTGACAACAGCACGTCCTGCAGTACCACGATAACTGCCAGCAAGGATGTTAGCAAGATTCAAGGCAACGGTCTTCTCAGCTTCATTCGAAGCACTACCAGACCAGGCAAAGACTTGATCATTGGACACGAGTAAGAAGCAATCCTCACCGTTCAAAGAAGCAGCGGATAACGGCACTTGTAAGCCAACAGTGTTCAATGGATCAGATCCGCGTACGTGGAAGAGAGCGGTCTCTTCTTGATCTCCACCACCAACACCAGAGGAGAAACCAGAGGCATGACCACCTTTGTACACGACCATCTTACCCTTGAATAATTGACGGAAGTGTGCAGGTTCCTTGCCTTGAGTTACACGAACTTGGACTGGTTTACCACCCATTTCATCGTCTAATTTGACGGTTAATAAGGCAGCAGCACCCTTTTCATCAGGAGTTGACTCATTACCCAACCAGAAGTACAAGAGATGCTCTTCAGTGCGCTTGTTACGGGAGTAAGTGTACAAGAGAATGTAGCAATCACCACCAAAGAATTGACCGTAGGAAGCGGGATCGACTGGAACTTTTTCGAAGTTCTCGATGCGCCAAATAGTCAACTTACCACTGCCATCATCGACAGGAGTATCCTCTTCAGCTTTACGAGCAACCAACTTGGCAATTTCCTGTTCATCAATTGCAGAAGTGGCACCAGAGGAAGCCTTGGCCTTGTAACCAAAGGATCTTGGTTCATCCCAAACAGTGAATTCAGCCTTGAAAGCACCGGATTCAGAACCTTCTGAGACACGTTCGATTGCGTTAGAATTTGGTAAACCACAAGCAGCAAGGTGCTTCACAGCCAATTGAGTAGCTTCCTTCTTCTCATTCAAGTTAGACTTCTTTCCAACCCAAAGGAAGAATTTTGGAGCAGGGGATTGAACAAGGAAGACGTCATTGCCATCGAGCAAAGTCTTCGTGAGCTTGCCATCTGCAGGAGTGATGTCTTCAAAGGCCATGGCACCAGAGGCATCAGAGATGCGGAAGAGCTTGCGAGTACCAGTAGTAGAAGCAACTTCTTCATCATCAGCACCTTGTGGAAGGTTAGTAGTGTATCCACCGAAATGTCCCCAGAATTCAGCATTTTGTGGCTCATCATCTAAGACGATGATTTCAGCACGTGCACCGCGTTCATCGTTATTGATGCGAGAAGCGACTTCAATGCCCTTCACCTTCTCGTACTTGTTAGCCTCACTTCCGTTGAAAAGGAAGATCTTCAAACCAAGATCGAGGATAAAGACATCACCGCGATTCAAGCTGCCCAAAGCAACAGGGACTTCGGCGACTCGGACAGTGCGCTTTCCCTTCAAGTGGAGCAAGCGAACTGGATATACATCGCGTTCAACCTTGCGGAAGCCAGATTCAACACCACCAGGAAGATATTCAATTCCGCCAGAATCCTTGAAATAGGATAAGAAGAGTTGAGATTCACTTCCTTGGACTTCACGGTATTGGACTGGTCCACCACCAAGCATCTCGTCGAGTTCGACAGTCTTGTAAGCAGCAACACCAGCTTCATCTTGAGAACTCTCACTGCCAATCCAGAAATGGATTGCCCAAGTAAATCCACCACTCTTGGTTTGAGTGGTAACAAGGAGAATGTAAGAGTCTCCAACATGGAACTTGCCAGTGACCTGAATCGATGAAAAAAAATGTAAATGAATTTTTTGCACGACAACAAAAGGTGAGAACACTTACAGTTGGTTGTCTGACTGGCTTGAGACTTTCAATTCTCCATAATTCCTTACCTGCCTTCTTTCCGGCACCGACAAAAACTGGTTCACTCATTCTTTACTTTTAAAAATTTACTCCACAAAAAAATCTCTATGTTGACAGATGGGCGGTTCAGGGGATGAACAGATCAAAGGAAAATATGAATTTTCTTTGGTTGGATTGTTTCTCTGTTTGCAAAACCTTAAAGGACTTGAACAAAAAGAAAATGTTTCGAACAGCATGGATCACCTTCTCTTTTTCGAAGTGGTGGGAGTATCTTGCTTCCAAACACTCAAATGTGCTACCTAGTTACTTAAATGAGCTTTTCGTGGACGAAATATGAACGATGTTTCTAGTTTTGATAGAATTTGGAATTTGGATTATTGTTGTAGGTGTTTTGACACGTTGCATTTTGATTTTTTGATTTGCTCTTTTTTGTTTTGGTGTGTCAAGTAAGAATTGTATTGTTTGAGGAAAGATATCCTATCGTGGAAAAATGAAGTTTATCACCGTTTTGTTTGTTGTCATTGTGTTGTTGTTTGTCTTGGTGGATGTTTCCGTCTTCGCTCAGGAAGACGGTTCCGCTTTGGAAGAGGATGCTCCTGCCCAAACGGAAGAATTCCTTCCAAGCGCCCTGTTGGAAGCAGTTGTCCGTAGAGATATTCCGGCTGTTCGTCAAGCACTCGAGAATGGTGAGAATGTTGATGTTGTCAATGATAACGGTTGGTCTGGGGCAAGATTCGCTGTTACTTTGAATGATATGGATCTTCTCCGCGCTTTGATTGAGAACGGAATTGATTTGAACAACCCTGACAAGGATGGTGTCACTCCTCTCATGGCTGCTGCTTCTGCGGTAAGTTTGGAATGACTCGTTCTGCCGTTTTCGCGTTATCTGTACTCACTTCTATTGTTTTCCCCTTTTCTAGGCTGACAAGGAAATGGTTGAGATTCTTCTCGCTGGCAATGCTGCTCCACTTCAAACCGCAAATGATGGTTCAACCGCTTTCAGCTTCGCTACTCAATCTGGTCGTCATTTGGTTGCTTACATGATCGCTGAAGCCGCCGCTCTTCATGGAATTGATGGTGATAATCTTGACTTATTGCTCGATGCCATTCGTCTAGGTGCTTACGTCAATATTCGCAATGTCGCTGGCTGGACTCCATTGATGCTTAGTGCTGCTCGTGGTAACGTCGATGCTGTCAAGGAATTGTTGACCTTTGGTGCTGATCCTAACCGATCTGAGAATGATGGATGGACCTCTCTCCACTTCGCTGCTGCTGGTGGACACGATGAGATTGTCGAGTTATTGCTCAATGCCAAGGCTGATCCAAGTATCCGCACTGTTGATGGTCGCACTGCCAGAGATATTGCTGTTAGTGGTGAACATCGTGTTGTTGCTGATTTGTTGCCTTCTGACGAATAAATGGGTTGGTACTGGTTGACCTTTGTATTGTTCTGATTAGGAGTAGTTATTTGTGTTTAAAAAAAAAAAAAAATCCATTGCGTGCTTTTGTTATTGCCTACCAAACCTGTCGTTCCTGATAAGAAGTAGTGATAATTTTCAAAGTGATTGTCTTGTATTTGTTTGTGAATGGTGGAAGTACTGTAGCAAAAGGTGTCCGTATGCAGTTGTGTCAATTAACTTCTGTGAACTACAGGAAAATTCATCAATTATTCTACAGTGCCACGATTTTTATTGAGGTCGCACAAATATATTTTTGCAGTGTCTTTCCCCCAAACGGCACTTTTGATATCTTCCACCGGCTTGGCGAAACCAACTTGACTCTTTCCGTTTGGTTGGTTAATAAATTATTTTTAGAAACATCATTGTTGCTCCTGAAAAAAAACACACAATAGAAAAAGAAGAAATATTTTCAGCACAGAATAATTATTTTACTTTTCATTCCGAATATTCTATCAATTGTAGCCTTTCCGGCCCTACCTATGCTACAAGCAAGTCATGATTCAGTACATGCTGTTTTACTTCATCGCAAGCGAGAAAGATATACAGCTTGTAAAAGAATTGATGACATGAAAGAAAATAATTAGTGAATTAATAATTGCTTTGTGTCCAAGATTACACCACATTTTTGCTATATTTGACCTATCCGTACACACATTTAAACCTCAACAATGCGGAAAGTAGAAGACTTGGTCTTCTCATCAAAGACAGCATGAATAACAGAACTCTTCTCAGCAAGAGCACCAAGAGCCTTCAATTGATCAACAAATCCAGCAGGAGATTGAGTGGATAACACTGGCTTCATACCGCGATAGACTTGCAACAATCTACCAGCCTTATAGGTTGGAACAGAAAGGAAGATTGGAACATTTGGCTGATACTTGGCAACAAGCACAGGTAATTGAGCATCCTTAGTCAACTCTTGACCAGCATTCTCAAAGGCACCATTGATGACAACGGCAGAGATAGTACTGGAGGCTCTTGTAGCCTCAGCAATAGCAAAAGCAACGGCTTCTTCACCCGAAACAGAACCTTGCGGATGCATAACACCATGAACAAGTGTACCTTGAGCAGTAGAATCCAATGCACGAGAAATTTCAGTTTGTTGAACAATACGATTCATAGTAGCAACCGAATCAACAGGATACTTACCCTTGGCAGATTCACCCGATAACATAACACAATCCGCACCATCTAAGATAGCATTCGCAACATCCAAGGCTTCAGCACGTGTTGGACGTGGATTCTTTTGCATTGATTCCAACATTTGTGTTGCAACAATTACAGGTTTACCAACTAAACGACAACGGCGAACAATTTCCTTTTGACACGCTGGTAAGGTTTCCATAGGAATTTCTACACCAAGGTCACCACGTGCAACCATAATACCATCACTGGTATCAAGAATAGCATCAAAGTTCTCTAATCCTTCAGTACTTTCAATCTTGGAAATAATCTTTGGAATTACACGAGCTTTCTTATCACCCTTGCTGGCTAATTCATTGATGACTTGTTGACAGAAGGAACGAATGTGCTCGACATCACTTGGCTTGCGCACAAAGGAAGCAGCGATGATATCGATATCATTTTCAATACCCCAGCGAATATCTTGTTCATCCTTTTTACTCATGGCAGGTAATTCAACACAGAGTTTTGGCATATTCACACCTTTTTTATTCCCAAGTGTGCCACCATTGAGTGCGACACATACAATGTCAGAACCATTGTGTTCCGTGACGCGTAAGCCAATCGCACCATCATCCAATAAGATGACACTACCTGGACCAGCAGTCTTTTGGAGTTGAGTATAAGATATCCACACTTTATCTTGAGTTTGAGCAGTGCGGACAGAAGCATCGGTACTCAGAGTTACCTGTAAAAGAGAGAGAAGTTGATAAACTGAGAGATAAAAAATTATGGAGGACTGCGCACCTTCTGACCAGCAGCAATCTCGACTTCCTTGATACCATTACCAAAAGAACCAGTTCTAATTTCAGGTCCTTGAGTATCAAGCATGATGGCTCTCATGTTAGTTGCAGCTTGTAAAGCATCCTTGACATTTGGTTGAAGACAATCAGGGACAGAGTTCAAGTTACGAGTGCGGAGATCAGCTTCCTCATAGGTGGCATGAGAGAAGTTGATGCGCATGATTTGCATACCAGCTCTAGCGACATCTCCGATAACTGGATGGTTCTCAGAGGCAGGACCAATGGTTGCGACAATTTTGGAGAGTGGCAAACCCTTGGCAACACGTTGAGCAGCAGGACCCAATTCGGGCACACTGTTTAATGCCGCACGGAAGGCATGTGGTAAGGTGCTGTGGTGTCTCAATACTCGATACATCATTTTTCTATAACAATTTAATATGCTAATTTCTGTGTGTGGTGGATCATTTCTTGCTTTGCGAGATCAATTGGGCAGGAGTGGCTTGGCGTAACCCCAGTGTCACTAAAATGAAAATGCAAATTTCCGAATAAAATGCCTAATTAGGCATCATTAAATTACTTTTGTTTTATACGGATAATAAGTTAATAAGTTTTATAAAGTCATACTGATAATAAGTTTAATAATCTTGTTTGCCTAAATATGAATGTAGGCACATAGCCATCACTTTCCTTCTTTCACATGTTAGAAATGCCCACGCTTCCGTGCACGGATTATTCATTTGAGACGAAAAGTTCCAAGCTGTAGTATTGGCAGGATAAATCTAATGGTCACCATTCAATGATGCATAAAGTTGAGACAAACCAAAAATTTCTGTTTCATTGAACTGTTGACACAATGTCAACTCTCTATTATCAACCCAAATGATAGGTGAAGAAATTGACGACTCATTATTCCTCCACATAAGATTGTAATTATTATTATTAGACGACTTTGCTGTGCAAACTCTCATTCCCAAAAGGAAAGACAAGAAAACTCTCAAAAAACCCAAACACTCCATTCTCATTTACTTTCTCCCAATCAATACCTACTTTGTTGGTGACAAGACAAAGACGTAAAGCAATCGAAATAAATAAATATATGGTAGGGTAAAAAATATTTGGGACCGCCGCCCGCCCACTGGGACCGCCCGTTCACTGTGTGTATTAAGAGTATTAAGATACCGCCTCTTATATTATATATGATTTGCTTAAACAAACACAAACTCTGATTAAGTCAATATATGAAGAAGGCCTAATTGAGTCCACCTTGCAACGGCGGCAGCGGCGGGCGTTAATTAAGCACTCCCACAGCGGGCAGCAGCAGCGAGCACAGCAGCAGCAGCATGCATAAAAAGCCAAAAGGTTAGTTCGTTAGTCCTTTAGGTTTTTATCTTATTATTAGGGCGTGTTTATAAAATACCGTCGATGGCGCCAGATGGTTCAAAAATTAAAAAATATCAATCGGCGTTCCTTTCGATGTATTTAAGCGTTCTGTTCTTTGACTTTGGACTTATGATATTTTTGGAGTGGATGTGTCATTGACCATCATTAACGCGGTTGCAATTTAAGAGTGGAAGGAACGGCAATCGCTCACGATGGACGTCGCTTTCAAACCTTTACACAATCCAAAAATATTTTTAAAGTGTGATATCTGCACAATCTTGAATATTTTTTGGCTTTTCGGTAGTTGGACAAAAGCTTGTACATTTCCACCAACCGAATTAACTGCCCTTCAAATCATCTACGATACATTAAACGGCAATGAATGGGTGTATTCTGACAGTTATTACTTTGGTGGTTCAACTTGGAATTTTTCATCCATCAGTAATAATAATAGTCCATGTGATGAAAATTGGGCATTTTTAGGCTGTGGTTATGACAGTTCTATCAATTCTTGTTGGATATCAGATGTTT